>Ga0307513_10010180_pt1 | contig 11822 bp, 14 predicted proteins | sample 15_EM_MG_FD_202174 | JGI IMG/M metagenome (GOLD analysis project Ga0307513, IMG submission 202174) | Populus trichocarpa ectomycorrhiza microbial communities from riparian zone in the Pacific Northwest, United States - 15_EM | ecosystem: Host-associated > Plants > Roots > Unclassified | place... | reverse complement strand
CATGACGGATCCTCACAGGTACTCACAGGTATACCCATGGGTACCCGCATCAAGAAACGAAGAGAATCATAAATTTCGTACAAGTTTTGCTGTAAACTAGAACTATGTATTCATTGACCTACACCGTCGTCTATAATTCCTGAAGTAACCGTGGCCGCTCTCTCCTCATGCTCTCCATCACAACCACCACCACTATCATTATCACCCCCATCCTCCTCCTCATCAAGTCGAATCAGAAATCATCCTATGCGTGGCACGCCTCGTAACCTGCGGAACTGGGTCGACAACCGCCAGATCGTAAATTTCTTCATCTTTGAGGATGGTGATGCCGAGGACAGTGATGCCTGCCGGTGTGTTGACCGAACGCGGTTGGAAATCAAAACCGAAGTTCAAAGATGGCGTGGTGGCGCGGGTTGCATTTGATGCCGATGTCGATGTTAACGATGATGAGCATGACAATGATGGCGACGACCCTGCCAATGCTCATCACCTTGAAGCCCGAAGCCGCCTGGGGGTGTGGTTTGTGGAGGCATGAATGTGAATGTGGGTGGTGGTGCGAAACCAAACGCGAACGCCAATTCTCCCAGTGGGCACAAAGCGCCAGCAGCAACAACAGCTGAAGCACGCGTTCGTATGGGATAATAGAGGGACGAACCGCTGCCGCTGCCGCATGCGATTCTGAGGGTGCCGATTCCGTCGAATCCGTGGCGTTGTCATCGAACTCATGTCATGGTTGTTGAATCCGGGTCGTGGTTGTTGAATCTGCGTCGTTGTCGAGTCCGCATCGTCTGGCTTTCATCATTGTGTGCAATCCCAAACCGTGGCGTTGTGGTCAAACTCGTTGCATTGCATCCGTGCCTATCGTATTAGGGCCATGGATGGGAAGTGCAGAACCATGGTGAGTGTCGGTTGCGTAAAGACAAAGGACAGCTATAACTTACCTCAATCTTCCTCCCAAAACCACCTACATCCTCTGCCTTTTGTCGTTGCTGCCTTCAGTCTCGTTGACGAAATCCTCTCTTTATCCCAGGTCTGTTTCCATGCTGGGTCCTCCGCCCCCTTGTCGCAACTGGATAACAGCTGCGTTCGACTGGACACGTCCGCATTCAACTCCACAGATCCGCATTCAACTCCGCAGATCCGCGTTCGACTCGACACATCTGCGTTCGACCCAACACATCTGTGGTTGGATTCAAGGCATCAGGGGGGGTATAACTTGACAAGACCGTGTTCGACTCGTTGGCGTTCAATTCATCTGCCTTCGATGTAACATGTCCGTGTCCGATGCTGGGGGTTCGACTCTCAACACGTCTGCGTTTGACGTCACTCGTTCACGTGGGGTGGTGGCTTTCGTTGATAGCATAGTAGTGGAGTCCTCGTTATTAGGGGCATGGCGTTGGCCGGGCAGTGGCCTGTTGATTTCTACGGTGTGGTTGTCAGGAGTTCACGGCGAAATGATTCACGCCTTACGCACCTAGCGGGTCTCCCCTTTTTGTCCTACCTCCCCCGAACGGGCTGAACCCCTACACCTGCCCGAAATCCATCGACATTGAGAGTGAGTCCTGCATCCGATGAAGGGAGAGGACAGGTGGCAACGTGTTTGAGAACTAAAAAGAGGAAGATAGGTTGCAATAAACATACATTATGATATATATAAGTAGTAGTTAAAAACGAATTACTCACCTTTTAATGCATCCTGCTGCATTCGTTGAATCTAAGCGGATGGTGCAGAGTGGTTGAAAGGACTGTGTGAGTCACGGTTGATCTCGATTAAAACTCCGCTCAGCTGACGGCGCTGTCCCAAAATTTGACAGCTGGCTCGAAATCATCGACATAGAGTAGGTGTCCATAATTAACGTTGATATTTACAGGTATAACAAGTACCCGAGGCGAGTACCCGCCACCCCAAAATCCACACCCAGATCCTTAGCGATCCGTGTTGGCGGGTGAGCCGGACCCGCGGGTCACGTTACCCACGAGTATTCCCACGAGTATACTCACGAGTACCCGTCGAAGACCCGGACTTGTGCCCAGCCCTATAAAATTCTGCATATAGTAAAATAATTAATTCTCAATTAATTCTGCCAAGGTGTTAAAGACAATTAGAATACAATGAGATTTTTACATTCTGCCCTAAGTTTTGCCTTAGTTTTGCATTTGGCAGAATGTTTCCTTCTGCATCAAATTTTGAGACAGTTAGAATTTTTCATTCTATGATCTGCTAAATATATCATTTTGATAACATTTTGATCGAATTCTGGACAGATTTAGCATATTGCAAAATGTAATCAAAATGTTATCAGATTTTTGATTCTGTATATCATTTTGATAACATTTTGATTGCATTCTATGATGTGCTAAATGCATCCAGAATTTGATCAAAATGTTGTCAAAATGATATGCAGAATCAAAAATCTGATAACATTTTGATTACATTTTGCAATATGCTGAATCTGTCCAGAATTCGATCAAAATGTTATCAAAATGATATATTTGGCAGATTGTAGAATGAAAAACTCTAATTGTCTCAAAATGTGATGCAGAAGGAAAAATTCTGCCAAATGCGAAACTAAGGCAGAACTTAGGACAGAATGTAAAAATATTATTATATTCTAATTGTCTTTAACATCTTGGCAGAATTAATTGAGAATTGATTATTTTACTACATGCAGAATTTTATGATGCAGAATTGAATTCTGCACGGATTCTGTGCACTGCAGAATTGTCCCCTTCCCACAGTGTGACAAATTCGATGTATTGTGACTTAAAGTAAGCCTTGTCACCTGTGTGACAATACTTGCCATTGTTCCTCCCATCACCCGCAAGTTCCACCCAGGGCCCAACTGGCGAATATGCACTTCATGTCAAGCCATGCAAGTTGACCACCATCACCACCTCGACAATGTTCCTTGCCCCTCCCCTCCTTGAGGGATGTGGGCATCTGCGCCCCCCGCCACGTCATGACTCATCTGCAGCACCACAGCCCACAACAATGACAGCGAGTGCAGGTGTATCAATAGGGGTGCAGGTATATCAATAGGGGTGCAGGTGTATTGACAGGAGGTGGGCGTATTGACAGGAGGTGGGCATATTGACAGCAGGGTGGGCGTATCGTCGGTATGGACAGCAAGGATTGACAGCAGGGCGTATTGACAGTAGGGCGGGCATATCGACAACAGGGAATCAGGATCGACAGCAGGGCAGGCATATTGACAGGAGGCAGGTATATCAACAGGAAGCAGGTGTATCAACAGCAGGGATTGACAGTAGGGCGGGCATATCGACAGCAGGGAATCGGGATTGACAGCAGGGTGGGCATATTGACAGGAGGTGGGAATATTGACAGGAGGCAGGCATATCAACAGTAGGGTGGGCGTATTGACAGCAGGGCAGGTGTATTGACAGCAGGGCGGGCATATCGACAGGGGGCAGTATGTATCAACAATGGGACATCTTTTTTCATTCTATTTAGTATCCTGTAGGTACAGATCTATGTATTTAAGTAGTTTCCTAATAAACCGAAGCCCTTGCATGTTTGCATCCCTGTTCACATATATTTATTACATATTCTATCCTCAATAACTAGTTATGACCGTGACTAACCAAAGACCGGTTACAACCAGTTATATAACTGCAAATAACCGCTCATAACCAGTCTGTATCAGTCTGGTCCAGTTATTTTGGGTTTCCAGGGTGATGCTAACTGGTCTCGGTCTTGGTTACCCATAGGGACCCAATAACCGGACCAGACCAGACTTTTAAACACTAGAACCCATTGGCACCCTAATTTCCATCGTCCTTTCGCAGACTATTTTAGGTGGTAGAGTATATGCAGTAAGCCCCGATTTCATTTATAGGGATCAAGGTCTATTTCTGACCTACTTGAACTAAGATATATTCCCAAAACAAAGCTGTAGGATTTGTACTTGGCCTTACACTTGTCATTCAGATTGTCATCAGTGGAATTGGTGTGAGCACAATCTCAGTGCCAAAAGCAACCAGTCCCCCTAGCTCAAGGCCACTATGTGGCTCAGTCACAGGACAGTTTGGGTGGTTGTTAGCTTTCTGGGTATGCCCTTGGCCAACAAGCATAATACATTGAACCTTCATTTGCTAATGTACGCTGTCTAGACAATTCCGTTATTTTATGATGCCCTTGTATTCTTGTGCGGTCTTCTGTGATCCCTTTTCTATCCAAATCCTAAATTATTTGATTCAATCGTATAGGTTGACCGCTTGGAAGACATTCAAATTCAGAAAGAAAGAGATTAACACACCTCTTTTCAATGTCATTTGGCATGACGGACTGCTTTACTTCTTCACCATATTCTCGATGAACCTCATCAATGTCATTACATCTCTCATGGTTCTGAACATTCTTAGGGTCATAAATCTGATGTAAGTCTTCCACCTTATTGGGTGCCAAGTTTGAACTAACAAGCACCTAACAAGGCCAACCTTGATGTTGGAAGTAATTTTATCCTATTGACTACTACTTAACCTCCACAGGGTACACGCTTCTACCACATCTCAGCCTCGCTGTCAACCCAAATTGTCAGAGAGAACAAAATTGATTATGAATACATTGCAGATTATTTCCAACTTGAACCTGGGTGGGCCAGGAGATCCAACCCTGTGTTCCACTGAACCAACAATGTTTAATTTGTCCACCGTTAAGCAGGAGCCAAACCAGAGAGTTGTGAAGGACAACATCACACAGCAGTTGAGCACCCCCACCTCCACAGCTGATGACGCAGCCATTCACTACATGTATGCCCTTTTTTACCATTGTCAATGTGGCCTGGGGTCTCACCACATTCTCCGCCGTTGACGCACCCTACCCTAGCTCCATCATTGTTAATGCAATTGATCAGTGCCCACATGCTATACATCCTCCACTGCTATCGATGTAATGACACTGCCCCACATCCACATCTCTACAGTTAATTAACTTAGAATTTCCAAATGTTAGTAGTCATTTACATAATTAATATGTGCCTATAATCGCCTCCAACAAAGAAGTAAAACTTAAGTATATTGGAGCATATAAAGATGCTCTAAAATAATACAGATTTACTTGGCATAAGCGTTGAATAAGTGCGAAATAAGTAATGAGCTGCTGATTGACAACTAATTTCCAACTTATAATGGCTGATTTCTGCAGGTTAGTTACAGTCAGCTTGCCCCCTACTTACTGATGCTCATCTCAACTTATTTCCGCAGATAAGCAAATGGGGTTTTTCCTGATGGTTCTTTGACATTGAAGCGAACTCGGGTTGGAACGATGCATGATGCTTTACGATGGTTTAGTAGTACTCAGTAATCCAGCTTCATAATATGATTCTGCTAAGAAACACCTCACATTATTTATAATCAAGAGGGTTCCAAAATTTTAATCCAACACCTGGGGTCAAATTTTTTATCTCACCAGGTTTTGCTGAACCAACCATCCACATGATCCAGGCACATGTCCATATATGGTAATTATGATATCATTTCATCAGCTTTCCCTCCTCGCAGGCTCACAATGACTGACAAGCATTAAAAACCCAATTTCTGGGTGCTTGTTCAAGTTCCACACATGTGAGAAGCAAGATAATGCTCATTGTTTGAAGATGAGTAAGGTACTGGAATAAATAACCAAATTCACATGAATACCAATTAGGGGTCATATTGGCACTGTTTGGGCACTGTTGCAAGCAATTTTTACTATTTGTTCACATATTTCAGTGATTTTGAGCTCAATGTAGTATATACTAGAGATATAACTGTCATTAGTACTCCATCAGACAAAAAATTGATGAAGTTCTTTTTTTTTTTTCAAGCCTCTGGTGGCAACCAACCAACTGACCCCCGGTCCGGCATTCTGATCCTGGAACCCCCTTGTTTATAATATAGCCCCATTACTATGCAGTCTTGTGAATGATTTCACAGAAAATCATGGATGGATGTTATGCATGCTCCTTGGGGTAAGTAATTGATGTATTCGAGCTTATTATTTCTCGGGGGTAAAAAAGAAGTTTCTGCAGACAAACAGCATAGTAAAAAGCATTTACTACTTATATCTAAAATCGACCTCATGTGGTGTCTGATCCCAGACCACCCTTACCCCCGGTGGGAATGGGTATCAGTGCATAACAATGGATGGTGTGGGACACTGGTGGATAATCACCAAAATCACCATCATAAATGCCAACACCGATGGCTTGGGTGACTTTCATCTCGGGCTTTATGCAAGTAATTGAATTTGGGGATTCCTAAACCAGTGGCTGCAATGTTGCACTTCCAATGTCAATTTATGCCTACATCGCCCACATCAACAATGGCCATTCATTAATCCTCAGGCCTCAAAAACCAATCTCAATCCAAGTCTCTTCCAACCCCTGATGACTTGGTAGTGGGAGTTCATTGGGTCAAGTTGAACAGCTGTCATGCATCTGCGCCACAACCTGTGGTGCGAAGGCAAGAAGGGGATCAAGAAAATGCAGCAGCCCCGGTTGGAATGGTTGGTCTGGTCGACCACCCATGCAGCAATGTTCAACCCGTCTTCGGGCCGCTTCACATTGCTTATCCCGTTGTTGGGTCACCTGAAGTTTCTGCTGGTCCATTGTTCTACCAACAAGCGCAAGAGATTACTGTAATTCCCCACCCCGCTTCCTTCCTGTTCGCATCCCCTTTCGTCATGCCATCATTATCTGCAGGCCGAAGCCCCAGCGCCATTCTATTGATACTGCGGTTCTTCATTCCACTACCAGTGCCTTCTCTCCTCTGTCCTCTTATTGGTTCTTTTCCTTTGACCCACTGCATTTCCCCTTTCTCCGTATTCGTCAGAGCTAATGCAATTTCTCTATCTATCTATGAAGAGCTGCTGCAAAACTGGTTGTGGGGATGTTGCCCTCTCGAATCTAAATCCCCATCAACATCTGTGCACCTCGCCCACATCAACCACCGTTGTTCCGAATTATCAACACCCAATGCCAAGTTTCTTCCAACATGTCGCAGGTTGCTTGGTCTGATTACTTTGGATGGGGTTGAATGGCTGCATCTTCATCTGGGCTCACTGCTTAAAGACGAGATGGGGAGAATGTGACAGGCCTGGGTGGAATGGTTGGTCTGGTCAAGCCATGTGACCCGAGGTGCGGGATGTGGGATGAGATTGAGATTGAGGAGCATGATGGTAGGAGAAGAACCACTTCGCTTCGGGAGGTGGTGGTTGCTTCTCAAGTATTCTGCTGCTGTTATGCACCATTATACGAAATGGGTCGACCCACAGAAATTAATGCGACTTGCTCATGGCTGCGGAGCTGATGAGGGCAACATATGGGTGGTGTTGTTGTTCGCCCAGTGGAGTCGTTGAGGATATGCGACGAGTCCCAGGCATGATTATGCCACCAACAACAGTGCGAAAGAATTTTTTTTTTCTACTATATCACCAAATCCCAGCTTGCTGAACATCCTTCTCTCAGCACTCATCCCACAGATACTTGGATCGAAGACTCCCTGCATCTTCCTGACCCACCCATCCCTGCCGATAACCTCATTGTGTCGACTATGATGCATAATGTCCCACACCTCTGGATGGTCTGGTCCTGGGCGTCCATCCTTCTCCTCTTCCTCTGGGCTGGGGATATTAGATACGCGTTCAGTTCAAGATATGGCAATAAAGGAGAGATGATATGGTGGTGTGGAGCAGGGATGAGGAGGGATAAGAATGGCATGGGTAGAGAGTGTTGAATTTTGATGCAGGAAGTCAGGGTGGGGAGGAGGAGGAGGAGAGGAAGGAAGGGGCGCCATGGTAGAGAGAAAATATGCACGCCTGGGTTTGGGTTTGGACTGCACACCTTATCCTACCTTAGAGCCTCGATCAAAGGTGCCAGTGGCGCTATTGCTGTTGCGTGGTCAATATGAAGGCGAGGAACGGAATAGAGACACAATCTCACCGACAATTTTCACGACTCATCTGGGGATGTTGAATGTGATTGGTGTTACTGCGAATATGTCTTTGTCATCCTCGGCTCCTCTGATGCCAACAAAGTGGAATTCCTGCTGAAGGCTTGGGGTTGTTGGAGGAGGGTGGTTGTTGATTCACATGGTATGGGGTTTGGTGGCAGTGGGTTCATCGTTGCTCAATGCTGCCGCTGGGCTGAAAGAATTGATGATGAGAACAGATTTTATGAGTGGTTGCTGGCGGGTGCTGTGCTTTGACTTCCACTTCCCACTGCACATTTCGCTATACCTCCAGGCTCTCCCCACCCACCATCATTACATCCATCCCCAACACCGTCCGCTGGTGGTAAAAAAAACAGATATCCCGTGGCTGTGTCAATAGTCATCAGGTCATATTACCACATAAGTAGTGTGCCCATGTAGTACTTCACCTTCCCTTGAGCTATGTAACAGAGTGGCCTTGGTTATGCACCTCTCATTTGAATAAACAAGAGTCTTTCACCATCTAGTCCACCACACCACCTCAACAACCTACTATATGGCTTCACTAACACCCCTAGACAAAGCCCCCAGCCTCAATCTGTCTTTGAGCTGCTTCATATAGGATATCTCATCCTTCCTCTGGGAAATTGTATTTGGGAGAAAGAAGAGAGGTTCATTTGACTCAATTTCTACTGCCCCTCCTTTGAACCAATTCCTGGGTTTGCGTACATTGACTAATGATATTTGTCTTTATCTGGGTTCGCAATGTTGCAACAACCAACATGCTGGCGAGTGGTCAACAGAAGTTGAGGTAAGCTCTTTTCCCCCCTTTCCCATTTGCATTCCCTCTCGTCGTATTATCAGAAGTCTATGTGTCGTGCATTGATTTAGCAATCCCAACACATATAGTTCAGTTCTTCATTCCCATTGGTCATTCCACTACCGACTCCACCCTTTTCTTGTCTGTCCCCTGTAGTCTAAACAATTCTTTTCTCTCATCTCATTGTCTCTTTTTTCTTTGTCCCGTCATGTTCTCCTTCCCTCCCCCATGTTCAGGTGGGATCGTCAATGCTAACGCGATTTTTCTTTTCCAGGTGCAGAGAATTGCTTCGAAACCTATGGCTGAGATGTCACATCCTGAATCCATCTACAGCTACATTGTCCACAGCCTTCCATAATCCTCAGGAGTCAGGCTTGAACAACCAATCTCACTCCGGGTATCTTCCAATATGTCACTGCTCACTAGGTGGGATTTCGCTCTGGAGTTAAATGGCTATGTCTGCTATCTGAGCCACCACCCATGGGGGAAAGGCAAGGAGATGGAGAGAAGGCTGTGGGCTCAGGTTGAATGGTTGGTCCATTCGTCCCCATGACATGATGAAGCAGGGTGCGGGATAATAATTGAGGCAGATTTGATTGTGGAACCTGCAGGAGGAGAGCTAGTGGGGAGGTGGTGGGGGTGCATATGCCATTGAGGATTCCAGCTTTACTAATTCGATGCCTATGAAGACCCTTGGATTGTGCTGTCGTCCATCTACTGGCATCGTTGAGGGTGCTATGTGATGTGATTATGCACCCAACAACAGAGCAAAGAAAACTTCTTCTTTTATTCTCTTCCTGCTTCTGTTGCCTCGTGCTGTCCACACCCAGGCCGACCCACCCTCGCTTCTCCAATAGGTAGAGTCAACTGACGACTCGTCGCACCTCCCTGCGCATTCCTCTGACAACCCCTGCATCAACATAGCCATGACGTCCCACCACTCTGTGTTGGTCTGGTCCAAGGCGTCCTTTCTTCTCTTCCACTGGGCTGTGGTGCTGAGGATATTGGATATATGGGGAGGAGGCATGATCATATGGTGATGGCGAGGAGAGATGTGAATGGAATTGCGATTCAGAAAATCGGGCTGTAGAGGTAGGTGAGGGAGGGGGAATAGAGGTTTATAGGGTGATGTCGGTGAGGTTTATCAGTGCGGCTGGAGTCGGGCTTGGAGTGGGTGTGGGCTGCGCATCCCATCCTACCTCAAAGCCCCACTTATTGATTGATTCATTCCTGGGAGGCTGGGGCTGTTGAGAGGTCCAATGTGAATGTGAAAAATGGAAGGAGGGGATCATTTCGGGGTCAATTCTTACAGTGAATAGTTTGTCGTTGTTGATGAAAATTCTCTTGACTCAGACACCAAATCCCATGCCAGAGAAGGAGAATTCGCAAGAGGCTATCTGCCCCTCCCCAGCGAGTCAATGACACTATGAAATGGACAACCAATCTGGTCTTCATCCTCACCTTTGCCTTCAACTACTTACAGTAATGTCCAGGTGAAGCGATGAGCCCCTTCTTCTCCTTCACCAACACACATCAAATTGAAACCTCCAAAACTACCACAAGATCTGGAGTGACATGGAACTTGGTCCATCGAACTTGCTCATTGATTTATCAATTTCCACCTCCCACCTCCTGTCTGTAGACAGGGTGCTGAAAAAAAAACAGCAACTTGATTACTTGTCCCATCTTGGCTTGCCTTAGATTTTGAATAGCTGGCTAGGTTTTAGGTCCTTTGGTGCAGGCAGAGATGGAGGTGATGTTTGGGGAGGAAGTAGTGTGAACATGCCTGCCTTTCCCCAAGTTGAGGCTAAATCTAGACTTTATCATCACTTAGGGTGGTACGCTTGGCTTGAGATCATGGATGCACTCAAATGGGTTGAAATACAGAGCTAATGGCACCCTGCTAATGCCGCAGGTGCAGGGGTTGCTTGCGATGGAGCCACAGTTCCTATTTGATGTGACTTCGAACCCAAACACGTTCTCAAAACACCCATGGGCTGAGGACAGAGAGGACAATGTCCATGGGCTTTGAACTGTCAATTTACACCCAGAATATCAGGTTGCCAATGCTCTCACAGGACACCATCACCCTCTTCTTGCAGTTAGACTCAGTTTTAAACCCCACCTTCAGTTCGAACCCTAACATCAATCTAGCATCAATGTTGAACACAAATCTAACTGCTCCCTGCCCCACCCCTTTTGACCTTGTACCAGAGCCCTCTCCCCTTCCCTGCACATCCTGGGGCTCACCTACTTCCTCTACTCCCTTAAATCTCCACCTTTCTCCATATGCCTGTCCTCCACTCAGGTGCCATCTCCTATCTGGCAGGCAGCAATGAGATTCCAACACTTTGGTCCTCAATAGCCTCAAGGAATAGAACAAGCTTCCTCTTACCATTTTTTCTTTTGTCCTCCCACTTATGCCTATTATCAATGAAGCTACTGGATGGTGTTAGCATGTCTTTCCCTGAGACAAACCAATTTTTTACCCTGTTTTTACAATACCCATAATTGGGAGAAAAAGACAAACTATTAGCCAAGTAGGAGATGTATAGAATTTACATAGAATTTACATAGAATTTATAGAGTGGTAGTCAACACAGGCAATCTCAATACATCAGCAATCCTTGGTTTTGGAATTTCCAAGTTTGTTACTGTTCAAGCTCCCACTTGTACCACATCTTGCACTTTGTTATGAACCCCACCTAACTGGGCTATGAAGAGATGCTTGGGGTATATTAGCATCATAGTATAACAACATTGGAAAATGGGCACTATTAAATGAAAGGCTTACCTGAAAGATTAAGGATGATTACACGTCCATCATTTAAGCCTAGAGCAATGGAGGTTCCATTTGTTGCAAGACAATTGACATTTGATGGTTGATATGAGGGTGGAATCCAACAAAGGCGCTGCTTTGGATCAATAGACCAAACCCATCCATCTTTACTGATGAAGGGATAAAACCTTGTCCAATTTTTTTGAAGAGACCCCTGAATGAAAGAAGTAAATGTATTATAAATTTCAATTTTGTGCCCAGTCACTGTATCCCAAAGTCCAAGCTGGTTGTTGG
>Ga0307513_10010179_pt1 | contig 11822 bp, 12 predicted proteins | sample 15_EM_MG_FD_202174 | JGI IMG/M metagenome (GOLD analysis project Ga0307513, IMG submission 202174) | Populus trichocarpa ectomycorrhiza microbial communities from riparian zone in the Pacific Northwest, United States - 15_EM | ecosystem: Host-associated > Plants > Roots > Unclassified | place... | reverse complement strand
GGTGTCGCGGGCGTTGTCCAGGACCATCAGGATCCGCCGGCCCGCCAGGCAGCTCCGCAGCAGCGCGGCCTGCGCGTCGAGGTCGGCCGGGATGCTCCGGACGGACACGCCGAGGGCCTCGAGGAAACGCCGCACGGCCTCGCCCGGATCCATCACCGTGCCGGTGGCGTCGAACCCGCGCAGATTCACATACAGCTGGCCGTCCGGGAACCGGTGCGCTGCACGGTGCGCCCAGTGCAGCCCCAGCGCGGTCTTGCCCACTCCCGCGGAACCGGTGATCACCACGATCGCCCCCGTCGCCGGGGTGGCGCCGGGCTCGAGGAGCAGGGCATCGAGGCGGGCCAGCGCCTCGGCCCGGCCGACGAAGCCGGACCCGTCCCGGGGCAGCTGGGCCGGCAGCACACCCGCCCGGTCACTCTCGCCGGCGACCGGGCCGGCCGGCGTGGCCAGGGCGGGGTCGTTGCGCAGCAGTTGTTCGTTCAGAGCCGACAACGGGGGGCCCGGGCCGATGCCGAGGTCGTCGGCCAGCCGGCGGCGCACCGCCTGGTAGTGCTCCAGGGCCTCGGCCTGGCGGCCGCAGCGGTAGGCGGCCAGCATCAGCTGGCCGGCCAGCCGCTCGTCGAACGGATACTGGTCCGTCAGGCCGGTCAGCTCGGACAGCAGATCCGCATGCCGGCCGCGGGCCAGCTCGACGTCGTTGCGGTCCAGCACCACGGCCAGCCACCGCTGGCGCAATGTGTCGCGCATCTGGTCGAGCCACGGGCTCGCCAGCTCCTGATATGGATCGCCGCGCCACAGCTCCAGCCCCGCCGCCCAGGCCGCCGCGGCCTGCTCGGGATCGTCGGCGGCCCGCGCCTGGTCCACGAGCCGGGTGAACCGGTGCAGGTCCACCGCGTCGGCGCCGACCTGGAGGAGATATCCGCCGGAGGCGCGGGCCAGCCGGACCGGTTCGCCCTCGGTGTGCAACGGGCCGATGATCGTCTTGATCCGGGTCAGGTAGCTGTACAAGGCGCTGCGGGCCGACGCCGGCGGCTGCTCGCCCCACACCCGCTCGATCAGGGTGCCCGTCGGGACCACCCGGTTGGCCTCGGTCAACAGCACCGCCGCCACGGACCGCTGCCGGGGCTGGCCGAGCTCGATCCGCTTGCCCGCCTGCCACGCCTCGACCGGCCCTAACAGCCGGAACTCGGCACCCGCCCCCGTGGCCGGCAGATCAGAATCGCCGTCCGACACCGCAGCCTCTCCGCCGGCACCCGTCGCGGCGCCGGTGCCGGTCGGTGGTGCGCCCCAAGGTTTCCCTCGGATTCCCTCGACATCGACCATAGACGATGGGTGCCATCGGGAAACACCGACACCGAAGCAACACCAATGGGGATGGAGTTGTACCTGATGAAGCACAAGATCCTAACTGCGTTGGCGGCAGTCGTCCTGCCCGCGTTCGGCGTCACCCTCACCGGCAGCCCCGCGCTCGCGGACTGCCCCTCGAACACCTTCTGCTTGTACGAGACGAACGGCTACGCGGGCACGGAATACCAGTTCTGGCCGTCCACAAGCTGCAGCAACTTCGTCTCCGGGATCAACAACGACGCGAACGCGATGCGCAACTACCGCAACGCCTACATCAAGATGTGGGACCTGCCCGGGTGCGGCGGCTCCACCACGTACACCGCCCAGCCGTACTCCTACGACTCGGACTTCGGCAACAACGGCTTCTCGAACAAGGGCAGCTCGCTCAAGCGGATCTGACCAGTAGGTGCTGGGACACCGCGGGACCGGTGTCCCAGCACCGTTCGACAGGAGAGCGAGAGAACATGCTCCGCCGATCGATCAGCCTGCTGGTGGTCACCTTGCTGGTGGCCGGCTGCGCCGCCCAAGGGTCACCCAAATCTTCGGGAACGGTGGAGAACTTCCCACCGACCGAGCTGGTCCAGAGCCTGCACCTGCCGTTCGACGCCTACACCCTCTCCCTGGCCGAGCTGTACACCCTCGAGAACGCCCAGGACTGGCTCACCCGTGCGTGCATGACGGCCCGGCGGTACGACTGGAAGGTCATCGAGCGCCCCACCAAGCTCAAGGACCTGCGGAACCGCCGGCGCTACGGCGTGGTCGAGTTGGAAATCGCCCGGCAGTACGGCTACCACGTGCCGGCGGGACTGATCACGCCGCTGGCGGTCGACCAGACCAGCGACCGACGCGACGACAGCCTCACCGAGCAGCAGAAGGAGACGGCGTACGGCGAAGGCGGCTGCGCGCGCGAGGCGGTCACCCGGCTTCGGCCCAAGGCCGACCCCGACCTCGGTCTGCTGCAGCGGCTGGACCGCGGCTCGCTGGCGGACTCCCAGAAGGATTCCCTGGTCGCGGCGGCGATGCGGTCGTGGCAGGCGTGCGTTCGCCGGTTGGGATTCGACTACCGGGATCCCTTCGCCGCCATGTCCGACGCCCGCTGGTGGGCGGACGATTCCGCCCCGGCGTCCGGCCAGGAGATCGCGGTTGCCGTCGCCGATGTCGGCTGCAAGGAGCAGACGGGCCTGGTCACCGCCTGGCATGCCGCCGAGGCGCGGGTCCAGGCGGAAGCGATCAGGACGCACCCGGACGAATTCCAAGAGCTCCGCGCCGCGGTGACGGCGGAGGTCGCCGCCGCCGAGGCGGTCCTGGCGCAACAGGACCGGTAGATCGCACAGCTGGCATGATCGGTGCCATGGCTGAAGCCCGCGAGTACCGACGATGAGCGCTGCCGACCTGCGGGCGATGCTGGTCGCCGACCAGGTCACGCACGTGCCCGGGGTCTACGATCCGGCCAGCGCCGCGCTCGCCGTGCGGGCCGGGCACCGGGCCGTGCATCTGTCCGCGGCGGCGATCTCGGCCACCATGCTCGCGCGGCCCGACCTCGGCTTCGTGCCGGCCACCCAGATCGCGGACCGGGCGGCCGTGCTGGTTCCGGCGCTCGGCGGCGTGCCGCTGCTGGCCGACGCGGCCACCGGCTACGACAGCCCCACCCACGCAGTGTGGACCGCGCTCGCCTACCAGCGGGCCGGGATCAGCGGGCTGCGCCTCGACGACGGCGCGGACGCCGAGTTGGCGGCCGCCCGGATCGCCGCGCTGGTCGAGCAGGCGCCGCAGGTGGTGCTGGTCGCCCAGGCCGGCGGGCGCCGGCTGGCCGAGACGATCGAGCGGTGCCGGGCGTACGCGGCGGCGGGCGCGGACGCGGTCCTGCCGGCGGGCGTCGACGAGGCGGCCGACCTCGACCGGCTCCGGGCCGAGCTGCCCGGCGTACCGCTGGTGGTCAGCCGATCCGAGACCGCGACCGGCGGCGGCCGGCTGACCGACGCCGAGCTTGCCGACCTGGGCGTACGCCTCGTGCTGCACCCGCTCGCGGCCGTGCTCGCCGCGCTGCGGGCGGCGTCGCTCGCCTACCGGGCGATCGCCGAGGAGGGGGACGCCCGGCGGGTCGACCGGATGCCGCTGGCCGCGCTCGCCACGCTGACCGAGCAGTCGAACGTGCCCACCGGCCCCGAAATCGACAAAATCGACACCTAGCTCACGGCAGCACGACGAGCCGCCGGCCGCGCAGGTCGGTCCGCTGCCAGGCGGTCTCGATGTCGCTCAGCGGGACCCGCTCCACGTCGAAGGTGAGCTCCCCGGCCTGCGCCCACCGCACGATCTGCCCGTAGATCTCGGCCATCGTCTCGGGGCCGAGTCCCCTGGCCGCCCCATAGATCTCCACCCCGGACGTACGCAGGCTGCTGGCGGCCAGGGCGAGCTCGGTCCCGGCCGACTCGCCGATCTGGATCACCCGGGTCGGCTTCGGGAACGCGAACGCCCCCGGGATCAGCGTGCGCACCAGGATCTCGGTGGGCCGGCCCCAGAGGTAGTCCAGGACCACGTCGTAGCCGTCGCCCTTGGCGTCGACGAACGCCTGCGCCAGCGCTTCGTCGGAGACCGCGGTGTTGATCACCGTGTCGGCGCCGAGGGCCCGCACCTCGCGCAGCTGATCGTCGTCGCGGCCGGTCGCCACGATCCGCCCGGCGCCGAGCAGTCGGGCCACCTTGACCGCGAGCCGTCCGGCGACCCCGGTGGCGCCCTGCACCAGCACCGTCTCGCCGGCCACGAACCCGGCCGCAGTCTTGATCGACATGCCGGTGATGGCCGTGCCCAGCACGGTCGCGACGGCCGGATCGATGCCCTCGGGGATCGGGGCGAACGCGTCGCCGGCCACCACGGTCCGCTCGGCGAGCGCTCCGTAGGGCACTCGGGGGTTGCCGAACCCGACGAGCCGGCCGTCCGGCAGCGCTCCGATGCCGTCGAAGCAGGGGATCGCCGGCAGTTGGGCGATGAACCTCTCGCTCGCGTAGTGCGTGCCGGCCGCGAACATCTTGTCGACGTTCTCGACGGCGACCGCCCGCACGTCGATGATCACCTCGCCCGCGCCGGCCACCGGATCCGGAAAGTCCACATACCGGGGAACGCCGCCGACCTCGTACAACACCGCTGCCTTCATGACATCTCCACCAGCTCCCTATCAGTGATAGGGAGCAACTCTATCAGTGATAGAGTCGGCCCGGGAGGTACGAAATTGTCTTTGGACCGACAGCGGATCGTCGCCGAGGCCGTCGCCCTGCTGGACGCCGACGGCCTGGACGGGGTGACCCTGCGCAAGCTGGCCACCCGGCTCGGCGTGCGGCAGCCGACCCTCTACTGGCACCTGCCCAACAAGGCGGCCCTGGTCACCGCGATCGCCGAAGTGCTGCTCGAGCAGGAGTTTCCCGAGATGGTGCCGCCCGAGCCCGAGGTGAGCTGGCCGGACTGGCTGACCGGCATCGCCGAGCGGCTGCGCCGAGCCCTGCTGGCCCACCCGGACGGCGCCCGGGTCATCTCGGCCTCCCAGCTCAGCCTCAAGATGGCCGCGCTCTCCGAGCTGGCGATGAGCACGCTGGTGGCGCGCGGCGTCCCGCTGCACCAGGCCCGTGTGATCGTCTTGACGGTGGAACGCTTCACCGTCGGCCACGTCCTCGAGGAGCAGGCCCCCCGCCCGGACCCGCAGGCGGTGAACAGCTTCGACATGAGCACGTTCGCCGAGCAACACCCGACCGTGATAGCCGGCATAACCGAATATTTCCGGCCCGGCCGCACCGTCGACGACCTGTTCCGCGAATGCCTGGAGGTGGTCATCGCGGGCGCCATAGCGAAGTCGGGCAGCATTTCCTGACCCGAAAGAGCCTGCTACCTGGTGTGTTGCCGGGAACACCGACGGTACGATCACGCTGAGTGTGGGCCGACGGCCGGCCCCGCCATGCACCCACGGGCTCGGAGGCCGCGGCAGGAAGCAGGCGATGTGACGAAGACCGTGCCGGGGGGTCGAGCCACGGTCGACGATCCCGAAGCGGCACTTGCGGCCACCCTGACCGAGCTCGAGGGCAGCAGCATCGCCGAGTTCCGCTCGCTGCGCGGCCCGGCCGACGAGGCGCGCCGGCTCGCGGACGAGCTCGGCGACGAGCCGGCCGCCCAGCGGGCCACCCTGCTGCTGGCCGACGTGCTGATGCGGGAGGGCCGGATCGGCGCGGGCGGCCGGGCCGCCCATCAGGTGCTCGCCTGGGCCGAACTGCACGACAGCCCGTACGTGCTGGCGCGGGCGCACCGCGCGCTGTCGATGTTCTACCGGCTGATCGGTGACCTCTCCGACGCGCTCGCCCACGGCGTGCAGTGTCTCGCCGGCCTTCCCGAGGACGCGCCGCCGGGAATCCGAGCCCGGCACCTGATGACGCTGGGTGTCGCGCTCGACGACCTCGGCTCGATGGAGGAGAGCGAGCGGCACTACCGGGAGGCGCTGGCGATCGCGGCCGACACCGGGGAGGAAGGGCTCGCCCTGCGCGTCCTCAACAACCTGACCTACAACGCGTACGAGAACGGCGACGAGCCGGCCGCCCGCGCCCTGGCCGATCGGATGCGCGAGGTCGCGACCCGGTCGGACCGCCCGCTGGCCGCCAAGGAACTGGACACCCTGGCCCGGGTGGAGATGATGGGCGGCCGGTACGACGCGCTGGAGACCATCCTGGCCGCCGTCCTCGACGGTCGCCCCGGCGACACCGACGCCGACGGGGACGGCACCGCCGAGTGCCTGCTCACCCTGGCCGAGGCGCGCCGCTTGGCCGGCCGCCACCGCGAGGCGCAACTCGCGCTGGACCGGGCCGTCCGCGAATGCGAGACCAACGGCCTGGCCGGGCTGCGCACCCGGGCCCGGCAGGAACAGGCCGCCCTGTACGCGGCGACCGGCCGCTACCACGAAGCGTACGAGGAGCACCAAAGCTTCCACGCCGACTCGACCGCCCTGCACAGCACCCAGCGGGAAGCCCGAGCCCAGGCCCTGCAAGCCGTCTTCGAGACGGACGAGGCACGCCGGTCCAGCGAGCGCTTCCGCGAGCTGGCCCACCGGGACGCGCTCACCGGCCTGTACAACCGCCGGCACGTCAACGAGCGGCTGCCCGCACTGCTCGCCGAGGCCGGGCACCGACCGATCTCAATCGCGCTAGTCGACCTGGACCATTTCAAACAGATCAACGACACCCTGTCACACGCCACCGGGGACACCGTGTTGCAACACGTCAGCCGGCTGCTGCAAGAGGCGGCGGACGGACCGGCACTGGCGGCCCGGCTGGGCGGCGAGGAGTTCCTGCTGATCTTCCCGCAGACGGACGCGCCCGAGGCCGCGGCGCGCTGCGAACGACTCCGGCTACGGATCCGGGCGTACGCCTGGGCCCCGATCACCGGCACCCTCCCGGTGACGGCCAGCATCGGGGTCACCACCGCGACGGACGGCCGCGCCACCGCCTCCGCCCTGCTCTCCCAGGCCGACCGCAACCTGTACGCGGCCAAGAGCGCCGGCCGCGACCGGATAGCAACGGAAAGCCGACGATGAGCGGACTGTGAGCGCCCGCGACTACCGTTGCGGCATGAAGGTGATACCGCTGAGCCTCGGCCCCGGCACGGATCTCAAGCAGGCCTTGCAGGCGGCCGTCCGCAACGAGGCCCTGACCGCCGCCTGGGTCATGACGTGCGTCGGCAGCCTGCGCCGAATCGTGCTGCGGCTGGCCGAGATCCAGACCTCCGACGGCGAATACGAGATCATCTCGGCCTCAGGGACCCTCACGCCGACCGGGGTCCACGTTCATCTCGCCGTCGCGGATCCACAGGGGACACTGATCGGCGGCCACTTGATGGCGGGCTCCATCGTGGCCGAGCAGGGCACCGTGGAGCTGGTGCTCGGCGCCGACCCCGACTGGCGCTTCGACCGCAGACGCGACCCCCGAACCGGCTACGACGAGCTGTCCATCGAAGCCGCGTAACGTGCCACGTGGGCTATTTCCGGTCGACGTACGGTTCGAGCTCCACCTGCAGGGCCGCTGAGGTGATCTTCGTGTAGAGGTCGTCGTCGCCGTCGGCGACGACCTGCGGGCAGGTCGTGTCGCTGCCCACGTGCTCGAAGACGCCCACCTTCCGATGCGTACGCAACTCGTACACGTCGACGGTGTAGGTGGCCGAGCGCATCGCACCGGACTCCACGCGGCTGCCGAACTGCTCCTTGTACGTGCAGTAGGTCACCGCGCCGGGGTCGGCGCCGGTGCGCCGGATGCACGCCACGAGCTGCACCTTGGCGGGGCTGGACTCGGCGAACCCGGCCGGCGGCGAACTGGAGCCGTAGGCGGACGTCGCGGTGTACTCGCGCTTGTCCTGAGTGAACGCCAGGATCGGGTGCGGCGCTGAGCCGGAGAACGGCGCCGCGTCCGGGTATTTCGCGCCGGCCCGCTCGCACGCGCGCGTCAGCCCGTCGACCTGCGCCGGCAACGACTCGGTGTGCACGATGAAGTCGGGCAGGAACACCGTACCGGCCAGCAGGAGCGCGGCGATCGCTGTCACGCCGGCGACTATCGAGCGCAGCAGCACCGGAGGCCGGATCGCCCGCCGTTCGTTGATCGAGGTGACCAGGGCGCGCCGCCCGCTGACCTCGCCGAACCTGATCTCCTCGGTCCGGCCGGACTGAACGATGACGATCTCGACGGCGAGGGGTGCCCCGGGCTCCGGCTGGAAGAGCCGGGCGTGCCGGACCATCGACCAGGGCACGGCCTCCATCGTGCCGTGCTGCGGCGCCACGACCAGGCCGCCGTCGGCGACACCGATCCAGTACCGGCCGGCCGGCAGACCGGTGTCGGCGAAGAACACCAGATACACGTACGTGATGAGGGCGAGCGCGCCGACGATGTAGGCGAGGGTGGAGCTCACGTTGAAGTAGCATGTCGTCGCCAAGAGCCCGCCACCCAGCAGCAGCCAGATCTTCGGCGTGCTGGCCAGCGCGTTGCGGCTGCGGTAGACCCGCCGCAACGGCCCGATGGCCCCCTCCTCGGCGAGACGGGCCAGCTTCCGGCGCAGCAGCATGCGACCCTCCACAATGATGGCATCGATCGATGCCATCATAGGGACTCAGCCCCCGGTGCCCGCCTGTCTAGAGTTTGCGGATCGCCACGCCGAAGAGTTGGCTGGCTGGGACGTAGCCGAAGTCGCGGGAGTCGATGCTCTCCGGTGGGTTGTCGCCGAGCAGGACCAGCATTCCTGGTGGCACGCGTGGCCCGGCGAGACCGGCCGGGACCGCGTCGCCCGGCAGCGCCGCCACCCGCTTGAGGATCCAGCTCGTCTGCGGGCCGGTCGACATGGCCACCAGCGCCACATCGCCACGCCGCAGGGCGGACGCGCGGGTTCTGCGCACCAGGACCCGGTCGTGATCGCGGAACGTGGGTGCCATGCTCGGGCCGGTCACGACCGCTATCCGGAGCCGGGTGCCGGCCCACCCGGCGACGCCGAGCAGCGCGATCGCGGCGGCCAGCCAGATCACGGTACGAATTCCCGGTAGCCCTCGGCCTGGCGCTCGAACAGCCGCGCGTAGTGGCCGGCCGTTCGTAGCAGCTCGGCGTGGTCGCCCTCCTCCACGACCACGCCGTCGTCCAGCACCACTATCCGGTCGGCGTCGCGCAACGCCGCGAGCCGGTGGGAGACCAGGACGTTGGTCCGGCCCACCCGGTGCCGGCGCAGCATCTCGTGCACCTCGTGTTCCGCGTCGGCGTCCAAGCCGGCGTTGGGCTCGTCGCAGATGAGCAGGTCACAGTCGGCGCGTACGACGGCTCGGGCGAGGGCGACGCGCTGCCACTGCCCGCCGGACAGGACCACGCCCGTGGTCGACCCCTCCCCCTCGCCGTCGGTCCGGAACAGGCGGGTGAGCTGGGTGTCGTAGCCGCGCGGCAGCCCGGCCAGCGTGTGGTGCACGCCGGCCAGCAGGGCGGCCGCCTCGATCCGGGCGCGATCGTCCAGCGCCGCCGCGTCACCCAGGCCCACGTTGTCCGATGCGGACAGCTCGTAGCACGCGAAGTCCTGGAACACCGCACCGATCCGGCGGCGGAGCGTGGTGGGTTCGAGATCCCGGATGTCCACGCCGTCCCAGAGAATCGTGCCCCGGGTCGGGTCGTAGAAACGGCACAGCAGCTTGGCCACAGTGGACTTTCCGGCGCCGTTGCGGCCCACCAGCGCGACCGACTCGCCGTACGGGATGGTGATGTTGATCCCGCGCAGCACCCAGGGATGATCCGGCGAGTAACGGAACCACACGTCCCGCAACTCGATCCCGGCGCTCAGGGGCTTCGCGGTTGCGGCGTCCAACGCGACCGGCAGGTCGGGCCCCGCCGAGACCACCTCCTGGTGGTGCTGGAACAGCAACAGGTGCTGATGCGCCGCGGCCACCTGGGAGACGAGGCCGCCGAGGGCGAGCTGCACACCGGCCACCGAGCCGACGAACATCGAGACGTCGCCCAGCGTGAGCCGGCCCGAGCGGGCCGCGGCGACCGCCCAGAGCAGGCCGACTCCGGCCACTGCGGCACTCAGCAGGGCCAACAGGCCTTGGGTACGCAGTTCCCGCCGGTCCACCCGGCGCAGCTCGGCATCGGCGGCCCGCCGCTCGGCCAGCATCCGCCGGCGCAACGCGCCTCCCGTGCCGAACAGCCGAACTTCCTTAGCAGCCTCCACGGAGGACAGCAGCGCCGTGTAGAAGAACTCGCGCCGCTCGATCGGGCCGATGTCCCAGAACGCGGTGGCCCGCCGGCGCGCCACGGCCAGCTGCGCCGCGAGGGCCGGGGCGGCGGCTAGGACGACGATGCCGGCCATCAGCGGGCTGAGGACCACCAGCGAGCCGAGGAAGCCGACCAGCGCCAGCGCGCCGGCGGCCATCGCGATGACGCCGTCGAGGACACCGTTCGGGCTGTTCACCCCGGCCCGCTGGGCCAGCCGCAGCCGGTCGACGGCGGTCGGGTCCTCGAACGGGCCCAGGCCGACGAACCGGTCCACCGCCGTGTATAGCTCGTCGCGGCTGCGCAGGCCGACCAGCCGGCCGAGCTCGGCGCGCACATATCTGGCGAGTTGCGGGCAGGCGGCGGTGACCAGGCCGACGGCGCCCAGCCCGGCGGCGTATCCGGCCAGCGTGCCGCGGCCGACCTCGGCGTCGCTGAGGCCGTCGATGACGAGTTTCGTCAGCCACGCTCCGGCCACCGGCGCGGCCGATCCGACCACGCTTACCACCAGCAGCGCGAGCACCCCGGCCCGGGAGGCGCGCCAAGCAAGCGAGGCCGCGGCGACAGCGGTCTTCAGGGAGGCGCGCATTCACCTCACGCCCCGACGAGGATCGGGATCGAGGCGAGGTCCGAGCTGCTGGCCTCGATCCGCCCGCCGGCGCCGACCAGCGCGAACGCCGGAAAGCCGCGCACCCCGAAGGCGCTGGCCAGGGCACCGGCCCGCTGTTCCACAACGACGAGCGCGGATCCGGCCAAGCTCGCCGCCATCGATTGGCCGGTGCCGTCCGGGTCGACCACAACGGCGAGGGTCCGGCCGGCCGGCGCCCGGCGGGCCCGGGCGGCGAAGTCCGGCAGCTGTTCGTGGCAGCCGCCGCAACCGGGCGAGAAGAAGCCGACCACGATCGGCGCCCCGAGAACGTCCAGGGAGACCGGGTTGCCGTCCGCCGCGGTCGCCGCGAAGTCGTCGACCACCGCACCGACCGGCCGCATCGGCACGGGCGGCTCCCCGGCTATCCGGTCCAGCACCGTGGTGTGCTCGTTGATCCGGCGGACGAGGCCCGTGGTGAGGACCAGATTGGCTAGGCACAGCAGGCCCAATGCGATGACGACGGCGATCATTCGTACCCCTGGATGCGTTTGACGAACAAGGTCCTGAACTCGTCGAGCCGGACGACGACGAAGGCCGCGGCTGTCCCCAGCAGGCCGACGGCTACGGAGCTCGGGGACAGCGGGGCCGTGGCGCCGCCGGCAGAGCCGATCAGGCCGATCGCGGCGGCCGCCGCCAGCACGCCGTTGCGCAGCAGATGCCCGGCGTTCGGCGGCCCGGACGACGCACCGAAGCAGCCGCAGGGCACCCGCACATCCCGGCGCAGGGCCCGGATGAGCACCGCCGAGAAGGCGCCCAACAACACCAGCGCCAGAGCGAATCCGGCCGGTACGTCCCACCGCCAGGCCGCCGGGGAGAAGAGCAGCGCGGCCGCGGCCGCCTCGCCGAGGATGACGCCCACAATGGATGGACCGATCGCCCGGTCCGGGCCTACGGTCGCGATGACGAAGCGCCGCACTGCCCGGCGGTCACGGATCTTTTCCACCGCCGAGATGGCGAACACCGCGCCGAGCAGGAACCGCGTCGCGACGACGACGAATACCATCGGTACCTCCGTTCCGTGGCCGGCGGGTCGCCCGGCCGGGCCGTGCAACGTGCCGGGCCCGGCGACA
>Ga0307513_10010178_pt1 | contig 11823 bp, 6 predicted proteins | sample 15_EM_MG_FD_202174 | JGI IMG/M metagenome (GOLD analysis project Ga0307513, IMG submission 202174) | Populus trichocarpa ectomycorrhiza microbial communities from riparian zone in the Pacific Northwest, United States - 15_EM | ecosystem: Host-associated > Plants > Roots > Unclassified | place... | reverse complement strand
ACAGCAATGGTCGAAGGGCGCCCTACTGTTCCGGGTTCAATTCGAAGTTGATATTCACCTCGTAGTAGGCGCCACCAGCAAGGCCCTTCGGCAAGGGATCAACTTGCGTCACTCGCTTCGCAACTGCAGCGACTGATTCGTCCACCACGACATTGCCGGACGGTCTCGTGAGCGTGAACTTCGAGATGCGGCCATCCCTTTCGATGCGAATTCTGACCAGCGCGGACATCTTTGCCCCGACGGCGACGCTGGTCGTGGGCTGGATCCATTCGCTGTAAAACCGGTCGTGGAGCATCTTCCCGTACCAGCCGAATTCCGAGGATCGCGCCGCGCCGCTGGTTTCCGTTGAACCGTTCGTGTGGCCGTCATCGCTCTCGGCATTGGCCGGCGCAACGTTAACCGACTCCTTTTTTGCGTCGTCGGTTCTCTTTTTCTGCTCAATCGGCGTCGTGCTCTTTTTCGGCGACGGCTTCGGCGTGGCTTTGGGCTCAGCAGATTTTTTCGGGATCAGTTTGGCCGGCGGCTTTGCCGTTGGTCTTACCGAAGCTTTCGGAACGGGTGTTGGAGTCACGATCCGCTTCGGAGTTGGCGTAGCGACTGGAGTCGGCGAGGGCGAGGGCGTCGCAAGCTGAATATCGCTCTTCGCGGATGTCTGGAGGGATGGCTCTTGTGGCTCAGCGAGACTGGATGAAGGGACTTCCGGAGGAGGCGCCTCAGTCGCGGTTTCGGTCCTGGCCGGTGATCCAATCGCGGCGACCTCGCTGCTCATCCAGACGATGTCCTGCAAACTCGCCTTCTCCGTCGCCCGGCTCCAACGAACGAGCACGATAATGACCGCGATGTGCGCCAGCGCGATGATCGTGGCGTTGCGCCAAAAGCGTGCGTCTCGCGGCATTGCTATTTCGTCTCAGCTTTTGTCGCGATCCCCACCTTCGTGATCTGCGCACGTTGTAACGCATCCATCAGCGCGATCAACTTTTGCACCGGCAGCTCGCGATCCGGGCGAATGACGACGGCAACGTCTGGGTTCGATCGCTTCAATTCCGTGAGTCGGACAATGAGCGTCTGGGTATCAACGGGCGCATTGTTGAACCGGATCACCTCCTGACGATCGATCGAGATCGTCTGGACTTGTGCCGGATTGACCGGCGCATTCGCCGCGCCGCTCGACGGGATAACGAGATTTACACTGTTTTCGAGCAACGGCGTTGTGATCATGAAAATGATCAGGAGCACGAAGGCCAGATCGAGCAGCGGCGTGATGTTGATCTCCGAAAGAGTCGAGAGACTGTTGCGTTGGGAATAGCGGCGCATCGCTCAGATTTCCCAATTAGGCGTTAGGCGTTGGACGTTAAGCGTTAGGCGTTTCTTCATCAGCTGGGAGGAACGCCCAACGCCTAACGCCCAACGCCTAACGCCTAACGGAAGAGATACTGCTCTCATCGCCGGTACTCCGGATCACGTGCATTATGATCCACGTATTTGTGCTCGAACTCCGACGCCAGCTCTGCGGCGAAGTTATCCATTTCCACAATCATTCCGCGAATGCTGGTGACGAGGAAATTGTAACCAAACATCGCGGGAATCGCGACGCAGAGCGCGGTAACGGTGGTGATCAAGGCTCCCGAAACCCCGGGCGCCATCGTGGCCAGATTCGGCGAGCCGGCGACCGCGACATCCGTGAAAGTGTCCATTACGCCCCAGACCGTTCCGAGCAATCCCAGGAACGGCGAGCCGCTCACCGCCGTCGCGAGCAGAATCATTTGCGACTCGAGCTCCAGCGCGGTCTCGCCTACGGCGCGCTCCATCGCGGCATTCACCGCGTGCATTTGCGCAGGTGTGATTTTGTCGGCAATGCCGAGCCGGGCCCGAAATGTTTCGTCCACTTCGGCCGAGCCGAGCAACTGAAAGGTCATTTCCTCGCAACCTGCGCGGTAAATGTTGAAGAGCGGGGCGCCCGGAAATCGAGCGTGATTCTCAAACAAGCGCAGCGGTTGCCGGTCCTTGCGGAAGGCCGCGCGAAAGCGTGCATTTTGTTTCCGCGCAAACTGAATCACCCGCAGCTTCGTGATCATGATCGACCAACTGAAGACCGAGACGATGCAAAGCAGCGCGAGCACGATCTTGCCGGCGACAGTCGAGTGTTCGAACGCGAAGAGCAGACCGCCGGCCGCGAGAATCTTCGGAAGTAGCATGTGCGCCAACTTGCCTGGAGTAATACCGGACTTTCCGCCAAAGGGAAAGCCCGAGATAGGTTACGCGGCGAGCTTCCGTGGATACGTCGGGCGCCGTCGCGCGGTGACGATGAAGCCAATTCCAAGGGCAATGACGAAAAAGGAAAAGAATTGGCCGCGTGTGAATATTCCAATCAACGCCGCATCCGGTTCCCGAAAATATTCCACCACGATCCGGAAGACCCCGTAGCAGATCATGAATAATCCGGTCAGGAAACCGTTCGGTGTGCGGGCGCGCGTGCGCACAAACCACAAGATGGCGAACAAGACGACCCCTTCGAGGAACGCCTCATAAAGCTGGGAAGGGTGCCGCGGCGTGAGGATCCCACGCAAGATTGTCGCGATCTGCGGATTTGTTCGCACTCCTTCGACGATGGCTTCAATACCAAGAGACGGGTCAATTTTCCGGCACGCCTCAAGCGCCCGCTCGGCTTCCGCGGCATTCGCGGGCTCAAGTAATTCCTTCGGAAATTGCATGGCCCACGGAAGGTTTGCGATTCGGCCGTAAAGTTCGCCGTTGATGAAATTGGCGACGCGGCCCAGAAACAAGCCAATCGGCACGGCCACCACCAGATTGTCGCCGAGGTTCGTCCAGGTAAGCTTGTGCCGGCGTGCGTAGTAGAGTGTGAACAGCACCACGCCGAGCATTCCTCCGTGACTCGACATCCCGCCCTCCCAAACGCGGAGGATGGAAAGCGGCTCGCGCAGCATTTCAGGCCTGTAAAAAATGACGTAGCCGAGGCGGCCGCCGACCATCACGCCGAAAAGCGCCGTCCAGGTAACCAAATCGCCGACGGCGGATGGGCTGAGATCCAGGTAGCCGCGCTTCGAAAACCGCGTCAGAAGCGCGAACCCGCAAACAAACGCGAGCACGTAGGCCAGACCGTACCAGCGCGGGCCGACATTGTCCCAGAGCCGGAAGATGAACGGGTCGAGATTATGGAGGTAATAGGAGAGCATGCGGCGAGCGATACTCAGCGATCTTCAGGCGACCGGCAATAAAAACGCGCTTTGCTGGCGGTGCTGTAGCCGCCGCCCTGTGGGCGGCGTTGTTACGGAGTGGATCAACCGGCGCTCGACGCTTCGCACAGCGAAGCGGCTACTGGAGGACGCAACACATCGCGCAAGAACGGCGCCGTTCGGCTGATACGACTCTTGGCAACTTCTTCCGGCGTGCCGGTCGCGACGATCTCACCGCCATCGGCACCCGCCTCCGGACCAATGTCCACGATGTAATCGGCTTCCGCGATGATGCTGAGATTGTGCTCGATCACGATCACCGTGTTGCCTTCATCCACGAGCCGGTGCAGCACCTTCAAGAGCAACTCCACGTCCGCCATGTGCAGGCCAATCGTCGGTTCCTCAAGGAGATAGAGGGTCGATTTCGGTTTGCGCATTTTTCGAATCCGTTCGTTTTGCGCCCGGCCAATTCCGCGCGTCAGCTCCGTCGCAAGTTTGAGCCGCTGCGCTTCGCCACCGCTCAGCGTTGGACTCGGCTGGCCCAGTTTTAGATATCCCAATCCGGTGTCGACCAGCAGCGAGAGCGGGCGCGCAATTTTCTGGTTCGTGGCAAAAAACGTCGCGGCTTGCTCGATCGTCATCTCCATGACGTCACCGATGCTCTTGTCGTGATAGAGAACTTCGAGCGTTTGCGGATTGTAGCGGCGGCCGCGGCAATCCTCGCAAGGCACATAGCTGCTCGGTAGAAAACTCATCTCGAGCTTTATCGCGCCCTGACCGCTGCACATTTCACAACGGCCGCCCTCCGCGTTGAAGGAGAACCGGCTCGGTGAATACCCGCGCACGCGCGAGACCGGCAATTGTCCATAGAGTTTGCGGACTTCGTCGAAGACTTTGATATAAGTCGCCGGCGTCGAACGCGACGTTTTCCCGATCGGGGACTGGTCCACTTCGTAGACCGTCTCGAAAAACTCCGCGCCGAAGATCCTCGTCTGGGGAGCGCACGCGCCTCGCGTGCTGACGATGGCGCCCCCGCCATCGCGAACTTTGGCGACGGTCGATTTCGGCGAGGCGCCGAAACCCGCACGCGAGGCGCGTGCGCTCCCCAGACCTTCTTTCACCGCTGGAAGCAAGACCGAACGCATCAACGTCGATTTCCCGGAGCCAGAGATGCCGGTGATGACCGAGAGCCTCCCGACCGGAAAGCGCACGTCAACATTCTTGAGATTGTGCGCATGCGCGCCGCGAATTTCGATCCATTGCTCGACATCGCCTAACGAACGCCGCTCCTTTCGTGTGGGATGACATAAGGGATTCCGCAAGCACCGGCCGGTCTCCGAACTGGCGTGCCTTTCGATGTCGCGCAACGTCCCCTGCACGACGACTTCGCCGCCATGCATGCCCGCACCGGGACCGAGATCGATGACATAATCGGCGCGGTGCATGGTCGCTTCGTCATGCTCGACAATCACGAGCGAGTTCCCCTTCTCCCGCAGCGCAATTAGGGTTTCGAGCAGCCGAAGATTATCACGCGGATGCAACCCAATCGTTGGTTCGTCGAGAACATAAAGAACGCCGCGCAGGTTTGAGCCGAGCTGCGCGGCGAGACGAATCCGCTGCGACTCGCCTCCGCTCAAGGTTTTCGCGGAACGCCCCAGCGCGAGATAACCCAGCCCGACGTTTTCCATGAATTGAAGCCGCTGCGAGATTTCCGGCACCAGATCGTCGGCGACGGTTTTCTGGTTGCCCCGAAAACGCAGTTTGCCGATCAACTGCAGCGCTTCCCCGGCCGAGAGAGCAGTGAAATTATCGATCGTCTGATCCTGCAACCGCACGTGCCGCGCGATCGGATTCAAACGCGATCCGAGGCAGCCTGGACATGGCACCGCTTCACCTTCGTCGATCCATTCGGATTCCCTTTCCGCAGCCAGCTCATTCTCCAGCACGGAATCGCCGGTATCCTCCGCGCCAGTTTGCTTGGCGCGATTCCAGATCTCGCCGAAGCCGCCGCATTCCACGCAGGCGCCGTGCGGCGAATTGAAGGAGAACAAACGCGGATCGAGTTCTTCAAAGGCGCGCCCGCAACCTGGACAGCTCATCTCCGTGCTCATGACCGTGACCCGATGTTTCGCGTCGAGGAGGTGCGCGGTGCCGCGTCCGATGTCGAGCGCGCGCTGGACCAGATTCCGCGCTTTCAGAATTCGCTTCGCATCGATCGCTCCGACCACGACGTCGATCGTGTGCTCCTTGAAGCGCTCGAGCTTCCGGAACTGGGCGATCGGCAGGAGTTCTCCATCCACGAAAAGCGTGTCGAATCCCTGCCGCTCCGCCCAGCGCGCGACGTCCGTGTGAAATCCTTTGCGCGCTTTTACCAGTGGCGCCAGCACCTTGAGTGGGCCGCGCTTCACCGCCGTCTCTAGTTGTTTCACGATCGCGGCGAGACTTTGTTTTTCGACCGGCAGATCGCAATCGGGACAAAACTGCGTTCCAGTCTTTGCGAAAAGGAGCCGGAGAAAATGGTAAACCTCGGTCACGGTGGCGACGGTCGACTTGCCGCCGCCGCGCGTGACGCGTTGTTCGATGGCGACGCTCGGCGGCACGCCTTCGACGAGGTCGACGTCTGGTTTCTCGAGTTGTTCGACGAACTGCCGCGCATACGGCGACATGCTGTCGAGAAATCGGCGCTGGCCTTCGGCAAAAAGAATATCGAAGGCGACGGTCGATTTCCCCGAACCGCTCAGCCCGGTGATGATCACCATCTTGTCCCGCGGGATGTCGAGCGAGATATTCTTCAGGTTGTGTTCGCGAGCGCCATGAATGCGGATGGCGTTGTTGACGCGTTCATTTCCGTTCGCGTGATAGCTCGGAGGCCCTTCTGCAGCCCGCGCTAACTCCTCGCCGTCATTCTGAGCGAAACGAAGCGGAGTCGAAGGACCCCGCGAAGCTTTTCTCGACGTGCCACGGGGTCCCTCGACTCCGCTCGGGATGACTGGTTTTAGATATCTGCCGGTATGCGACGCCTCAACTCGCGCGACAGCTTCCGGAGTTCCGGCAACGACGAGTTTCCCCCCTTCGTCGCCCGCCTCCGGCCCGAGATCGATGACCCAATCGGCGCACTTGATCACCTCGAGATTGTGCTCGATCACGATGATCGTGTTGCCCGCCTGCACGAGCCGTTGAAACAACTTCACCAGCATGGCGACATCATCGAAATGCAGCCCTGTGGTTGGTTCGTCGAAGATAAGGAGGTTGCCGGGCGCGGACCCGTTCTGTTTCGCGTGGGCACTCTCATCCGCCAGATGGCGGACGAGTTTGAGCCGCTGCGATTCCCCGCCGGAAAGCGTGTTGAGCGGCTGACCGAGCCGCAGATAACCGAGGCCGACTTCGTCCAGGACATCGAGCGGATTGCCCAGCTTTTCCGATTCCCCAATCTGAGCGAAAAACTGGATCGCTTCATTGACCGTGAGCTGGAGGATGTCGTGAATGGATTTCTCGTGCAGCTGCACCCGGAGAACGTGCGGCTGAAACCGGCGGCCTTCGCATTCGGCGCAGCGCACGTAAAGATCGCTCAGGAATTGCATCTCGATCTTTTCAAAGCCGGTGCCGCAACAGCGTTCGCAACGGCCGCTGCCAGAGTTAAAGGAGAAGGCGCTCGCGGTCAGTCCCTGCGCCATCGCTTCGGGTTGCGCGGCAAAAAGCTCGCGAACGCGATCATAGAGCCCGAGATAAAGAATCGGCGTCGAGCGCGGGGTGCGCGCGAGCATCGATTGATCAACCATCACGACATCGCCGATGCGGTGTGCGCCTGTGACCGACTTGCACGCCCCAGGTTCCTGCTCGCTCGGCTGGCCTTTTGCCTGGAGCAGGTTTCGATAAAGGACCTCGTGAATCAGTGTTGATTTGCCCGAGCCGGAAACGCCGGTGACGCAATTGAAAATGCCGAGCGGGATTTCGACGTCGAGGTTCTTGAGATTGTGTGCGTGGGCGCCGGTGATTCGGATCGAAGCGGTTGATTTCCGGCGCGACTTCGGGACTGCGATCTTCTTTCGGCCAGCGAGGTAATCGGCTGTCAGTGATTGGGGAGCGCCCTCGCCATCGCGAACTTTGTCGTCGGCAGATTGCTTCGGCGAGGCGCCGAAACCAGCACGCGAGGCGCGTGCGCTCCCCAGCATCTGCTCCAGCGCTCCGCTAAAAACCAGCTCGCCTCCACGCTCGCCGCGACCCGGACCGATATCGATGACGTGGTCCGATGAGCGAATGATCGCTTCCTCGTGCTCGACGACGAGCAACGTGTTGCCTTTGTCGCGCAGATCGTGCATGACCCGCACAAGACGGCCAACATCGCGCGGGTGGAGACCGACACTCGGTTCGTCCATGACAAAGAGCGTGTTGACGAGCGAAGCGCCGAGACAAGTCGTCAGATTCACGCGCTGCACTTCGCCGCCGCTGAGCGTGCGAGTGGAGCGATCGAGCGTCAGGTAGCCGAGCCCGACTTCGCACAAATAACGCAGTCGTGTGACGACTTCGTTGCGCAACATGACCGCAGTGGAGTCGTTAGGCGGTAAGGTCAGACCAGCGAAAAGCTTCCGTGCGTTGGCAATGGAAAGCAGCGCAAGCTCGGGCAGAGTGCGCGCCGTTTCCGTCCCCTCACCCTGCTGGCTCGAGACAATCTTGTAGTTCAGCGAGGCCGGCTGAAACCGTCCCCCATTGCAATCAGGACAGGTGGTGTAAGCCCGGTAACGGCTGAGCAGGACGCGGACGTGCATTTTGTAGGTCTTGCTCTCGAGCCATTTGAAAAATCCGCGCACGCCATACCAGCGATCGTTCTCCGCCAGCTCTTCGACATCGGTGTCGGTGTCGCGCGCTTCGCCGTTGATGACGAAGTCCTGATCGGCTTTCGGGAGTTCCTCGAACGGAAGGTGCACGTCGATCTCTTCGCGCGCGCAGGCTCGCAGAAGGTCCTTCTGCGATTCGCCAAATTGCTGGCCTTGAAAAGCGCGCACCACGCCGCCGGCGATGCTCAAGCTTCGATCGGGGATCGCGCGGTTCAGATCGATCGCGATCGTCCTGCCGAAACCGCGGCAAGTCGGGCAGGCGCCGAGCGGATTGTTGAAACTGAAAAGCCCGGGAGTCGGCGGGCGGATATCGAGATCGCAATGCGCGCAATGCCAGCCGGTGGAAAAGGGAAATTCGGAAGGCGGAAGGCGGAGTGCGGAAGCTCCTTTGCCTCCCCGTTCCACATTCCGCGTTCCGCCTTCCGCAATCACATTGATCCGGTCTTTGCCGAAACGAAGCGCGGTCTCGATCGACTCGACCAGGCGCGCGCGCGTCTCCTCGCCGATCGTCAGGCGATCCTGAATAACCTGCACCCGCGCTCCGAGTCGTCCGACTTTCTTGTCGGTGTCGGCCCGGACAATTTCACCGTTCAACCAAACGCGCAGATAGCCTTGCTGCTGCAGGAATTGAAAGAACTCGCGTGGGTCGGTCTTTGGGGGCACGCCGACCCAGAAGGTGATCAACACTGTAGCGTTGTCATCCTGAGCGGAGCGCAGCGCAGTCGAAGGATCCCGTGGCTTTTCGCGCGACGTTCCACGGGGTCCCTCGACTTCGCTCGGGATGACAGTGGTCTCCTGACCAAAAAGCGTGATTATGTCGTCCGCGATCGAGCGGGCGGTTTCGGGGCGGATCTCACGGCCGCAGCCGGGACAAAAGGCGCGCGCGATTCGCGGCATTAAGAGTTTCAGGTAGTCGTTGATTTCCGTCATCGTGCCGACGGTGGAACGCGAACTTTTCACCGGGTTCGCCTGCTCGATTGCGATGGCCGGCGGGATGCCGCGGATCTCGTCGACGCGCGGTTTGTCCATGCGGTCGAGGAATTGGCGCATGTACGGGCTGAACGTTTCGACGTAGCGGCGCTGGCCTTCGGCGTAGATCGTATCGAAGGCGAGGCTCGATTTGCCGCTGCCGCTCGGACCAGTGACGACGGTTAATTTTCCCAGCGGGAGATCGAGATCGATCCCTTTGAGGTTGTTCTGGCGCGCGCCGCGAATTTCGACGCAACCGCGGTCAGGCGGCGCGGTGACACATGGTTTTTCGGCGATCTTTGAACCCACTGGAGAGTATCCGGTTAAGGAGACCACTTCGCAAATTTTTGGCGTAAATAGGCTGTCCTCTCGAACGCCCAGACAATCTCTTCTGTAGCTGTCGCCCTGTGGGCGACGTGAGAAGTACTTCAATCCCATCCAGGCGTCGCATATCGATTCGACGCATCTCCGGCGCTTCGCACAGCGAAGCGGCTACAGTGCCTCAGCCGCCGAAACGCTTCGCCACCTTTTCGCGCTCCGCGAGCAGTGCCTCGGGCATGTCAGGCTCGAGGGTTTCGAAGAATTTTTTCTGACCGTCGAGCTCGGTTTTCCATTCGTCGGCTTTCACGGAGAGGAGCTCTTTCAATTGCTCTCCGGAAACACCCTCGATCCCTTCGAGATCGAGGTCCTCGGGCCGTGGAATGTAACCGATGGGAGTCTCCGCGGCGCCGCCTTTGCCCTCGCAGCGGTCGATGATCCACCTGAGGGCACGCATGTTGTCTCCGAAACCGGGCCAGAGAAACTTTCCATCCGCCCCTTTGCGAAACCAATTTACGTGAAAGATGAGCGGTGGATTCGTCAGGCGCGGACCAATCTCGAGCCAGTGCTGGAAGTAATCGCCCATGCTGTATCCGCAAAACGGCAACATCGCCATCGGATCGCGCCGCACTTGACCGACCGCGCCCGTCGCGGCCGCGGTCGTTTCCGACGCCATCGTCGCTCCGGCATAAACGCCGTGGGTCCAGTCGAACGCGCCAAAAACGAGCGGCATCGTGTCGCTGCGGCGTCCGCCGAAAATGATCGCGCTGATCGGAACGCCTTCTCCTTTTTCGACGTCGGGATCGAGCACCGGATTGTTCCGCATGGGAACGGCAAAGCGGCTGTTGGGATGCGCGGCTTTTTCCTTCGACTGCGGCGTCCAGCGGTTTCCCTTCCAGTCGATGCACGAGGCCGGCGGCGGGCCGTCCTTTCCTTCCCACCAGACATCGCCATCGTCGGTCAACGCGACGTTCGTGTAGAGCGTGTCGCGCTCGATCGACTTCATCGCGTTCGGATTGGATTTGTAACTCGTGCCCGGCACGACGCCGAAATATCCATTCTCGGGGTTAACCGCGTAGAGCCGACCGTCCTCGCCGATCTGCATCCAGGCAATGTCGTCGCCGATCGTGGTAACCTTCCAGCCCTTGAAATGCGGGGGCGGTATGAGCATCGCAAAGTTGGTCTTGCCGCACGCGCTCGGAAACGCCGCCGCGACGTAATGCTTCCGGCCTTCGGGCGATTCCACGCCGAGAATCAGCATGTGCTCGGCGAGCCAGCCTTGCTTGCGCGCGAGATAGGAACCGATCCGGAGCGCCAGACACTTTTTGCTGAGCAAAACATTGCCGCCATAACCGGAGCCGACCGAGATGATGGCGTTATCCTGCGGAAAATGGCAAATCAAGCGCCGGTCGGGATTCACGTCGAGCAGCGAATGGACACCGCGATTCCACTCCGCCTTTGCATCCGTGCCCAGGCGTTTGACCGCGACAGATCCCATTCGCGTCATGATCCGCATGCTCAGGACAACGTAAATCGAGTCGGTAATCTCGAAGCCGACCTTTGTTAGCGGCGAATCCGGCGGACCCATAATGTAGGGCACGACAAACATCGTCCGCCCGCGCATGGCTCCCGCGAGCATGCCGTGCAGTTTCGTGTAGGTCTCCGCCGGCGCAGCCCAATTGTTTGTGGGGCCGGCTTCCTCTTTCGTCGGTGTGCAGATCAGGGTGAACTGTTCCACGCGCGCGACGTCGTTCCGATTCGAGCGGTGCAAATAAGAGCCGGGATTTTTTTCCTGGTTCAATTTGAGCACCACGCCCAGGCGCTGTGCCTGCTCGAGCAGCCAGGCGTTCTCTCTTTCGGAGCCGTCGCACCAAAAAATATTTTCCGGCTCAGTCAGGCGCGCGACTTCCTGGACCCAATCGAGGACCGCCTGATGCGATGGCTTCGAATCCCCGATTCCGCCCGGCGGCGAGATGGCTGGCGCGAGGTTATCCATAAAGTGGGCTCGACGTTGGGCAATGCAGAAGAGCGAATTGTCATTTTCTCCGCTTCAGTCGCTTCTCCAAGCAAATTTTCTTCGTCATCCCGGGCGCTGTCGAGGGATCCCGGGATGCCAGGTCTGAGGTAACGCTGCGGGATTCCTCGACTGCGCCCGGGACGACATTGCTTGCGCAGGCGAGGGCAGCTGATTAATTGCAGCATGTTCGGAGTTACGACCTCCGATGACTACCAGCCGGTGACATGGGTGGGACGTCATCCCGTTCATGTCACGACGCTGCTCGTGGCTGTGCACGTCTTTACCGCGATCGTGGCATGCTTCCTGGGTGGCGCCGGCAGTCTGGGACATCTCGCTTTCGACAGCGCCTTCGTCTTGCAGGGCGGAGAATTCTGGCAGCTCGGGACCTACGCCTTTGTCCATTCGCCCTCCGCGCTTCTTTGGTTCGCGGTCGAGATGTATATGCTCTTCGTTTTCGGGCGCGAAGTGGAACGTTTCGTTGGCCGTCGCG
>Ga0307513_10010176_pt1 | contig 11823 bp, 13 predicted proteins | sample 15_EM_MG_FD_202174 | JGI IMG/M metagenome (GOLD analysis project Ga0307513, IMG submission 202174) | Populus trichocarpa ectomycorrhiza microbial communities from riparian zone in the Pacific Northwest, United States - 15_EM | ecosystem: Host-associated > Plants > Roots > Unclassified | place... | reverse complement strand
TGAAAGGGTTAGCTCAGGACCTGGTTACAGGTGGATGACCTTGTCAATTCTTTTTGTATATAGCAGCCGAGGTGAGGACACGAGTACCTTCTGTTGTGACTGCTTTGTTGTAGTATATTAGATCTCCACTCTGGCCAGAAGTAGAGGATAGGGACGTGGAAAATAAAGCGATTGAGAATACTTTACAAGAGGTTTAACACTGGGGTTGGTGAGACGCATTTCGACAAGGAGACTTTGTGCCCATGCGAGTGACTGTGCAGCAGTGGTGAGAGCTATGTATTCAGCTTCCGTCGTTGAGAGTGCTACCACTCCCTGCTTAGCACAGTTCCAGGCGATAGGGCATCCAGCAAAGAAGGTAACGGATCCCGAAAAGCTTTGGCGATCACTGAGGGAGTTGGCATATGAGGAATCACTATATACACTCAGTATACTATGGGGTTTGACTTTCAGACGGTGGTAGGTGAGTTTGTAGTGCGGCGTATGGGCTAGATAACGGAAGATGTTCTTGACCATTCGCATATGTGACTCGGAGGGATCAGAGAGAAACTGGGATAGGCAGCAAACACCAAAGAGAATGTCCGGCCTAGTAATAATCGCGGCGTACAGGAGACTGCCAATCGCTGATTGGTACTCTTTAAGGTCTGTAGGAGGTTCAGGTTGGTCACGCTGTAGTGGACGCTCTGACGGTGATAGTGGAGTGACCACGGGTTTTGCTCCTGAGGGAAGATATTTCTTGATCATCCGGCGAAGGTAAGTTGATTGAGAAAGGGATACCGACGTATTGGTCCATGTAAGCTCAATGGAGAGAAGATGCCGGGGCTTCCCTAAGTTATTCACTGTAAAGTGAGTGCCTAACCAACTAGTGAATCCATTATCTTCTTTGGCTACAAAAAGTAAGGTGTCCACATGGACTCCAAGGAACTCGCTACGACCATGATTGATGTAGAGTGCAGGGTCCGCCATCGATGGCTGGAATCCACGCTTTCTCACTACAGTAGCCAGAGTTGTACCCCAACAGCGTGCTGCCTGTTTGAGGCCATATATACTCTTCTTAAGGCGAAGAACCTTCCCACCAAGTACGGTGACCATTGTGGGTGGTTTTATGTAGATCTCGTCATCTAGTGGAGCGTTCAGGTAAGCTGATTCAATGTCGTATTGAACAGTGTGGAGATCATGCTGAATTGCATGTGCGAGAAGAATGCGCAGAGTATCGGTTCAGACAACAGCAGCGAAGGTCTCGTCGTAGTCGATACCTGGTATCTGTGTAAACCCACTGGCACGAGCAGTAAGTCTTGCCTTGAACTTTACTAAATTCCCATGCTCATCACGCTTCTTTCTTAGCACCCATTTTGTATTAACAAACCTCGCGTTCTCAGGTGGCGCTATCGCTTCCCAAGTTCTGTACTTCTCCAGAGATGCAATTTCCTTCTCCATTGCAGACTTCCACTCGCCTGCCTCAGGACTACTGAGTGCAGTAGTAACAGAAGGCTCATCCTCATCTGAACACCCAAGGTCAGGATTGTCACTGGATGTTGTTGCAATGTCACTTTAGTAAGGGAAACTCATACACAATTAGAGGTGCCCAATTTTTCAAAGCCAGGAAAGTATATTAAGAGTAACGAGATTAGACAGAAAGGAAAGAACAGAAGCAACCCAAGAAGAACATGTTCAAAATGTGAATGCGGCACAATCTATTCTATGTGGATAATACTTCGCAAGTACGAGGGGGGTTGCGAGGCACGCTTAGCGAGGAGGTGAAGAAGGGATTGGTAGGAGTTCCGGTTCTTAATTCGTCTAAGCCAGGTGGGCGGTAGCACCTTATTTATAGAAAAGCGCGAGTCCATATGCGCAAGAGAAATATAGGGAAAACGATGTAAGAAACCTAAGTGCGAACATGTTTGACCCTGAAATCCAACCAACTAAATGCCAAATAATATGCATGAAAACAAAAGGCTGTGGAGCGATTATTAGGAATATCATGACCAAGAATAGTGCATAAGAGATGCATAAACAACAGTAAAATCCTAAACACCTGATTGGAAAGCACATGTTAAATCCCAAGATATTATCCTGAAATAAACAAATAAAACACCATAATATATATCTTAGCTGTAGTAATGTAAGCGGTGGACAGGCGGAGCCGAAACACAAACTAAGTAAAAGAATACACGGTAGTGTGTTGAATATACATAGGAAATATACAAAGAATTTCAACAGAACAACGCCGAAGGAAATCCTCCACCAAACTCTGTACTGCTCGAATGATCTGTCGTTCTGCTAACTGACTCGGAAGTGTTGAAGAAGTTGCCGCTGCCCTTGTGGTGGCAGATCGTTACCGCCGATATGACCCAATCCAAGGAAGCGGAAGTGACTGATGCTGGGATCGGCTTGCCGTCCGGTGGCTAATGTCTCCCCATATCCAGGCAGGCTAGTGCGCGTGGCTAGTTGGTTCGACTGACAGGACCCTGGAAGCACTTTGAGAGTTTGCTTCGTTCCTTTCTTGAGAATTCAATATACATCTTGTAGGCATCAGATCTCCACCGGCCTAAGGTCTGGATTTCGTTTTCCAAGATTCCCACTTCTGCCGCCCAAGTCGCTGCCCCTCTTCGAAAACTATGTCCATTCTACGCCCCTTGCCCCAACCCAACAGCCGTTGCTAGTTGTTGTAGCATTCGTACAATATGGTCTCGTGTGAAGGCGCGCTTTTCTAATTTTCTGATGCAAAACAGTGGTGCATGTTGAGGTCTGTGGGTATCAATGGCCTTAAGCTTTTGCATTGCTAGGACGGGACACCCACTGTCATAAGTGGCGGCAATCGTGAGTTTGATACCTTTCCGAAAGGGATCGGTTTTCGAGGCTGGTAGGGTGAATTCCATCTATGCTGCCTGCCCTGATACATTCATACTATATTTTGTCGGGAACCACTTTCCGAATCCTTGACTCAAGGCGAGGTCTGATTCTTGGTAAGTGAACTCCCCTTCTCTGAGGAATCCGGCAATTGCCAGTGCGAATGCTGCGTATATTACCACATCATCGTACTGGTTAGGAGTCAGAGGGGCAAGGGTTCGGAGTAGGTAGGGGCAGGTTAGAGGTGTTCTGGTACGGCGCTCAGGTTCATTATGGTCGCGCTTTATTCCTTGGATCGTCCTTTCAAGCCATGGGTCGGAAAATGCCTTACAATCTAGCCCAAGATCCAGCTGGTATGACTTAATGCCAGCCAGATATAGCTTCATAGTTTTAATCTTTACTGTACCAGCTAGGGAGCATAGCTATTCAAGAATCCCGGATGCTTTAGCTGGAAAGCATCCACCATTGTGGGGCCAGTAGTATGAAAGCGCACAGAAAGTCGTGAACCGGGATCTCAGTGTTTCATAGATTTGCCACGTTGATAGGGCAAGCCCGCGCCATAAGTAATATGCTGCTATTGCTGATAGGCCTGACTTTTGTATGTCAACAACCCACGTCTCAGGAGGTTGCAGCCGGGGAATATCAACTGCGGTACGATGTTAGCAATTCTAAGGTAGTCAGTGCGTAAGAGCGCATCTGCTAAGGTATTTTCGGTGGTCGACACCCATCGTGCCTCAAGGTCAACATCGTAGTCGGTGGCTAGAAGCAAGTATCTTCTTAGAATACGCATTGGGGCCCCACGAATTGTCTGATTTGCGAGTCCATGTGCCACCGCCTGATTGTCGACATGTGTTACCAGGAGTTTCCTTTTCCACCGTCTTCCCCAATACAGGAGGACTTGTTCTACTGCATGCATTTTCAGGGTGTTGATATGCTTCTTCGCATTAACAATATAGTTGGGGAAAGTGATAGAAAATGCCAACTCGGGCCAGGGGGTAATCTGGGTTGATTCAATAAAGAAGGTACCAAGACCTTCTGTCCTGGCTGCATCTGACCAGGCCTGCACTACCTCCCACTTTTGGAAGGCAATGGAATGCTCTGGTGTATTTTGTAGGGCCTGGTGCCACCAGGAAAGAGCTTTTTTCACAACCCATGATAGGTGTCGCTTGCAGTTCCGAGTGCCTGGGGGAAAATATAGCTCCATATTATACTAAAGACGTTGAAGAAAAGTCCGTCCAAGTGGGATCACGGTTGTGAGAAAATTGAGATATCTGGTAATGCGTTGTATGTCGAGCAGGGAAAGCGAGTTTTGTTCGATAGCTTTTTGGACTATCTGGCGAGCTTTGGTAAGCTTCTTCTGGGGTAGCCGGATGACCATACATTGAGTGTCGAGTTCAAAACCAGCGAAGGTTGCTAGTCGGCCCTCCTCGTTTTTGGCTATCTTGATGGCAAGTCCCACCTTTGAGCAGAGTTGTTCAAAGACTTCGGTATATTGTTTGAGGTTGGCGGCAGGGGGTGATGTGACTATGAAGTCGTCAAGATAGTGGATTACACTTGCTTCTAGTAGTTTAGCTCTGCTTCCAGAATGCAGTGGAACACCTCCGTGAATAAATTAAACAGGTATGGTGCTGTTCGAAGACCCAATGGGAGAAAACATTCTGTGTAAAACTTCCCCCGCCATAGGAACCCGAGTAGGGGAGTCTCGAGTGGGGATGCTGGGATGTGGGAGAAGGCTGCCTCGAAATCGCGTTTTATAAGTCTGCAGTGGTTCCTGACAGATTGGATGGCCCGGATGGCATCCTCAATTCCACCATACTAGTAGGCAATTGCACCATAGTCCTCTGGGATGCTATTGTTTATTGCGCTTGGGTCACCTGCTGGATAGGAGAGGTGGTGGATTCTGCGTTTACTCCCATCATACTTGTCAGTTAGACCAAGGGGAGTGGCTCTATAGTGCTTCGGTAAGCATATGGAGTTCGGGTAGGTTTCTAAGCGGGCCCGCTGTAGCTCGGCCAGGATCTCAGCCATCACAAGGCTAGGGTCTTCTTCCGCTCTTGATAAGTTGGGGTGTATAGTAACCAAGTACCAGTGGCCTTGGTAGCCAATTCGTGCTCCATATTCGCATATTCCTAGGATAGTATTAACTACTCTTCGGTCTGGGTATCGTGAGGTCAGGTTCTCCCATCGTTCAAGTTTGAGTAAAGTTTGGAGCATCGGTAAATTGTGTGGGGTGAATAGTGGGTAGTGGATCGGAGTATTCGGGTGGGATGAATGTTGGTTTGTTAGCTTTGCTAGTGGGGGTAAATATGGTGATAAGTAATGTGTGCAGAGGGTTGTCTGAAGTGCAGGGGGGGGGTCTTGAGTGAAGTAGCAGGGGGGGTCAGGGATTTCGAGCAAGATGGGGAGCAATATAGAGGTGGAGCTAGTAACATCCATGGGAGCAGTTGCGGGCTAATAGGGTGTGTCCACTGCCTCCCGATGGACATTGAGAAGCGTGGTGGTTGCTACTACAGGTCGCGCAAGTGTGTTGATAATGACAGTTGGCTGAGGGGCACTCCCGGAAGTTCCAGTTACGGCAGGCTTGCACAGTTATTTGTGAGATTCCCGTAGTAGGGAGCGGTGAGTTTGCAGCAGTTGTGAAAGCAATGTTATAGTTTGCACGGCGGTCAAAGAGGGAAATTCCGGATGCTGTACCTTCTGCTGTAGGCGGGTTGGCAGGACTAGCTAGGTTCTTACGAATCGGCAGCTCGTATGTTTTTCGGGCAGGTGCTGGTATACCCCGCTGGTTCTGTGACGACTCTGCTCGCGTAGCTGGGTATGCAAAACATTTTGAAGCAACTAGCTTGCTGTCAAGTTGTCTGCATTCTGTTGGCTGGTAAATGCTCTTACCACTTGCAACTCACTTCCGATGGAACTCAAAGTGGTAGGCTTTAACTCCCTCCAATGCATACTTCTCAAGTAATTCATACAAGTTCATTGTATAGATTGAGAGAGCGGTAGCTAAATCCCCTTGGAGGGCATATGGGGCTAACTTCACATTGATTCCGCAGTAAGCTGCCCACACTTTGAAAAAGCTGCTTATCCTATATTCGCTTTCCTTTCCGTCTCTTTCTGCCTGCTCAAACTCCACTCCACCGATGCTTATTGTGCGTTGAGACTCTGCCCGTTCTTTCTCACTTGCTAGCAGCCGGTAGATGTTGGTTGGTTTAAACCGGTTTTCAATTATTTGGATGAAAGTGCCTCACTCCACTCCCAGGAATAACATCTCCACTGAGTCCGCCATAGTGGATCCGCTCTTACCTGCTGGTGGGATTGTGTATCGGGTGGGAACTTGAATATATGTACTCATCATACCCGGCTCGGTGTGGCTTCTCTGTTCCGCTCCCATCTGTCCTTTAAGTTCAGCCAGCTGGCTTTCTAGCTCTTGGATTCTTTTCTGAGTACAGTTCAATTGGGATGAAGGCGGGTTAAGGGTGGCTAAATGCTCTGCCTGTAGAATATGGCTGGGCGTAACTGGTTGGGTGTGATTCCTGGAACTCAGCTGGTGGAGGACGCGGTCAACGATTACTTGTTCATGGGATCGCAGAAGTTGCTGCATCATTCTCAGATTTATTGGTATGTTAGCTGCTTGCTGAGGTGAGGAGTCCAGACCGTGTTGGCTAGGTAGTGCGTAGGTTGGGGGTTCTGTACTGCTAGCTGCAAGAGGAGATAATGTCCGAGAGATACATTGCTGCATATCGCGTAAGGGCAAGTGGCTGTACCGTGGTGTACTGGGTTCAACCTTGTTGCTTGTACTTGAAGGCTCTGTCTGTTCCTGGCCATTGGGTGATCTAGGGGCTGAGTCTGGTGGCTGCCTATAACGATTTGGGGGTTGACGGTTCCGCTTGTTTTTTCTGATTCCTCCACTGGCTCCACATCTGGTTGCTGAGGCTGAGGGCTCTCCGCATGTTGAAGCTCGTGTAAGAGCCATTGTTTCTGATATTCGGAGTGCGGTTATCCTTTTTCGAGGGAAATAAAGAACACGAGCAATAGAAAGTAACTTATAGGAATGCGAGGTGTAGGAAGTATGGTGGCTCTGAGATCGAGGGGACTGTAGGACTGTAGCATGTAATGGGGGTGAGACCCACGGGCCCACTATACACGAGCTATGACCCCGTGGTGGCCTGGCAACCGGGTATACCTTTTTCCACCATCCCCTGACACAGCATAGCTAACCTCCAGAGAAACGGTACGCTTTACCCAATTGGCAACGGGTTCTCCCAACCCTGCGTCTTTTTCGTAATTTCTAGTATTGCACAATGGGCATTAGCAGAGGTTACCACATAAACGATAATACCTAGACCTAGAGACTCCGAGGTACCTCAATATTTCTCTGTAGAACAACTGGCTGTGATCTAATGAGGTTAAAAAATGCCCATTTTTGGTCTGAAATGACGGGGAGGCCACGAATTTTGTCACCAACATCGTAGCAGGTTCGACAGCAGCACGTTTCTCATAATTTTCTTTGATTCATCTCCCCCTTGGAGGGTATCCCAGCAAATTCGACAACTCCGCTTGTTCATTTCTTTTTTCTTTTCTCTCAGAGAGCATTTGTACAGTATCAATCTGACCGCAGCACATGAGGGGGGGGGCAGAACATGAGGGGGGGCAGCACATCAGGGGGGGCAGCACATGAGGGGGGGCAGCACATGAGGGGGGGCAGTTCGCATTATTCCGCCGTATCAATTCGATAACCGCACTTGCACTTCGCTTTTTTCTTTTTTCTTTCTTGGAGGGTACTTGTATCGATTTGAAAATTGCACTTGCACCTCGCTTTTTTTTCATTTTTTTTCAGGTTACCTGTATTTGTATCAATTCGACAACTGCACTTGTTCATCGCTCTTTTTTCTTTCTAGGAGGGCGCCTTCTAGTAGTCTACCCTCCCTTCCACTCACAAGGAATTGCTGCAGCCAAATTTTGGGGAGTGCCTCCAGTTGGCCAGCCAGCGCTAGCGCACGCCACTGCGACGCGACCTCACATCAATTCCCCCCAAAAATAAACCAGAAATCACTGTTACACCTGCTTTAGTTATGATGATGGTGAAGGCCAGGAGGCCGGAAACTTCGATATCAACCTCACATGCACATCCCACTATTTCCGAAAACCGGTACGAGTACTAGTAAGCATATTCGACAACTGCACTTTTTTCATTGCTTTTTTTTTCGTTTTTCCCACATGAGCAGGTTCGACTCCTTCGTAGCTCCTTCATCCACTCATTGGATTCCCAAGTCCTAATACTCACTCTATCGGGAAGCGGGGTTCCTGGGGCTAAGCAATCAGGGAATTTTCTGGAGCTCATTCGTTGCCAGGTTTGGTCGAGATGGGGTCGGTTTCAGACGCCCGGCACAGTACCCAGTAAACGATCCGACTGTTCGGAGTTTCTAGGTACATGAGTACCAACAGTCATTTATGCAGCTTTGTTGTCGCTAATACAGGGGGCGGGGTCGATCACGGCTGAGCCTTTCTCTGCTACGTGTGGTATAAATTGACACCCGCCGCCAGTTTGCCTTCGCTAAACTTTACGCCCATTGCTCTAGACGCTTTTGTTCTGTTTTTTGTTTTCTTCACAAAACAATACCTCCACCCTCTCTACAAAAGCTCTTGAAGCCCTTTAGGTTAACGAACCTCACGAAAACCTGGTCTAATCTTCAAATGAGTGTCACATTTAGTCTGTTTGTTTGCTCTGGGCTCAACGTCCTCTGCTGCTTCCGACCCACCGATAGCGCAGAAGAGCCCGAAATCATCTATCGGCCCGCGGCAACCACGCTTGAGCCTTTGGAAAGGCCCACCATGCAATTGGCACTCGACCTACCTGCGTCGGTCACAACGACTCAGATCCGTAGCAACTTTTTAAGCAGCGGCCGACCTGGTACTGGCTCGGCACCCTTAGACGGAATAACTTAATGTTTGGTAAGTTCAGCCTTTTGCTACTGTTATGATGGAGATCCCCATTGTTGGGGGCGACCCATGGGCAAACTTATCTAAGAGTGGATAAACGTAGGTGAAATAAATAGAGAAGGGCGGGTACCATCAGCGTAGACTTGAGCGGTGGGCAGGAGGATATCACTTGGGCGCCACGATCCTCCTGGTCGTCGTCTACCCTATCAGAATTATTTTGGGTGTTCAGGGTGGAGAGCCTATTTTCTAGAGATCAAACATGTTTTCTTCTTTTGTTTTTAATAAACCTATAGCCTAGATTGGAGGCTTCAATTTTAGAAACCGCTCACTGATTTCTCGTTCTTTGGCCTTCGAGTGATATATTATGAATGACCCTTGCCTCGTAACTGTCCAACTGAGCCGGGGGCAAAGCGCAACGGCCTTACCGATATACGGCCCTCTATCAGGAATAGTCTCAGATTGAATAGAGCTCCTGCCGTAGTTGTGTTGCGATGATGCACGCGCTTACAAGAAGCGTTGTTGCTACTGCTTGTTAAGAAAAAGTGCGCCACCCCAGTGTGTTTGGCAATAGAACGATGAAAATTTCGCATCCCATCCGCTCTGCGGTAAATAGGCAATCGCATTGTCCGGTTAGTGCTACATAAGGTGACCGTGTGGGAATCCCGGACCCTGAACTTTTTAGTTTCCCGTTTTTTATTTGCACAGTAGACAGTCAATTCGGCGACGCGAGAGCAAAATGTCATTAACACCGGAGTCCCTAGGGGCTTCTTTCTCCGACCACCACTCTTCAGAGACCACTTTGGTTCCTTAGCCAGAAGGGCTGAAGCGGGCTTCGGGAGGCTGTGCTCGAGGCGAGAAACAGCATCTTGAGAAATCTAAGTACTTACCCTCCAAAGATGTACAGCAAGCAAATATGAGGTTTCAGAAAGAAAGCTTATGATGTGCTTGTATGTGTATTGTGTGGCTTGTTGCTGATATTCAGGGCAAGGATTAATGCCAAGCCGCTGTTACATTCCTCCGGTCTTCTGCGTCATGGAGGCCCTTAGATGAAAAACGTGATCTCTGGTGATAACTTTTGCTGGATTCTTACAGAAAAATTCGAAATCACTTTGAGTTAAGAGCTTTTTTGCTCTAATATCCCACACTAGTGCCTCAAGATGTCTGGAAAGGAGTTTAGAGCTATTGGCCCCTCAAGAACTGACGCTGTTTGAGCAGTACTTCTCTGGAGAATCGCTCTATTGAAGCGCGCTCAAGTAGGAATTCTAGGGAGGGCCAAGCTGAGGTCTGTATATTTGGGATTTTGCTGAAAGTCGTTATCAGATGGAGTACTAAGTTAGCAAAGTTCCTCGAAATGCAAAGAGAGGGTCACAGGGCTGCCTATGATTAAGGGAAGGGGCTATGCAAATAGCTCACTACTGGAAATGGTAGAGATATATGGTGTATCATACGTACTAGTGCTATTTTTGGAATTCCCAAAGAAAAAACGCAGTGCTGAAGTACCACAGAATTTCTTGAAATAACTCAAAACGCTGTTCCTGCTTCTGGAAGGCACGGGACGGGGCATAACCATGTCGACGTCCGAAGGGGATCTGATATCCTCACCAGAGGAGTATATAGCTGTGTTCAAGCCCGGCTTGAACATTATATCCGATTACCCACCAACAGTGGAGGAAATATCAATGAGTTTTGGCGCCCTCCTGGCAACAAAGGCGCCAAGAACGTCATACACACCGAATCCAAGTGACCCAGTGCCAATGGAGAGCGATATTATTGTTAGAATATTCACGAAGGTTCCATATCTACGACGGTTGTACTACACAAAAGGTTTGGAACTAGTGTTAGCTAGAGGATGCAACGGACGAGTGTCACACTTTGGTGATAGCGAAACAGGCACAGGTATTAGGAAAGTTTGGGAAGGAGCATTCAGGAAAAGTGTGTAAGTAGTTGAAACGGGCGAAGGGATTCGAAAGTTGAGGGCGCGGTTTGGAAGGCAAGAGACAGTGATGGAAGAACGGACTTGAACGGTGGAGAAGGAGTTTCCTGTATGAGAGTTTTGTGTATATATAGGACGCTGCTGGCAGCACAGAAGGAATAAGGACCGCAAGACTCTCTACCCATCATAGCCTATTTTTATGAATTATGAATACATATCTAACCTGCATCTCCAACGTTCATCCCCTCAACGAACCTGAAAAAGGGCGAGTTGCAGCCACCGGAAATACACTTCCACGTACTAGCCCCGACGCAGATTGGTATTACCCCATTCAACGCGTTCTTCCCAGCGGCATACTTTTACTCGCACAAGGACCCGGAAGATGTGCCCCTGGTAGACCCCTCCGCCCCCAGAGCCTTCCGATGCACCCCCGAAAAGTCAAGGGGGTCGGCATCGGCGACAGACATCGCCCCCACGGGTGAGGATGCGTGCGCCCCACTCCCCTCGCCCCGGTGGTGAGTGCAAAGTCTTCACAGGCGGCACCTTTGCGACTATCTCCTTCAACGTGTTCGTCTGGATCAAGCCTTCCAATGGGCCAACCCGGGTCCAAAAAGGGCCAGCCCAACCCGGCCCAAGAAACGAAAGCCCGGGTTAGCCCAATGGGCCCAGTGGGCCGGCCCATATAAGAAAAGGAATTAAATATTATATATTAACATTGGTGTGAAATTAGTATTAGAATACAAAATGGATGATAGGAAAAGTTGAGCTTGCTTTAAATGTTTGGTCTTTGCCGGATTGTCTTCGTGGATTGAATGAACGCGTATCAGGTGGGTGGCAGGGTTTCTGGTACCACGGGACTTTTGGTACTTCTGGGCACAGCATATGCATTGCCAGTACCTAATTCATTTGATATAAAGCATTAGACATCAGCAAAAATAATACCTTGCGTTCCGTGCGTTCCGTGCGTCTGACGCACCTGATGCCGGAACGCTAATCGCGAATCAGGACGCAACGTCGGATCGACGTTGCGTCCTGACTTTGCGTTACTTGGCGCCATCCGTCCTGACGCCATCCGGACTCGGACCCCTACGTCCTGTGCGTCCTGA
>Ga0307513_10010175_pt1 | contig 11824 bp, 11 predicted proteins | sample 15_EM_MG_FD_202174 | JGI IMG/M metagenome (GOLD analysis project Ga0307513, IMG submission 202174) | Populus trichocarpa ectomycorrhiza microbial communities from riparian zone in the Pacific Northwest, United States - 15_EM | ecosystem: Host-associated > Plants > Roots > Unclassified | place... | reverse complement strand
CGACTTCATCATCAAGGCGATGGGGCTGGCGCTCAAGCGCGTGCCCAAGGCGAACGCCTCCTTTACCGAGCGCGCCATGCTCTATCACAAGCATGCCGATGTGGCTGTCGCCGTGTCGGTCGATGGCGGGCTGTTCACGCCGGTCATTCGCAGCGTCGAGGACAAGACGCTGGCGGAGATCTCCATCGAGATGCGCGATCTGGCCGATCGGGCCCGCAAGCGTCGCCTGGCGCCGCATGAATATCAGGGCGGCGCAACGGCGATTTCGAATCTCGGCATGTTTGGCGTCAAACATTTCGACGCGGTGATCAATCCGCCGCAGTCGACCATCCTGGCCGTCGGCGAGGGTGAAAAGCGTCCCATCGTCAAGGACGACCAGGTGAAAATTGTGAACTTGATGACGGTCACCCTTTCATGCGACCATCGCGTTGTTGATGGCGCGCTCGGCGCTCAACTCTTATCTGCTTTCAAAGGCTTCATCGAAGAGCCAATCACAATGCTTGTCTGAAACCAACCCACGCTAAAAAGTCGGCGTCCTCTGCCGCCCCATCCGGCGTCACCGGTTCATCCGCATTCGCCTTTGCCGAAACTCTTTCGGGATTTTTATGTTTTCCCCATATGCTCCTTGGGAGCACCCTGTTCTGCGCGCACCGCGTCAGAGCGAATTGCAGTCTATTGCCGAACTGATCATGCTTGTCGATGACGAGCGCCCCGGCTTTCCCTGAAAGTCCCTCCACGCAGCAAAGCTCGTGGATTTCGCCGCGCACCGGGTCGCGGAGCGCTCAGAAGCGTTCTGCCTGAAACATGCCCTGGTCTGCGAGCGCGACGGCCGCATCGCCGGTGCGATGCTTGGCTACCGGCTGTCCAACCACGGAGACACGCCCGAGCTTGACGGGCTCTGCCCTACTTTGCGGCCGGAGTTCGATTTTGCCGGACGCCGTCCTGGCAGCTTCTATATCAACACGCTCGCGCTTTATCCGGCAGAGCGCAAGCAAGGGCTGGGCACGGTCCTTGTGGCGGCGGCGGAGCGCCGGGCACGCGAGACGAATAGCGCGTGCATCCTGCTTGAAGTGGAGCGGGGCAATATCGGCGCGGTGCGCTTCTATCGGCGCCACGGCTTCGGCCTCTGGCCCTGTCTGCTCGGCCCCGAGAAGCTCCGTGGTCCGTATCTGGTGCTGGAAAAGGTGCTTTCGCCTTAAGCGAGTCCATCCGGCAACCAAGCGGCGTTTTCAAACGCCACGAACACAAAAACGCTAAGCAAGCATTCGTTGGACGACCGAGGAATGCTTGCTTAGAGCGAGATCCGAAAAGTGGACACCACTTTTCGGAAAAATCGAGCGTCAAAACAAGAGTCTAGAGCGGGATAGCCGAGCCAATCTAAAATCATCCCGCTCTAGAGCATCGGACCGAAAAGTGCGAAGCGGTTTTCGGATAAATCCAATGCACAAACAAAAAGATAGAGCGGCATCTCCGCGTTCGATTAAAAGTCCGCCGCTCTAAAGTGATCGCGCTCCAGCGTTCCATGGCAATCGGTCATTCGCGGAAACTGGCAATGCTGTTTTCCGCGAATTCCCGTTTCCGCCACCTTCGTATAGCGGGCTGTTGATCAGCGGCGCTGGCATGGCCGCTGGCTGGAAACGGCGCTGGTCTTGCCCCTCGCGGCGCGCTATTGCCAAGCGTAGGGAAAATCATTCACCTAACTTGAAAATCGCCAGGCGCTGGGCGCCCATGCGGCGGGAGGAGAACATGGCGGACACATCCTTCGACCTTGTAGTGGTGGGCGCAGGGCCGGGCGGCTATGTGGCGGCGATCCGCGCGTCACAGCTCGGCATGAAGACCGCGATCGTGGAGCGCGAGAATCTGGGCGGCATCTGCCTGAACTGGGGCTGCATCCCCACCAAGGCGCTGCTGCGCTCCTCCGAGATCTATCACCTGCTGCACAGGCTCGACGAATTCGGCTTCTCCGCCAAGGACATCGCCTTCGACCTCGGCAAGATCGTCGCGCGCTCGCGCAAGGTGGCCGGGCGTCTCTCAGGCGGCGTTGGCTATCTGATGAAGAAGCACAAAATCCAGGTGCTCGACGGCGCGGCAAAGCTGAAGGGCAAGGGCGTGCTGGCAATCACGGGCAAGGACGGCAAGCCGCTTCCCGACGTCACCGCCAAGAACATCATCATCGCGACAGGCGCGCGGGCGCGCACGTTCCCCGGCCTGGAGCCGGACGGCAAGCTGATCTGGACCTATCGCGAAGCCCTCGTCCCCGACATCATGCCGAAATCGCTGCTGGTCGTCGGCTCGGGCGCGATCGGCATCGAATTCGCCAGCTTCTTCCGCACGCTCGGCGCCGAGGTGACGGTGGTCGAAATGCTCGACCGCGTGCTGCCGGTGGAGGATGAGGAGATTTCCGCCTTCGCCCGCAAGGCGTTCGAGAAGCAGGGCATGAAAATCCACACCGGCGCCAGGGTGGAGGGGCTGAAAGCTGGCGCCGACACCGTCGAGGCCAAGCTGACCCTGAAGGACGGCAAGAGCCAGACGTTCACCGTGGACCGGGTGATTCTTGCTGTCGGCATCACCGGTAATGTGGAAAATCTCGGCCTGGAAGAGGCAGGCGTGAAGGTCGATCGCGGCCATATCGTCATCGACCCGTGGTGCGCGACGGGCGTTCCCGGCGTCTACGCCATCGGCGACGTGGCCGGGCCGCCCTGGCTGGCGCATAAGGCGATGCATGAGGGCGTGCTGTGCGTGGAAAAGATCGCAGGCGTCAAGGGCGTGCATCCGCTGGACACCAAGAACATCCCCGGCTGCACCTACTGCATGCCGCAGGTGGCCTCGGTGGGGCTGACGGAGGCTGCCGCCAAGGCCGCGGGCCATGAGATAAAAGTCGGGCACTTCCCCTATGCCGGCAACGGCAAGGCCATCGCGCTGGGCGAGACGGAGGGGCTGGTCAAGACGGTGTTCGACGCCAAGACCGGCGCGCTGCTCGGCGCGCATATGATCGGCGCCGAGGTCACCGAGCTGATCCAGGGCTACACCATCGGCAAGACCCTGGAGACCACCGAGGCCGAACTGATGCACACCATCTTCCCGCACCCGACGCTGTCGGAGATGATGCACGAAGCCGTGCTCGACGCTTATGGCGAGGTGCTGCACATCTAAGCAGGGTTTCCCAAAAGTGGACACCGGTTTTGGGATAAAAACCCTGCTCAAGCAAAGGAATCTAAGTAGGCATTCGTTGGCGAAACCAGGAATGCCTACTTAGGGGATCGAACCCAAAAGTGGTTACATGAACAGGCATTCGTTGGGTAGCCCACGAATGCCTGTTTCATATTGATGGAAGCAGGCGCATCCGGCGACCAGCCAAGACCGCCATCGGACCCGCAATGCTCACACCACTGGCTTGCGCGCCAGCAGGTCGCGAATTTCCGTAAGCAGGCGGACCTCTTCCGGCGTCGACGGCTTCTCGGTCTCCTTGCGGCGGAACAGGCTGATCTGCTTCACCAGCATGAATATCACGAAGCCGACGATCAGCAGGTTGATCAGCGCGTTGATGAACTTGCCATAGGCGATGACCGCATGCCCGGCCTTCTGCGCCGCGTCGAGCGAGGCCTGCGGCGGCTTTATACCGAAAAACGACGTCAGGTCGGCGTAATAGTCGGAAAAATTGATGCCGCCCAGGATGGCGCCAATCGGCGGCATCATGATGTCGTTGACCAGCGACGTCACGATGCCGGAAAACGCGGCGCCGATCACCACGCCGACGGCTAGGTCGAACGCATTGCCCTTGAGGATGAAATCCTTGAATTCGCTGGCGCCGTTTCGCAGCGTCGATGGGATTCGATTGACGATCATGAATGGTTCTCCGAAGTGCCCCAGATCCGTCCGCGTTGCATCAACATCCATCAATTGCGGAACAGGTGATCTGTCTTGCAGTTTTCTAGCAATGCCCTCATCCAATTCGACACGGGTATTGCCCCAAGGTATTGCTTCAAGTGATTCGCGCAACAAAGCGCGGGCGCCATTATCCCAAGCGTTGCAGACACGGCAATATGATGGAGCAGCCATGCGGGTGATTCACAATTCGTGGGGCTTTCATGCGCCGGCCGCACGGCTTACTTTAGACGCGCGGCGGAGTGTGCAATCCTGCCCGCGGATTAGCTAGCAGAGAAGGTAAGGCGGCATGGTCACCATCCTCGACACCCGCAACAGGCTGGCGGGCGCGCTTCGCCATCCGGAAAAGGCCAATCGCCCCGACACGCCGCTGATGCGCAAGCCCGAGTGGATTCGCGTCAAGGCGCCCGGCTCGCCCGGCTATCGCGAGACGGCCGGCATCATCCGCGAGCATGGCCTGACCACCGTGTGCGAGGAGGCCGGCTGCCCCAATATCGGCGAATGCTGGGAAAAGAAGCACGCCACCATGATGATCATGGGCGACACCTGCACCCGCGCCTGCGCCTTCTGCAATGTGAAGACCGGGCTGCCCGGCCCGCTCGACGCCGCCGAGCCCGCCAGGGTGGGCGATGCCGTCGCCAAGCTCGGGCTTGAACATGTGGTGATCACCTCGGTGGACCGCGATGACCTCGCCGATGGGGGCGCTGCGCATTTCGCCGCCGTGATCCGCGCGATTCGCGTCGCCTCGCCGGGCACCACCATCGAGGTGCTGACGCCCGATTTCCTGCGCAAGGACGGCGCGCTTGAGCAGGTGGTCGAGGCTCGGCCCGACGTGTTCAACCACAATCTGGAAACGGTGCCCTCGCTCTATCTGACCATCCGGCCCGGCGCGCGCTATTTCGCCTCGCTGCGGCTGTTGCAGAAGGCCAAGGAGCTGGATGCCAGCCTGTTCACCAAATCCGGCATCATGGTGGGGCTGGGCGAGACGCGCAACGAGGTGTTGCAGCTCATGGACGATTTGCGCTCGGCGGACGTCGATTTCCTTACCATCGGCCAATATCTCCAGCCGACCCGCAAGCACGCGGCCGTCGCCGCCTTCATCACGCCGGACGAATTCGCGGCCTATAAGAGCATCGCCTCGTCCAAGGGCTTCCTGATGGTCTCGGCCAGCCCGCTGACGCGCTCCTCCTACCATGCCGGCGACGATTTCGCCCGGCTGCGGGACGCGCGCGCGGTGCAGCTTGCGAAGGGGTAAGCCCGTGGGGGGCGCCTTCTCGACTGCTCATGCGGCGGCAACGCTCCTGTGAAAAGATCCTCGAAATGATCTGCTCACGGCGAGCGCGTCAGCCGTTTTTCATAGCGCCAAACGTCCAGTGGGAAGGGGCCGCTCGGCGTTTCCAGCGTGGTGATAACCGTCCCGACCAAGCCCCAGTGGCATTTCGCGTAGAATCGCGCGGCGCGATGGTTGCCGATCGCGCAGGCCAGCCACGCCGTCTCGATGCCGTGCTCTGCGAGCCGTGCCTCCGCGTCGGCAAGCAGCGCCGAAGCGACGCCTGTACCGTGAGCTTCGAGCGACACGAAAAGCTGACTGAGTTCCGCGCCCTTGACGAGGCAGAGACCAACTGGCACGCCAAGCGGGCCTGCAACGCGGAACTCCGGGAAGGCTGCGTGCAGCCGCTCGCGAAAGCTCTCAAGGGTGCGAAGGCGTGTCAGCGCCGGGGATACCAGCGGCGCATGCGCCTGATGCCAACTGTCGTGCCACAACCGCGCAAGATGATCGAACTCGGCGGCGTCAGCGGATCTCACCTGCACAACCGGTCTCCCGTCGCGTTCGTGGATGACTCTCCGTCCTGATCACCGCGCCGCCACAGCCGCCGCCGATCCGGCAATCAGCACGGCCGAGAGGCGATTGAAGCCGCGCCGGCTGGCGGCATCGCCCAGGAAGCGCCGCGCCTTTGCCGCCAACGCCGCCCATGTGCCGAACACCACCGCGAACACCAGCGATGAGCACACGATCAGCAGCACATCGTCGGCGAAAGTGAGGCTTTGCATCGGCAGTACGCTGGGCACCACGGCGCTGAAGAACACCAGCGCTTTCGGATTACTCAGCGCGACAGCCAAGCCAGTGGTGATGCCGCTGCGGCTTGGCTTGGGGGAGGGCAGGGCGTCATCGTGCAGCGGCGTGACGGGGGCCGTCCACAGTCCCCAGGCGAGATAGAGCAGATAGGCGATGGCGGCGATCTTGATGAGCAGGAAGGCCGGTCCCAATGCCGATGCCAGCGCGGCAAGGCCGGTGACGGCCGCCGTCATCCATACGGCGTGACCGAGCAGCAGGCCGGCCACCACGCTGAACGCGCGCGCCAAGCCTCCGCTCAGGCCGCTGGCGATGATGGCCGCCACATCCGGACCGGGAATCGCGGCCGCCGCCGCCAGCACCACGACAAAGCCAAGCAGATCGTGCCAGGTCATGAACGTCTCCTCGCCAAAGCATCCCTGCTTAGGATGCCAGAGACGGCGTTATACAGCCTTCGGGCTGTTTCGGCGCGCGAAAACGGCGCGGACTGGTCTCGCGAGCGCGATCCGGCAAAGTGGAACTGGTTTTGCTTTAAAATCGCGCGACCAGGAACGAATCGGGAGCGACTCGCGAACTGTGGTGCTTCCATCTGAAGTGATCCCGCTCTCATGCGCGGGCTTGTTAGAGGGGCCGCGATGCAACGGGTTGTCGTTCTGGGATGCTCGGGCGCGGGCAAATCGACGCTGTCGCGGCGGCTGGCGGCGATCACCGGCCTGCCGCGCATCGAACTGGACGTTATTCACTGGCACCCCGGCTGGGTGTCAACACCGCGCGAGGAGTGGCGTGCGCTCGTCGTCAAGGTGGCGGCCGGGCCCGCATGGATCGTCGATGGCAATTACTTCAGCACGCTGGATATCGTGCTGCCCCGCGCCGATACGGTGATCTGGCTGGATTATCCGCGCCATCGCTGCCTGCGTGGCGTGCTCTTTCGCACCATCACAAATCTCGGCCGCGTGCGCGATGGCGGCCCCGAGGACTGTCCGGAGCGTTTTAATCTGGAATTCCTGCGCTATGTGTGGAATTTCAACGCCAAGAGCCGGCCGCGCCTCGTCGCGGCGCTGGAGGCCCATGGGTCTCATGCGAGGCTCCATCGTTTAGCGGGCGACCGCGACGCCGAAACACTGCTGAGCCAGGTGAGACAAGCGCGTGCCGAAATTCCAGACATCGCGGAGGGTAGGCCATAGCGCCGCCAACATGTTCGCCCTCGTCGCCGATGTGGAGCGCTACCCCGAATTCGTGCCGCTATGCGAGAGCCTGCGCGTGGTCGGCCGCCGCCAGGAGGAGGCACGCGAAACCATCACCGCCGCCATGACGGTTGCCTATAAGCCGCTCCGCGAGACCTTCACCAGCCGGGTGATGCTGGAGCCGGCAGCTAGCCGCATTCAGGTGAACTATATCGACGGGCCATTCCGCTATCTGGAGAACATCTGGACGTTCCGTGCCGTCAGCGAGACGGCCTGCGAGGTCGGCTTTAGCCTCAGCTACGAGTTCAAATCGCGCATGCTGCAAGCGGTGATGGGCGCCGTGTTCGACCGCGCCTTCCGCAAATTCGCCGACGCCTTCGAAGCGCGGGCGGATGCGGTTTATGGGCGGCCAGGCACCGCGCCGCGCCCGGCGGTTTAGGCGCTTGGCTGAAGCGCTGGACGTTCCACTGTACGCGGAGCCGCGCCTCTCAGCTCCGGACACGGGCGAGCAAGGCCGGCTGCAACTGTAGCCTCGCTCGGAAAGACGAAGGCGGCGCCGCTCACTCTGGAAACGTCACACCATGCATAATGGCTTCGTATTCCGGCTGGAGCATCCTGAACCGCGTCCGGTTTGCGGAGCAATAAATGGTAACCGACCTCTCGGAGTTGGCGCTGGTGAGGTCAACAGTCATGAATCGGTTATAGGGCTTGTTGATCTTCTCATCAGCGATAACGATCACCCCGATGATGGGGCCTGTGATGAATCGCTTGGCTGAGACCAATGCACGACTCTTCCCCCATCGGCGTTTTGTTGGCGTTTTTGCTCGTCGAGAAACGCCGGATCCCGACGACTCTCAAAATATCCCCCTGGACCGCTCGTTTCGTACTGGGGAGCGCCAACGATCACCGCCCGGCAATCTGGCTGATCCAACACCGCTTCATTCGGTTCTCGATACAAATGATAGGCGTGGGGCATGCGCTCGAAGTGCTGTCGCATTCCCCACCCCGCGGGGAGGGTGATAAGCGTTCCCGTCCGCTCATCCCGCAACGAGGCGGCCCCCGCCGCATCTATCATCAGCGGAAAAATGATGATGCACCGTAATAAGAGGGCTAAACCGCTCATGCGATCTCTTCGGGTGTTGTAGCCGTCAAGGTTTCAGCACCACGATACCACTATGGTTTTCAGCTAAGCAGCCATTCCTGGCTTCGCCAACGAATGTCTGCCTGGCGTTCTTTGTTTGAGCCAAGGTTTTTATCCCAAAACCGGTGTCCACTTTTGGGAAACCCTGCCTAAAGCTCCACCGCCTGCCGCAACAGCTTCAGCGCCACGGCCACCGATTCCTCCTGCACCAGATTGCGGCCGATATCGCCGAACTCCTCGGCGTGATGGATGGCGCTGTAATCCATCTGCCCGGCCGACATCGCCTTGCGTTTGGCGACGGCGAAATGCACCAGCCCCACCGGCTTGGCCTCAGTCCCGCCGCCCGGCCCGGCCACGCCCGTGATCGCGGCGGAGATGCTGCCCCGCGAATGCAGCAGCGCGCCGGCGGCCATGGCCAGCGCCACCTCCTTGGACACCGCGCCCAGCGTCTCGATGACGCGCGGTTCCACGCTCAGCATCTCGGCCTTGGCGGCGTTGGAATAGGTGACGAAGCCGCGCTCCAGCACATCGGAGGCGCCGGCTATCGCGGTGAGATAGGCCGATAGCAGCCCGCCGGTGCATGATTCGGCGGTGACGATGGTCAGCCCGCGCGTCCGGCACAGGTCGATGAGGCCGGCGGCCTCCTGTTTGAGCTTGTCACGCATCGATGTCTCCCAGATCGCGATGATGTTTGATCGATCCGATCTAAAATCATCGCGATCTATTTCAATCATTTAGAGCGGGATTCTAGCGGAAAACCGCATCACACTTTTCCGCATCCCGCTCTAGGCGCAGTTCGACGGTTGCGGATGCCATAGCGGCGATGCCTTCGCGGCGTCCGGTGAAGCCAAGCCCCTCGGTGGTGGTCGCCTTGACGCTAACCCGGTCCGCATCGATGCCGGCCAGTTCCGCGAGTCTGGCGCGCATGGCCTCCTTATACGGGCCGATCTTGGGGCTTTCGCAGATCAGCGTCACGTCGAGATGGACAATGCGCCCGCCGCGCGCCGTCACCAGCCCAGCCGCATGGCGCAGGAACTGCCCCGATTCGGCGCCGCGCCAGCGCATGTCGGTCGGCGGGAAGTGGTCGCCGATATCGCCCGCGCCGATCGCGCCAAGCACCGCGTCCGTCAAAGCATGCAGGCCAACGTCGGCGTCCGAATGGCCTTTGAGGGCCTGGACGTATGGCATACGGACGCCGCACAGCATCACATGGTCGCCCGGTTCGAAGGCGTGGACGTCGAAGCCGGTGCCGTGGCGGATCTCATGACGGATCTCTTGGGGGCGGGCAGGGGCATTGCCGATCAGGCGTTCGGCGGTGTGGAAATCCTCAGGCGTCGTCAGCTTGATGTTGCGCTCGGCGCCCATCACCAGCAAGGCGGGCATGCTACGCCACTCCGCGATGGAGGCGTCGTCGGTGAAATGCCCCTCGCCCTGCGCGGCGGCGGCGCGATGGGCCTCCAGGATCGCGTCGAAGCGGAAGCCCTGCGGCGTTTGCGCACGCCATAAGCTCTGCCGATCGAGCGTGGCCGCGACATGGCCGTCCACCTCGGATTTGAGCGTATCGGCGACCGGCATCGCGGCGAGGCAGGCGGGCGCGCTTCCGAGCCCCTCCAGCACGCGGTCGATGACAGCCGCGCTCACCAGCGGGCGGGCGGCGTCATGGATGAGCACGGTTTGCGGCGCGCGGGGGGCCAGTGCTTCGAGCCCGGCAAGCACCGATTGCTGACGGCTGTCGCCGCCGAACACAGGAGGGAGCAGCTTTCTGGCCCCCAGCGCGGCTGCGACGGCGGCGAAGCGCGACGTATCATCGCGGCCGATCACGGGCTGCACGACGTCGATGCCGGGGTGGTCGAGATAGGCCGCCAGGCTTCGCGCCAGCACGATCCGGCCGCCCAGGATTCGATATTGCTTTGGCGTTTCGCTGAGCGCGCGCGTGCCGCGTCCGGCGGCAACCACGATGACGGCGGTTTTCGTTTGCGGTGTCAAAGCGCTTCCCCTTTTCACCACCTTTACAGCGGGATGCCAGCCACGCAAAGCGCGCGCATTAGCAATGCAATGCGAAGGATGGTGACAAGCCGAATTCCTTTGCTATGATGCCTATTGAATAAGCGCCATGCTCCGCGCCTAGTTTTTATGCAGCACCGGGAACATGCAGGGATTGTCAGTTCGCAACTCGGATACCAAAGATGATGCGCCGTTGAGCGGCATCCTCCAGATGCCTTATGAAGCGCTGCTGAATGCCTTGCCGCATCCGCTGCTCGTGCTGCGCGGCGATAACCGCATCGGCTACGCAAATTTCGCGGCGGAGGTGTTCTTCGGGGTTAGCGAGCCGGTGCTTCGCCGCCGCAGGATCGACGATCTGGTGGCGTTTGCAAGCCCGCTGCTCGCGCTGATCGGTCAGGTGCGGCAATCGCACGCCACCGTCAACGAATATGCGGTGGATCTGGGTCTCTATGACGAGACCAGCCAGCGCCCGGTCGACGTCTACGCCTCGCCGCTTCAGGAAAACGAGGAGCACATCATGCTGATGCTCCAGCAGCGCTCCATGGCGCAGATGATCGAGCGTCAGCTTAGCCATCGGGGCGCCGCGCGCTCTGTGTCGGGGCTGGCGGCCGTGCTGGCGCATGAGATCAAGAACCCGCTATCGGGGATTCGCGGCGCAGCGCAACTCCTGGAGCAGGGGGCGCCCGCCGAGGACCGCCCGCTGGCGCAGCTCATCTGCCGCGAGACCGACCGCATCTGCACGCTGGTCGACCGGATGGAGGTGTTCGGCGATGAGCGCCCGCTCAAGCTGGAGCCGGTCAATATCCACACCGTGCTCGATCATGTCCGCCAGCTTGCCCAGAACGGCTTTGCCCGCCATATCAGCGTGACGCAGAACTATGACCCGTCCTTGCCGCCCGTGCCCGGCCATCGCGACAAGCTGATCCAGGCGTTCCTCAATCTGGTCAAGAACGCCGCCGAGGCGATCGGCGACCACCGCAATGACGGTCATATCGTGCTGACCACCGCCTTCAGGCCGGGTCTGCGCATGTCCATGCCCAATTCCAATGCGCGGCGCAGCCTGCCGCTGGAGGTGACCGTCACCGATAACGGCCCCGGCATTCCCGACGATCTCAAATCGCATCTGTTCGAGCCATTCGTCACCACCAAGGCGCGGGGCGCCGGGCTGGGGCTGGCTCTGGTCGCCAAGATCATCGGCGATCATGGCGGACTGATCGAATGCGAGACCAAGCCCAGGCAGACCGTCTTCCGGACGATGCTGCCCATGTACCAAACCCATGACAAACGCGTGAGGGACTGACCCGTGGGACGAGGCAATGTCTTGATCGCGGATGACGACGCGGCGATCCGCACCGTCGTCAACCAGGCGCTGGCGCGGGCCGGCTACTCCCCGCGCGCCACCAGCAACGCAGCGACGCTGTGGAGCTGGATCAGCCAGGGCGAGGGCGACGTCGTGATCACCGATGTCATCATGCCGGATGAAAACGCCTTCGACCTGCTCCCGCGCATCAAGAAGATCCGGCCCGACTTGCCGGT
>Ga0307513_10010174_pt1 | contig 11824 bp, 18 predicted proteins | sample 15_EM_MG_FD_202174 | JGI IMG/M metagenome (GOLD analysis project Ga0307513, IMG submission 202174) | Populus trichocarpa ectomycorrhiza microbial communities from riparian zone in the Pacific Northwest, United States - 15_EM | ecosystem: Host-associated > Plants > Roots > Unclassified | place... | reverse complement strand
GTACTCCGGTTGCTTCTAGTCTCTGACCAGAGGCCTCCCCGCAGTGGTGAAGCGCTCTGATTGAGTTCAACGTGAAATGAGCGTCGAACTCCGACTGATGCGCCGTTGCTTATGCCTTCATCAGTTGCAGGTGAGTTCTTGGAAGCATCATATCGGATCTTTATCAACTCATGTGCTTGAGGGAACGACCCTTCCCCTTCGCCTCACGCTCTCCGTGTCTCAGAAAACATGAGGCGATTTTCTGCATTCCCCAGCCCGATCATTATTGAAGCCGTCGTTCTTTTGACATTAACCTTCGTTCTGTCAATCCAACGAGTGTCCGCAGCTTCCGTCACGTTCTCCGCTAGCCTCAGCAGGAAGATTCCTTTCAAGTATCAGGGGGATACATATCAGACGTGGGTCTTGATCCATGGAGGAGTAGGACCAACTCTGAACCGCCCGCTGTGCGTCCGCCTTTGCTGCTTTTTGAGGAGTGCTCACGGGTATACCTCCGTCCCGTAGGGTCGTGATGCACGGCGGTCCAGGACTATCTCACGACTACCTCCTCCCGCTCAAGGACCTCGCAATCACCCGTCCAGTAATCTTCTACGACCAAATAGGTTCCGCCCGTTCCACCCACCTCAAAACCAAACCCGAATCATTCTTCACCATGGACCTCTTCCTCGCCGAACTCACCAACCTCCTCACAACTCTCGGAATCTCCGACAACTATGACTTTCTCGGTCACTCCTGGGGTGGGATCCTGGGATCCGAATGGGCCGTGACGAAGCCTCCTGGGCTGAATAAGCTCATCCTGAGCGATTCTTTGCCCTCTATGGAGTTGTGGTCCGAGTCGCAAGTGCAGCAATTGGCAGAGTTCCCGAAAGAGGTTCAAGAAGGATTGAGGGCGGGGTTTGATGACGTGCCGAAGTATCGTGCCGCGATGGACGTATTCTTCGCTGTGCACGGGTGCACGGTGAAACCCTGGCCGAGGGAGATGAACACCTCGTTCGAGTACTTGTTCGAAGACCCCACAGTCAGCATCAAATCGTCAGTGAACTCACGTATCCAGTGATTCCCGGTCACCCACTGATACGATGGATGTTGTAATGCCCAATAGATCCGGAGCCCAAGCTGGGTGGACAATCATCGACCGTCTCCACAACATCAACGTGAAGACGCTCGTAATCAACGGCGCGGCAGACACGGCCCAGGATTTCGTCATCCAGCCCTTCCTCGATAACATTCCTGAAGTTACTCACGTCAAGTTTGATCACTCCAGTCACACCCCATTCTGGGAGGAGCGAGAAGCGTACATGCAGGTCGTCTCGCAGTTCTTGGACTCCTGAGGTCGCCCTAGTAACAAGATGCAAATATCATGTGCTTTGTATGTTTTTGTAGCAGTACAACGTATTTATGTGCATGGGGTGTCTCGCGAGAAAAGAGTCAGAGATTGCACGTCAGGAGCAGAGGATATAGATATAATGTAGGATCAAGTTGGAGAGTTCGATGAGCGTAATATTATACAAACAGCGAAGAACAAGAACAAATCATGAACGGCCGCCCGGAAGGAGTCGAGGGGTAAGGGATCCACGGAATATGGACGGGAGGGGGGAGGGTAGGGGGAACCCGAAAAGATTTGGTCATCGACAGGATGTCATCGAAAGGGAGGCATGGGGAACGTAAATAACAAAAGGGTGAATGTACCGGTATCCTTCTCTATAGCAGGGACGGAAAACGCGCGAAGAAAAATGGAAGCCCACAATAATGATAAGAGTTAAATACCCCCTCTCGATTCCTCCCCCCAAAATCGAAGTCGTAAGAAGCCACCCCCTCATCCGCCCTCAGCAATATTAGGTCCCCCCCCGCAAGAGAATTAACAAACTCGTCTTCCCCATGGCGGTTGCGCGTGAGGTGTTTCCATTACCTCACGAAATCCCACCGAGTTTGTCTTTGTGTTTCTCCTTCTTGGCAAACCCAAGCATCGTACCCGTAAGGCTCAACTTCCTCGTTGCCTTCTTCCAATTCGACCCCGCTCCGGTGTTTCCCTGACCCGCCGCTACAACAGGCGTCGTCACAGAGCTTCCCATTGTCTGACTGGTCGATGAGGAATCTGTGCTCGGTGGAGCGTTGGTCTCCAATGGAGCCCCAGGTGTTGGGGTGAGTAGCTCTGATGAAGAGGAAGAAGTCCTCGTGAAGATATCGGCGTGCAGGGAGTTCGGACGCGGTTTGGAGTAATTGATATTACCGTTAGGCCTGGCGTGACCATTCAGTTCGCCGATCTTCTGACTCGTCGTATCCGCAAGGACGGTGGCTCTCCTATGTGGCAAGTCAAACGGTGGCGGTGGTCTCGGCTGAGGTAGAGATCTTGGTGTCCGATGTACGTGGACGGTGGACGATGTAGTAAGAGGGGGTAATGGCGGTACTGCGGGGACATCACTGGGGAAGGAGGGGGTCGAGGCGAAACCCGAAGTCGAAGATTTGGGCACAGGTGCAGACGATTTCCTCGTCAAGTTTGGCGGAAGCACGGGCCCCTCTCCCTTACCCTCCACATCTGATTGCGGGTGTGACGGTGAACTCGACCTCTGTGAGACAGAGCCCACCGTCGAGGCCGGGGAAGGCGGAGCAAGGGACTCGGACTGTTTCCCAGGTGCAGTGCTAGGACGCTTATTGCGTAGCGGAGCCTTCAACAGGGGCGTTGAAGTCTTCTCCTTATCCTTGTTCTTGATCCCTTTTCGCTTGAACCACTTATCCTTCCCAACTCCGTTACTCTTCGGTGACGTTGGCTCAACCGAAGGAATCTCGGGCGCATTCAGAGAGTCCTCCGGCTTGTTGAGAAGCTGGGGTGATGAAAGATTGGCGGGGGACGAGGTGCTTCCAGAAGCTGATGAATTTGTGGGGGCTACGGAGACGGCCTCCAATAAAGGCTTCTTTTCACCAGCATGACTCTTGATCTTGACTGAAGGAACATGTCGCAACGAATGGAACAGCCCTCCTTGTGTCTTCTGGGTCGGCTGTTGGGGTATTGGCGGTGGTGAAGGGAAGTCATGAGGTGGGAGATTAAGCTTCGAATGGACTGGGGAACTGTTGATCTTCGGTGAGTATGTGGGGTTCGATGGTGCAGGTGTGGTTGGGCCAGAGGACTCGGCTAAGTCGGAGGAATCGTGCTCTGTAGTGAGGCCAGGAGGGAGTGCTGGAGTCTGGCCATCGTCCGACGCGACAGAGGCAGAGACAGGAACAGGAGCATGTTTCGTGATGGGCAGAGGAGTGGGGGAGCGCAGGCCAAGAGATGGGAGATTTAAGTCGACAGCTTGATAGTATAGCACGTATGCTGAACCGCAGTTGGAATCGCCAAAGTACTTGGGTATGTCGGATTCTTTGATGGTCTCGACAGTGTCATCGTCGAAGAGTTTCCAGGCGCCCCCGGCCTTGATGATGGAAACATAATGGCCGTGATGCGGGCCACTGGAAGGGATCATCAGGCTCAACACAGATCTGAGTTAAATCGTGGGGGAGTTACGTACTTCCCAACGTGGACGACGATGGCATACAGCTCGTATAGCCTATCAGGGTCATCGGTATCGTCGACGGTATTGAATAGCCTCAACTCCATCGGGAATGCAACCCGATAGGTAAGCTTGATGTACTTTTGGAGATCTTCTTGATACTTGAACCGCTTGAGATGTAGCGCCAAGACATTGGGGAGTTTCTTAATCTTCATTCGCTTTTCAGCTTCCTGAAGATCACAGCACCCATCGCAGAAAAACTTGTTCTTCTGACACAACATCTCACTAGCGCTGAACTGACGCAGGCAAGCTGTCACAGAAGAGTTCTGCTCGATGTCGATCGAGAGGTCAAGGAAAGACTCGTCTCGGGAGGAAACGGTTTCACATGTTAGACATCGGGTTTCGCTCGTTAGAACGCCCTCGAAGAGCCTGTGTACGATCGTGGATGATGACGAATTTGACCCTGTGGAGGCGGGGAGCGATACCAGGGAGTTGGAAACTGAGGAACGTGTGTTCAGCGATAGGTCGGTACTAGACGCTCAAAGCGGGGCGATCTAACTCACGATCAGATTCGGGCGCGCTCTTTCGCCCCTCCTCAGTCTCCTCAACGATCCTGTTCAGCAGATAATTGAGAAACTCGTGGGCGTCCTGGTGCATTGAGCTCCTGAAGAGTTCGTTAAGCTCCTTGAGTTTCTCGATGAATGCTCGGGGAGCGACGGTTCCCTTGTCACTGGGGTGTTTCGAAATATGCACAAACAGCGACCTGAGGGCGGAAGAAAGCGTTCGTGGTGTGGAGGGTATGTGTGGTCCGAATGACATCGGGGCATTGTTCGAACCGGTTTCCGACGTCCCCCGAGAATCGGTTGCGGAGAACTTGCGTTCGGGTTTCTTCCGAACGGTGGTCACGGGAGGTGGAGATAGCGAAGGATGGAGGACTTGAGCTATTGGGGGTTCGGAGGGGGCTGACGGGTCGGGTAGTTGCAGGAGCAGTTCTCGGAACGGATTGCAAAAGTACAGGGCTTGAAGTACAGAGTTGGCGTAACTGGATTTCGTGGTAATTATGTCAGCGGATGGGGTAATGCGGTCAGCGTTGCAAGACAAGAAATTGTTCGGCGCACCATGTATTTCCGAACTTGAAGTCAGATTTACGGTCAGTCCAGAACCTGGGACGTTATGGAAGAGATCATGGACGCACATTCTCTAAGCCAAATTCCTTCGTATCTGCAGATGACACAGCTACAGCTAGAGGGAGGCCGCCCTGCGTTGGGCCTACTGGACTTGCCGGGTTCTGCTGGTTTGCGCCGAACGAGATCCACTTTGTAATCGCCATTTCCTCTGGTAGTCAGCGAGGGAAGGGTACCTAGTCGACGAAGAGATGATACAGAGAGCTTCCTGGTGTATAATCGTTCTCATCAACGGGAGTCCGGGGATACCACGGGTGTATGTGCGAGGAATGAAAGGGCGAGAGAGAAAGAGGGCGAGAAGGAGGTTATGTACGGAAACCAAACTTGGACCGCTGCGGCTGAGCGTGGCGGAGGATACGTCAGACCGACCGGACGGCAAGACGCGACAGGGCCAGCCAAACTGCGGAGGCTTTCGATGGAAGAGGGGAAGGGGTGGGTATGGGATAATGGGATAACAAAGTCGCAGGGTGTGGTTAGGCACCAGGAACCCCGGCCCACACTTCTCGCCACCCGTCCATCACGTGCCACGGACCGTGTCCACCCGCTGGACAACCTCTAAAGCACTCTTAGACGGCGGAACATTAAGTATACGAGGAGGAGATGGGCAATCAAACGCCCTGGAAATTAAAACTACTTCGAAACCGCGGCGGCAGACGCAAGAAGCTGGCCTCTGTTCGCATTACTTCATCCTCGGGTCCCAGCGCGGCAAAGAAGAAAAAAGCCTCATTGGATCACCTTCACCCGGTTGGGGAAACAGACGATTGGGTCGGATAGAGGGTCGCTCGGCGAACGGCCGCCCGGTCCATGTGCAGCAATCATGTTGACGCTAACCCTTAGAGGGCCAACTTGGCTTTCCGTTGCAGATCCCACACTCCTCCGATGGGGCCTGGGGTGCAGCGAACATCTCGTAGATCCCCAGGGTTGATGATGACGGCCTGTCAGCTGATGATGTGCATCTCCCGTCATCCGCCACTCACCATCACCTGCTGCTTATCCATGCCAAGCCACTGCGAAAGAAAAATAGGCAAGTAAAAACCTTCGGGGTCTGCTGGTAAAAGTGAGGTTATCTCTGTTTTCCTCGCACCGGCTCGGCAGACCTTTTGTTGGGCGTGAACTCTCGCTCACGGGCTTGTTGTTCCCAGTTTTTTGTTGCTTGTAATGACCTATATCCTACCTGGTGGATGTTGGGAACATCAACGAAACCTGTACCCGTTGTACGTTATTCCGTGCATTGCGCGATGTGTAACGTAACGCTAGTATAGTGATAACGAACACTACAACGGCTATGGACGGTCCCGCGTGGGAAGCTGAACGCCTTGTCTTGGCGGGATCAGTGACAATCCTGACACAACGTGGGAGATGTCCCCCCAACCACCGTCCAATCCTGTGGTGCTCCTCCCGGAGCTCTGGGAAAACGTACTTCTGCATCTGGCGCCTGAGGAGATTGTCAAGCTCCGCGAGGTACTACTTTAATCAATGGGTCCTGCATGGGCGTGTCGGTTTACCTTTAGTCCCACCAGGTGCATCAGCAACTCGTGGAAAGTCTGATACGTGCTGGTGATCGGGTTGCTTCCCCCACAAGGGCTTATAACCCATTGTAACTCGTTGTAACTCATTGTAACCCTCCTGGGTGGCGCTTAGGACTAGGCTATATATCGCGATACAAGACATTATAACCTCCGGACAAATAATCACGGAGTTACAATCATTTGCCGGACTTTCCACGATTTGCTGATGTGAACTGCAGCTTTCGCGATATCATTGATGGGTCTCCTCAAATGCAATACCTAATTGACCTATACGCGGCTGGGCTCGAAACTGATTACCAGGATCCGTCTCTCACGTTGGCGGACCGTCGCAAACAATTAGATCGATATCGATCACACTGGGATTCTCTCCAATGGGTCGAACATACGTCGTTTCCCCTCCCATTTTACAGCGATCGGATCGTTGATGGAGGAGTTATTTGCCTCGTACTGGTTGGAGACATTGGGGGCCCAACGACCGATTATCGGTTCATTCAGTTGCCGTCGGTTTTGAGATGCATTCCATCGAAGGAGTGGACTGTGACTGTGCCCGGGCCCCAGGATGACTTTCAGGGACTGGGTCTCCTTCCAGAAGAAGACCTTCTGGTGATATGTTCATCTATGGGTGCCAGACGGTATGCACCAAAGTCGGTGTGCAATACTTCGGGTTGATATAATCGGGACTTTAGCTCATTTACGGTACAACTCCTCCGGATGTCTGATGGGCAACCCCACCCAAGTGCATCCGTCCCTGTAATCAATGGACCTGATTATGGGCGAAGGTTCGCTGTCATCAAGATAGGAGCCCAACTCACCCGTTCCCGTCTGGCGGTCGCGGTTCAGATACGTCCAGGCTACTGGTTCCCCCGCGTCCTCCACTTTGTTCTGTGGGACTGGAAAACGGGGGTTAAGTACGTGGTTAGCAGAAATCAGATTAGGCGATATTTGGATGGCTGTAAATCACTCATTCTGTAGGATCTCGCGCGACATTCGCTGACCGTCCGATTTGTCGATGATTACCGAATATTTGGGGTGTCAGGAACCGTGGACTCGCGGTGGTCACTCACTCTGTGGGACACCTCTTCTCCTGCTGAGGACCCCCAGAAGCAAAAGGAGATAAAGTTCGAGCTAAGCCACGCGGAATCGGTTCACCATATTTTACTCGCGGAGGGAACGCACGGTCAAGGTGCAAGGCAGGGTTCCCCGTTCCGGGCGGACCGCAAGAGACATATTCTGTGCATCACGCCCGTCTATGCCTCCCCCCAATTGCGATCTTCCGAATTCGTGATCGACTGCGGGAGCATATGCGCCCTTGCTTCCGAAAATGAGGCAGCCTCGTGCATTCCCTGGGACCTGTGGCAGCACAAGACCACGCTGCTCGATAAAGATGTACCGTCCACGAGGGTCCTCGAATGTTGGTGATTGGCGGGGAACCCTGTCAGGGGCACTCACTCCACTCGTTCGATTTTACACCTGGCGTGTACCGTTCTACCAGACAGAACAGTCCGTTATCGGGCAGGGCACTTCGGTATGCAGTTCGCCGGGCGGAGTTGACGAAAGCGCTTCCGGGAGGGCGCGCGGTTATCCGAGGGTGGGTCCTCTCGGAAGATAACGTATTGGCGTTTACCGTAAGTCGACGGATCTAACTTAAGCCAGGAGTGCCTTCGCTTATCGGTTGTCGGTTTCAGGTGTGGTCCCCGGGTGGGCCGCAGGTCTTGGAAATATGGACTTTTTGAGTACCTCAGTACGAGGACTCAGGGGGGCGCTGGGTTATGTCTGTGGGTGGATTAGCGTACATACATCAACATGTATTTTGTGTGGGCTTGTGAGGTCAGAAAGTTCAAGTTGTTGGGTAACTCTTAGTTCAACCTCAGTAGACGCCCTCTTTCGGCCCCTGTACGGAGGTTGGTCAAGTGTTCGGGGTCTGGTACGAGCTTTTCAAACTGCTGGACAAGTTTAGGTTCCCGCAACTGTCAGGAAATAAAACTTTCCGACAACTCCGGGTTCTTTTACCGACTTTGGTACGTACGCGACGAACCCCAGAGAACTGGACATCAAAACCGGAACACCGAGTATCGCCGGCCAGTGTGCAAGGGTAAAGTGGGACTTGATTGCCTCCCATAGTAACATTCGACGACCAGAATCCCGGGCGATATTCACTGCGTACAAATCATGTGTGGACGTACAAAACATGCGAGGCAAAAATTAATGGGTGCCCCTACCCTAATGTTACAATCCCGATCGGAAACGGAGCACACAACGAAAACGATGACAACAAGGAAAAAAAAGATGGACCGAAGAATCTACGTGACGGCAGAAAAAAACACCATGCGACTTAGAACTCTCCGACGCCAGGGCCAAAGTGCGCGCCCTCAGCGAGTGTCCTCAGTCGAGGACCCGCACCATCGAGACCCGCAAAAGGCAGGCTGTTGCCACTCCAGTCTATCTCGATACCCTGTTGTTGCAGAGCAAAGAAAGTAACCAAAGCGGAAATGGCGATGGCGCAGGAGAAGGCAGAGGTAGTGATGCTAAAAAAACGATCGCAGTCAGTTCACAAGAAACTTGCAGCGGGTGTCTGAACGGTACTCACTAGTTGTACTTGGACCACCATCCGAGGAAACGCCTCCTAATGTAGTGGTTGAAGACAAAGGCGAGAGGAACACCAGCCCACGCGTGGGACAAGTTGTAGGGGGCCCAGATGAGACCACCATACAAGAATACGGGCGCGTGGAAGTACTTAAAGGACTTGACGTGCTTGCGGAGGAAGTAGAATGGTATTGGCAAGAGGGCGCCAATGAGGAAACACCACAAGAGGACGTTGTAGATGGCACCGGGGCCGTACATTTTCTTGGGACCGAGGGTACCCCAAAGGACGGAAGCGGTGAAGAAGGTGTTAACCCCGGGACAGGTGAACCTATCCTTCTGGTTGGGAGTGCAAACATCAGGGATGCTCATCTGGTAGTTGAGGATCGCTGTGCAAACAAAGGTAGATACGAGCGTCGCAACCATCTGGCAATTAAACGTGACCCAAGGAGGGATGTGGACATAATGGGCGAGTTTGAGATCCTGAGCGAAGTGAAGGGTATGCGAAGTGGTGACGTATCCGTACGACTTGAAGTAGTTCATGGCAGTGGCGTTACCCGGGAACCAGAGACCTCCGAACAACTCGGCGATGACGTTCAAGGTGATCTCGACGTTGGTGATAGACTTGATGACACCGCAAGGAATACAGAAGATGAGGGCGAGGAAAACACCATACAACACGACGGCGGGTGTGGTTTGCGTGGGGTAGGCGCCAACACCGGCGGCACCGAGAGCGATGGAGATGACAAGGACGGCAAAGTAGACGTATTCCGGAACCTCCTTGTAGCTCCTCATGAAACGAGTGTGGACATCCTTGGAGTTAGCGAAGGCAGACTTGCGGCTAATCAGGTTCTTGAATCCAGCAGCGATCTCACGGCGGTTGTAGAGGAAGGTGTGTGTGATGGTCGAGGTGTAGACGGCGAAGAACATGCCGTAGATGAAGGCGTTGGCAGCCGAGAGGTACACGGGGGAGTAAGCCTTGTAGGAAGGCTCGTTGAAGAGACCGTGCTCGTTGACGGTTTTCAGAACCTGGTAACGTTTACCGGTATTGTCGAACACGCGGTTAGCATTGATGGGAATGTAAGCCGTATTCCAGGTATTGGTGTACCAAATAGCGGCGATGATCGGGAAGGTGAAGAGGGTGCCGAGGAAGGAGTTGAAGATACTGTAGAAGGGATTGATGAGGGGGTCACCAGCAACAACGCACTGATTCCAATCCCAAGTGGGGAGAGGGTTCAATCCCAAACCACCGTAAGTACCGGTAATCGCAGCCAAGTGGACGTTGTTGGGAGCGATCCAGGTAGTCCAGTTGAAGTAGGACATAGCAGCGACGAGGTAGTTGGGGAACCAGAAGTATATGAACATGGCGCCGAAGCAGTAAGTGAACCACCTCATCCTAGAAACCTTCCAGCCATTGGCTGGAGCGTTGGTTTCGGAGTGGAAAGCCCTGTTGAGCGCGATTGTGGCCAAGTTAGCAGGCCAGATAGCGCGGGATGGGTACACAAGGAAACGGCGGGTGAGGCCGGCGAGACCGTAACCGATGAAATTAGTCGAGAGGGCAACGAGGATTTGGTAGCCGAAGTTCCCAGCCCAGGCCTGGTTGAAGTAGAGCGGGAGAAATTGGACCCAGACGATGTACGCGGTGTAGGGGGCAGTGAAACCGACGTTGGCCATGATGGTAATGACCATGTGCTCCTTCATGTTAAATTTTCCGGGGTTGAAGCTCCAGGTGTACCCGAAAGTGGTGTACTGGGTTGTGGGGAGGACGGCCTCAAGAATTTTACCGGCGGGGTAAGCACTGAAAGAAATAGAGTCAGAAATAGGTAAAGCGCCAAAAGCGGCGGATGGGCTTACAGTAACTGGGCGACGTTAGAACCGACAGAGATACCGGGGTAACGGATGCTGAAGAACTGGTTGATGAAACCTCCAGCACCGACGAAGATGATACCGATGAACCAGGCACGGAAAGTACTGGAAGGCATTGTGGGGTCATCGTGGTTGTCGACGACGGCGCGGACCTCTGCATAAGGGGAGTTGACGATGACCATAGCAGCCTCAATCCTGAGTTCCTCATAGAGCCTCCGGTACTCGTGGGGGTCGTCTTTGAGAGACTCATCGAACCGGTACCGGTTGGCGGCCTCGAGAACACGAGGAGGGAAGTTGGGATCCTTGCCGTGCTAGAGAAAGAATGAAAATGACGGCGTCAGAGATGGGATTGACAGGTGCCGAGAGGGATTTTACCTCTTCGAGGATGTGGTCGATCACCTCCTCGATCTCCTCCGGTGTCATCTTCTTGGCATGCTCCGTAGCTTCAATGACATCGGGGCCAAGGGCCTGGATGTCGGTGGCAAGCTCATCCTGGGGGGAATGGTAGGTAAAGGACCAGGGAGGGGAAGAACGGCACTCACGATATCGGCCTGGTCCTTCTCGTTGATGTCAGAGCTAGACCTCTTGCCGAGGCTGGGGCTGGAGGACTTCTCCATTGCAAGTCACAAGCGAGACGAACTCGAGGGAAATGTGACGGAGAGGTGCAAGGGGCCGTGCGATGGTCCGGGCGTGGGTTTTATAGACGAGGTAGACAGATAGACGAATGAGACTGGTATTGATTCCCGGAAGAGTGATCGTATACACTCGCATGCAGCCATCAACCGGTCGAGCCGGTCAGCCAAGAGAACTGATGCATGCGGTTGGCGTAATTGACCAAGGCGTGCTCAACTCCCACCCTGGCTGCTTGGGCACGGGTTTCATCGTGGTGTTTCCTCTGGGCCAATGTGGAGACTCTGTTCAATCCCGATCACCCCATCCACACGGTGGCACGGGAGTCTTGTTACTTAACCCGCATACCAGACTGCTGGACCTCCGGATCGGATTCATACCAGTGTCATACCCCGGACATTCCCACCTTGGCTGCAACCTCTACCATCCGACCGGTGCCGGTTCCCGAAGAGATCGGTCGATGCTCACTGGTACCCACCTTCCAGGGGTAGCCTGCATGGTAACTCCATCCATCCGGGTCAGATTGCCAGAGGACGGGCGGGCGGGGAGG
>Ga0307513_10010173_pt1 | contig 11826 bp, 12 predicted proteins | sample 15_EM_MG_FD_202174 | JGI IMG/M metagenome (GOLD analysis project Ga0307513, IMG submission 202174) | Populus trichocarpa ectomycorrhiza microbial communities from riparian zone in the Pacific Northwest, United States - 15_EM | ecosystem: Host-associated > Plants > Roots > Unclassified | place... | reverse complement strand
TATATTTATCAGTTACTATGCCTTATTGTGGAGGTCCGTATTCTTCATGTCCCGCAATCAGGGCTGGGCCTAGAAAGTACCTCACTTTCGGTTAACGGAGGTATTCTTGGCAAAGACGCACGAGTAGAAACTTGGCACTTGAAAAACACTGGCTAACCTGAACGAGGGGATCACGTGATTTACCTAGCACTCTGCAGCGTGAGCATACAAGGACACAGCTATACCAAAGGAAATATCTGTAACTGATCAAGCCATACCAGTGCCACATGACAGACACTGCGAAATCGTATTATAGAGCAAGCACACCCCCTCCTTCCTCTACCTTTCGGCCCCCGCCCCAGACACACTCAACCAAGGATCACGGAGTCCCTCCCCAGCACTCGGCCGTCCCACAGGATCCGGCGACAGTAGCCCACAAACAAATTCAAACCCACCCTCTTCACTCACTGCCTCCCTCAAAGGCTCAAGCATGGACCTAGCTTTCCCATAACAGAAGTGCCAAACAAAGAATTCCTTCCGGAAGAGTACTCTCCCGACCAGGACCTCGAATATCACGCATCCCAGCGACCAGATATCCACCGCGCAAGTGTACTCTGATGTTTCCAGCGAGGAATCCAAAGCTCCAAGGATTTCCGGCGCAGAGTATGAGCGTGTGAAGATCTGCGTGCGGAGCATAGTGTGTTCGTTGATGCACTTTGATGCACCGAAGTCACCGAGCTTTACACGAAGGGGGGAGAGTGAGACTACAAATATGTTCTGTTCTCCCTCAGCTCAGTCAGATCTTGTCATCTCTCTGCTTGTATCATAGGCTGGATGAATGAATAGGTACCTCGGGTTTTATATTCCGATGAGCAATTCCATTTTTGTGCATGACATTTAAACCCTCTAAAAGCTGGCTAGACAGCTGTTTTGCTGCAGGCACCGGTATCCGTTTGCCGAGGTGCCCCCGCAGGTCTCCTTTCTCAAAGTATTCCATAGCGATATACAGCTTTTTGCTATTCTCGAACCACCCTAAAAACTGCACGAAAAACGACACATGATGCTATCATGCTATCAGATCAAGAAGCACTTCACCTAGTAGAAAAACAAGTAAGCAACAAAATAAACAAACCTTTGTCAAGAAACTCATGATAGACAACTCCCTAGTAAGGTCCAAATCAGGCGAGAGCGTCCTCTTATCTATAACTTTCACAGCCCGAACACAATTCTTCGGGCCGTGCTCCAAGTGCACTACACTGAAGCCTCCTCTCCCGATTGTTCGTGCACGTCTCCATTCTTCTTTGTGGGTGGAGGGTGAGTTGATGGTGTGGCTAACGCTGACTTCCCCGAAGTATGTTTCTAGTCGGTAATGCTCAACTAGGTCCGCTTGTAGAGGCTCCTGAGCCATGTTCCGTAGGGTGTTGGAGAGCACTTCTAGGAGGTTCAAGGTGCGGGTGCGGTGAGGCCAAGGGAGCGTGTAGGAAGTAAAGAAATGAATATAAATACAACACTGGCAGAGCTTCACAACGAAAAGGGGAGGGGAAGTTGCTCTGGGTCATTAAGAACAAACGGGAGGGAGGGTTATCTACCTGCAGAGGGGCTCTAGGTGACCTAATACAGCCAGGCTGTATATCGTACTTATATCCAATTAAAGCCTGAGAGGGCTTTCCAATACTCACAAAAACTCACTCGAAAGCTATACCGAGGAGAAAAAATATTTCTGCCAACCAGAGGCCACGACCACAGCGCATCTCAGGCAGGTAGGGTCTGGGGAAAAAGAAATTACTTGCATCGACGCACGGGTGGCTTCCCCCTGCTCAATCCAAGGTTTGCGTTGGCCAGGCACAAGACTCCTGCAGAGTACTCGCCGCTCGACTTGAGTACGAAAAACTGTGCCCATGCCAGAGGACCGAGCCCCAAGTCGAGAGAAATCCCACAACATCCACCCCACTCCCCGCTCCACAATAGGGAATGAGACGTGGCATACTGGTACTTGTTTGTGCAAGTCCAAACTGCGATGGATTATGCGACTGGGGGAATCTGCGTGTTTGGAGAAACACACATTTGTTCTAAGCGACAAGGGCAATCAGTACCCCTAACCCGGAGAAACACACACTTGCCCTAGGCGACCTTGAAAGCCCTTCAGCCCCCGATATGCAGCCAACCCTAACGGGCATGGCCGTTTACATTGAACAATATAGGTCCTATTCTGAAAAATAAATTGAAATATTTCTTGAAAAAGGCATATTTCTATATATCCAACGCAGGCTAACTCCAAAGAAAATATTAATATCATAGTCCGATAGCCGATGCTCTTCCACCGATTCTATGCGAATGGAATAGCAGCAGGGGGCTTACATGTAATGGGGTGAGGGAAATCGTGATGATATTAGAACATTTCATCCGCTGTCCCGCAATACTCCCCAACACCACTATTTCCCCACTCCTCAGCCTATGGCCCCCGCGTTCCTTTGCCCTTTGGACAGAATAAGTGCAGGAGTATCTGCCATCTGACTATGATGCTAACTTTTCTTTGGAGTTAGCCTACTCCGTGAATACAGAAATATTCTGTTTTTTCAAAAATTTTATCATAACAATATGCCCTCCGCAATCACCCCCCTTGACCTTGTCGAGAGAGCTCGGCCTCGCTCTAGTATGCCACAGGATGCCATCTCGGGGTCCTGGTATTGAAGGGGGGAGTCAAGCAGGTCATGGTGGCTCATGTAGATCATCCTAATATTAAATTCGAGGCTATGGATGTTGCTGTGGAGAGGTGTTTTGAGGTTCTGTTTGAAGTGCCGGAGCTTGTTCAGGGGTTCTTCGATGCGTAAAGCGGGAGGTATTTGTGGAGAGGTTGAATGTGGGGTGGTTCCCCAGCGGAGGGGGTGGAGGTTGAATTACTACCGTATAATCTGGTGAAATTCGGATTGGCCCTAGTGACGATTTTCTTGAACCTGTCCAACCACGGCCGCCTATGCGTTTAAGCTGTGGTGAATTTGCCCTCTTCGTAGCCTCCGGCTGGCTCGGTTGCCCCAGTTTCGCTTTAGCTCCAACCCGGCTTTCACCAGATTATAGAGTTAGTCCAGAGTTGCTGCTATCGGTCAAGTGAGTCATATGTTATCACTCTGCTCGATCAGTTATACAACTGAAATCCGAAGTCAACCCTTATAGTGTCTTGTATTACTATCGCCAATCATAACAACAGCGGTCAATATATACAAGTTTCCTAGTCTAGCGCAGCCTCCAGATGTGCAGCATTCCAACATTCCATACTCGCTCTCATGCCAGCCTACGTTCCAGAGATACCTGCAATTCTGCCATTCCAGACATGAGAGTCATTTACATCGCCATTCCCATACCAATACCAACCATCTTAATAGTGACTCCATTCCCTTGAAAAACCACCACCGACAACAATAACTATAGTACAGTATTATCTAGAAAGATCTCCCTGCCGCTAGCACGTTGAAGTAAAAAATCTGTCCCAAATTCGCAACAGAAAGCCTTCACTTAACCTTCTATAGCGAAGACTAGTCCTATTTTGGACTCTTTTTTTTGACTGTATTGGATGGTTTACTTCAGCCCATATTACAGAGAAGGAAAAAAAACTCTTATTCTAAGAATTCGTGACTAGGAGTCAACGCAATCACAACTCAAATCCCAACCCAAGTCACCAGAAGTCCACCCACACAAGGCACCCCCCAATCGTTAAAACGTGCACAGAAAGGGCAAAAAAGGCGCGCGCCCAACCTCACCATGCACGAGTGATTGCAAGTGATCTGCAGCAAACCAGGTTAAGAGTAGCGACTGTATAGAATGACGATGCAGTGGTGTAGTTATGTGACACGTTTTAGACACGAGGAAAGCAATGCTTGCTATAAGAGGAGGGGATTCCCCGCCTGATCAGAGAGAAGTGAACAGAATCCCATCCATCTCCCCGCATTTCGCCACCGCCCTTCAGAGAAATGCTTCGGTTCTCCAAACAAACGTTACCCCGCTCCCCGAGGAGCCAAACCATTATCTAATGCCATAGAGCATTTTCAACGATGCCTAACAAAGTGCCCAAGTTGGAGCCAAGGAAGGGGTGGGCCAGCTTGGCCAAACTTATTGTGAACCTACAGTAGCTAATTTAGTAGATTGAGTCTCGTGTCTCCTGGCTCACAGGTAACTTCAGCAAGACTGTCCAGGTATGAAATAGACTACTCTTTGTTAGCGGTGGTTATTAGTGTTAACGATTTGCTAGGGCATCCGGCGGATCGAAAGGAAGATAACACCTGAAGAAGAGTTGTCGTTTTACTTGCTCCCAGCGATGTTTATTTTCGAAGGGGATATTGCATTCTATATGCTTTCTCTTGTACTGGCTAGTGTAACTTTATAGCTCCTCGGATATTCCGCGGGGGAGGAACTGTTTGGGGGGTGGTCTAAGGGCGGGCAGTCTCCCCGAGCCTCGAGCAGCTTCATGAAGTGGTCAAGAAAGCCATCAATGCGATTAATGAAATAGATAGCATCAAAAAGGTGCGAAGACGGGTGGGGCGAGATGCTTGCTTCTTATTACTTTTTTATCTTTCCCTAAATTTGCAGCCCATTGCAGCACCAGCATTGCCATTCTTCTCTTTTTTCCAGCAATGATTCAGTTAAACTCCCCTTCTCATAGATATATCTTCATAGAGGTATCCATGGTGTTTCACTCTAAAACTAGGGTATCATACGCACGTGAGCAAACTCTTAAGTGAGCGGAGAGAACGCCTCAGCTGAGCCAGAGGGAAGGTGAACGGAACGACAAGAGTTCCCAGCAACCAAAGACCCCTCCAAAGGAAAGTGTTCGTCACCGTTATCATACAAATTTCAAACAAGAAATGATTACCCAATTAGGCCTATATTTAGATATCTAAACTATACCATCCAAACCCAACCACCGTTTCCCTTTTTTCCTTTTCATAATTCATACACATTTTGCCCACCCCTTCTTGTCTCCCTTATTTCCCTAATCCGACCGACGCCTATGCAATATAATGATGATAAAACAGAGAATAAAAATTAATGCCATAAAACTGTCTCCCTTTCCCCTCCCAAGATTTTGTTCTGTTCGCAAAAGCAACCCTAACTCCGGACAAAGGATACAACAAAAAGCCAGTAGAAAAGAAGGGAAGAAAGGGAATAGCTATGTACTAGACAATAGTGAAATAAAAAAGAAAGAAGGCCACTAAGAATTAGGGTAATTAGATCATGAGGCATTCACACCGCCCTCTACCTCTATCCTCTCCCACTAATACCTCGATTCTTCAGAGCCCCGTTTAGGGAAGACCACATCCGCTCAAAGACCTCTAATTCGTTGACCTTATTAAAGAAGCCCAGTCCCGTTACGCGTCCGCGCACCATATGCGGAGAAAATTCCTAAGAGCACCAACAACGCACCCGGTGGCAATGATGAGCCGCGGCCAGAACAACCTGCTGCCGGGGCCAGTCGAAGGAACACCATTCGCGTGATCGTGGATCTCGTGCAGGATGTTTTGAAATATCGAGTGCGGTGGGGCAGGTGTAGACACTACCGGTAGTCGGTCCAGGTACAAGAGTACAGTACAGTGCGCCGGTACATTTAAGGCTCGCAACCAGTGGCCGCTCTCAACCGCTTCGTGGGCTTTTGATAGTGTAGTGGTCGGCAATAGTGAAGTTGGCAATACGCGAGCCAGGGGGCGACGGCGAGGAGGCAGTGCTGCGTGAATCGCGGCCCCCAACCCGATAAACCAGCCTTCATTGCGTCCACGCAAGCCAGAAATCGTCTCGGCCGTCGTCGCCCTCATGTCTATACGGTTCTGCTCCACCGCCACCCACACTCGGACGATTTGGGGTTGCGATCAGGGTCATCTAGCTAAGCATATCGATTCGACCCAGGCCCGCTAGCCTCATGAAAAGGTGTACCACAGCCGGTCAATCTTTCCAGGTCCCACCCTTCGCTTGACTCGAAAATCGAAAATCCTACCCGAGCAGCCTCCTCGTAGTTGAGCTTCTCAGTTATTGACCGAGGCGCTCATGTAGTCTAACCAAGCAAAGATCGTTTCCATTCATCTCCACTTTTGAGTCTTCCCGACACCCCTCATGCCCACCAGCCCTCCAACGCCGGGAAGATGCGTCTTGGACAGCCCAACGCATGCCTTACAAACGTGGTACAGCAGGAGTATTAGTAAGGTGGCCATTGCTGAGGCTGTCTTGGCGAAATGTGGATCCACGAGCTGGGCGTTTAAAAAATTAATTGAGGCGTCCTTGTGTCCCAGGGCGACGAGTGATTCTGAGGAATTACACTTCGCCGACGATATGGCCGATGGGTGCGGAGGTTCCTGGAACACATCCGGCGATGAGCTTGTAACACAGCACGTACCATTGCATGGTGACCGGGACTAGGCGAGTGACTGTGCACGCATGATTCGCTGGTAGGGGAATCGGCGATTGGGGGTAGACGCGACGGACTGGATCTTCTTTCCATAAACAGGGCCTTATTACTAAATGCCATTTGTAGGACCTGCTGACAATAGGGATTTCCAGGGCCGTCAAATGTTACCACCGAAGCGCAAACGGCCTTGTCGTAACAGACAATGAAAAAGTGAAAGTTTGCCGGAAGATCCGCAATTTGGGAAGGAGGCAACGAGTGAATTGAAAAAGGTGAAGATGTGGAGGATGGATGAGAAACCGGCAAATAATCACCCCATCCCGTAGCTAGAGTGGGGCGACAGGCAGAGACTATAGTGTGACAATAAGATGTAAAAGCAAATTCTGGGGTGGCAATGGCTGAAGGAGGGAAAAAAACGAACCAGCTACGTTAGAACCCAGATCCTACCGGCAGAAAGGGTAGGGAAGGGGAAGGAATTGCACACTTCGCTTGAGTTTGAAAAGAGCAACAGATAGAACAGGAAATTATATGACAAAAACGCTTTAGAACGTACCAAGCATATCATCATCGTACAACAAGTCAGACAGGTTACCAGTGCCCGCAGGTACATGTTGAGGATGATGATTGCCTATTCCCACACCGACGCCATTCCATCCAGGGCCTCCATTCTGATTGTGATGGCTATGGTTATGGAGGTGATCACCATTCATCATTCGGGAAGTGGCATGCATGGAGGCAACCATGGGAGCATAGGAAACCCCAGTAGTGGTGACTGTCATTGAAGCCGAAGGACGATATGGGGCGCTCGAAACACCAGTTACCATTTCATACAAGGGAGCTGTGGAAGGTGCAGAGGACATGGGGTAATGCTGTGGCGAAGGGAAATTGGGCTCGTATTTTGGTTCGTATTCGGACATAGGGGAAAGCAGCATAGAGGACGTGGGCTGTTGCGGCGGGAGGGAAACGTGAGAGTAGGGCGACTTGTGATAGTGATGTATGGGAGGCTGCTGGTATTGCTGCTGCTGAGACTGCATGCGGTATTGGGGCTGCGAGCTGGGCGAGTAGGATGACGTGTAGGAGGAGGAGGACTGGGGTGATTTTTGACCTTGAGTGACTCTCTGTGATGGCATGCTGGTCCGTGAGATTCCAGAAAGAGCTGGACTTGTCCTAGTGGAAATGGCCGAGCTGTTAGCTGAACGAGCCGAGCTTGTTCTCGAGACGGCTGAGCTAGAATTTGACGGAGGTTCCATATTGACAAAATCGTAGCTTGTGATAATGCTCAGTTTTCCGACACCATTGTTTCCATTCCTTTGGCTGTCGTCGCGTCCGTTGCCATCCAAGGATGTCTTTGATCTTTTTGACCTCAACCCATTCTCGTTTCCGCCCGAGGGTTTCTCGTCACCCCTCTTCTTGACAATCTTCTTCGCGTCCTTTGGGTCGACGATTGGCGTCTGGATTGGAAGGTGCAATCCACGAAGCTTTCCCCTACTAGCTACGCCAACTCCCCACGTGAGCTGTGTCCGATAACCTTTACACCCCATTCCCACATCAAGACATGGGCCACAGTAAGGCCGGCGACGATCACACTTGATTCCATTTGCTCTGCAAGTGAAGCAGTCCTCAGCGGCTCCGGTGGCGGGCGCTCGGCGGCGGCGTTTCTTCGCAGGGGATGCTGGGCCCGCGGAAGCGGCAATTGCTGAAGGTATCGCAACGGTGGCGGGCTGTGAGAGCATTGCTGTCGACATTTGCCTTTATAAAATAATCCAAAAGTTGGAACTAAATTCTTCGGAGAGGAGAGAGAGTAGATTTTAGAAAGCTTTTCTGCAAGTCTATTTCCGGAGGAAGGCGAGCCTTTATATGAAAAATAGTGGAGGAAAAAAATGCAATGTAAAGGAAGCAATCAATCAGGGAACGACAGTAGCCTTGGTTCTGGGCGGCGGGTGGATACGTAATTAGCGGCAAACAATAATTACAGGACAAGCAGGAATCGAATATCGATTAATATTATTTTCTCCTTCTTTTCGGTTCGTGGATGTCAGCAGCGCATAATTCGAATTGGCCAGTCGACTATAGCTCTTTTTGGGATTACTGGGTCTGGTAAAGATGGGAAGAGGCGATAGAAGTCCCAAAAGAGATGTTTGATGATAGATTTTCGAGATGGTGGTGGGATTAATAGATGGAGTGATGTTGGGTTGATAGATTAGAAGGATGGAGGTGTGTGGAAATGGTGGATAGCACGGTATGTATGCGTGTGTGGAGGATTGAATGTATATGTAGGTGAGAAGGAGTGGTGTGTGGGATGGAAGAGGAGGGGGTAGACGAAAGGGATTTTTGAGAGGGGAGAAGCTGGAGGAGAAGGGCGGCAAGAGGCGGGCACTAAGAACTATATGTACCTAGAGGGAGATGTTTGATAGGGGCTGTCCGCTGACGAAGGATGGGAGGGGGGAGACGGGGATGGCTAACAGGGCAAGGAGGACGGAGGAAAGTTGAGAGTGAGAAACAAAGATTTAGGGATGGTAAGGGAGGGAAAGGCAATTGTGGGCTAATGATGTGGTGTGGATGAGCATAACCAGTACCAGGAAGAAGATGGGACTCTCATAGAGAGAGAGAAAGAAAGACCACCAAGGACTGTCATCCAAAAAAGCGCCGTGGAACGTAATGTAAGAAAAAAGTAGCTTATGGGGGAGATACTCAGTACTATACTGTACTAGGAGCTGGTAGCTTAAATCTGATAGCTGTCTTGCTTGAGTCTTGGGCAGTCAGATCTTGTGAGCGAAGCTTTCACCGATGGGACACAGGAGACCCAGAATTGACTCGATGTCTGGGACACACAAACACGCCCGCCCACCCACACACATAGAAGATCTCACATTTCGTTCGGGTATCACAGATCCAGCACCGTTCACCCACTGTCTGACTGACTATGGCCGGGACCGACCTGGCCCTGCGACGGTGGACCGTTACATCTACATCTCAGATTGGGTCGACCGAGGCCCTGTAACCTAGCGCGAGGGCCAGGGGGGGAATAGAGAGGGGGGCTACACATTGTAGAGGCACGATGCTAGGTAGAGTGCGGTATGTATCCAGTAGGGGAGGGGGTGAATTGAATAAGCTTGGATGCAGCCCCTCGTTACTAGCCGGAAGACCGACCACGGTAGCCATTGCTTGTTCCATATGCCATTCCCGTGCACACAACCTTAGAGACTGCCAGAGATTGTCTCATGGACAACTTATCGACCGTATCCCACCGCCGCAAGACATGATAATTCAGCGATCAAGCGTGCCATTAGAAAGTGCTTGAATGAACAAGCGTGCGAGCGGTCCTACTGTACCTTCATACAAAACGGCGGGCGGTGGAGCCGACAAAAAAGAAAATTGTGGGCGAGGGGATGCACAACAGATGAGACAAAGCGGCTGTTCCCTGCTGCTGCTCGTGATGATGTCCTTGGCGAGCATCCGGCATTGCCAATCATGTCGCACAGAATTATCAATGGCAACAATTTCGGTGACAGGAAGCGCAAAGAGCTGGGTATAGTACCACCCATCAAAGAGATTGAGAGGGGGAAAGCAACCACCCCTATGATACTACTGCACGATATCATTTCAACAGCTTCTACCTCGACCCGTAACTCATTCATTACGCCGGGCTAACACTATATCTCCTCGATATCCTCACTCCCCCTAGCCTACTGCACTATATCCACACCACATTCCTACATACCCTTCTGACAGAGTTTCAGCCAACAGGGATTTCCTCTATGGAAGGCTCCCCTTGGTGCTGGTGGTGATTCTTACCTTCACCCCTTCCTTCCCTTCCCATATCCCCTCCGCAAAACCCAACTTCACCACTCAGGAAACCTCACTGGCACTCATAGAAAACACAAGACAAACGTCCCAGAGCGCAAAAGCCGTTGCCGTCCTCGTGCCCTTCCACATGCAGGTCCTCTAATGCGACACTAGCCTGTCTCGGGAGTGGCTTCATGGCAACAAGACAAAGGCTCCACCACTAGCAGCCCCCAGCACCCATTCCCATAACTGTTCTCCATAACTTGGCAACACACCATATATTACAACTGCCACTTTAAACACCCCCCGATACTGTGGTTTGAGCGTAAGACCTGCGAGTGAGAAATCAGATGCACGAGGCGCCGAGGTCTCAGAGGGCGGGGATCATCAGAATGTTCTGGAAGACTTCCGGAGAATCCTCCTCCTTCCTTTTGTATGATAATCAAACAATGGGATGATCGTCCTGGATTCTTTGTCAGTAGCATGGGTTCACCGCGGTTTGGGTACGATAAACACGTTATGTTACTGTGCTCACCTGTTGCCACGGGAGTGGGGGAAAGCAATCCAAGGGAAAAGAGAACGAGGAGGCGATTCAAAGAAAAGAAAAGAAAAAGAAAAAGAAAAACTCGATCAAGAATAGGGCCTGTTGGAAATGGGAAAAAAAAGAAAGAAAAAAACATCAGATTCTAGTACCGTACCGGTACTGTGGTGCACTCCAGAGTAGAGGTAAGAATACATCGGAATACTAGTAAATTAGTAGCAAGAATTAGAATTAGAATCAGAAAAAGAAAAGACACAGTAAACCACCGCATAAACTCAGTTAGCCCAACGGATATACACAACGGTTACCAGCCCAACGCAAGTTGGGTTTCTCGTCTACCGTGAACTACCTTGCTTTATCGTGCTGCACTGCACAGTGCCAGCAGCCTTCGAACAAAATCCACGAGCTCACTCACCGGGATTGGAGCCCAAAGCATAGCTCAGCACAGCAAGCAAGCAATACCAAGGCCAGTAATCCATCCACTTCGTGATTACCACCAATATCATGCCCACTCCTTCTTGCCCCCCCCCCCCCCCCCCTTCGCTCTTTCTTCCCTCATCATCAAAGTTAGGAAATAAAAATAATAAAAAGTCACAAAAAGGGTTCGAAAACAAAACAAGCAATACTATCCACCCGCGAACCATTCCCCCCTTTAACCCGCTGCACTAGTACTCTCTGCACTTGGCGCCCGCAGCCAGTTTGGCTCAAAACCATAGGACCGATAAATGCGTTCATCCCCTCCGGAATGTCCGAGACCCAAGACCAGGCTGAGCCAGGCTAACTACTACTACCCCTTGAACCGGTGGACCCTTTCCACTTTGTCCCAGGCGAGAAGTGTACGAAAACAGGGGTTGAAGAATTTGTATGGGCGCTCAGACACTCACTGATCTTTTGCAATATATTTTGTGAATCCCTGTTTTCGGATACTTTTTGCCGGGACAAATACCCATCCTCACCAAATCGGCCGAGCAAGTGCCGTAATTCATCTGGAGCCGATGGGTGGGGGTATAGCCGGAGTGGGGGGGGGGGGGGGGGGTTTTTTTTTGGGTAAAATTTGTTTTATTTAAAAAAAAAGAAATTAAAAAAATATAAACAATTTTTTTTTTTTTTGGGGGGTTTTTTTTTTTTTTTGTTG
>Ga0307513_10010172_pt1 | contig 11827 bp, 10 predicted proteins | sample 15_EM_MG_FD_202174 | JGI IMG/M metagenome (GOLD analysis project Ga0307513, IMG submission 202174) | Populus trichocarpa ectomycorrhiza microbial communities from riparian zone in the Pacific Northwest, United States - 15_EM | ecosystem: Host-associated > Plants > Roots > Unclassified | place... | reverse complement strand
CAAATATTCCTGGCTATGTTCCGAACGACCCAGGATATTGGTGTTGCCCGACTGGCACTCAGTGTCTCGTCAGCCCAGAAGCCGGATTTGTTTGCAGTGCGGTAAACAATGGCGACACCCCTGGGTCCACTGTGCTTAGTGGCCAGGCTCCAACTCAGGCAAGCACCGCCACTACTGCACCCACTCTGGCAGGCTCTGCTACAGCTGGTACTAGTACGCTTCTTTCATTCATTCCGTTCTGGAAAATGATCGACTGAACCTCACCGCAGAAAATTCGAACACGGCAGCGTCGAGCCCAGCAGTATCTTCGAGCCCCGCAACATCTTCTGTTAAGAGCTATGCCACCAAGACCTCCAGGTGTGTAGAGACTCCCAATATTCTGCCCTCTGCTCACTGCTTGGAATAAAGCTTCCCACTTGGGATATTTGTTGTATTTGTTGCGCAGGCTTTATTCGCCCTCACCTTTGCTTCCCTTCTGTAATTCGCATATAAAGCATGGTTGTTTAATGGCGATTTTCTGGTTCGTTCCAATAAATGCAGGGTTTTTTGTTTACGCGTCCAGGCTTTTGCAACAAGATAGTACTCCCGCAGTCTAATTTTAGACTTTGTTCTATTTTCGTCATCATCTCCCGAACATCACGTGCACCTATGCCAGAACTCGGCCATACGGAACCTTCATCAACGGCAAATTACAGACCAAACTCATCTGGCAGGTTTTGTGGCAAAGTGGTGCTGAAACAAACGCCTGGACGTCTTAGCGCTCGACTCAGGTCATGCATTTCCTCGAATTCTCTCACGGCATCGCCTCGTGGCTTGCACTATGATTTTTTCATAATTTAATTTGGATTTTTCGATGATAATTCTTCATGTTTGTGATCGACAATGCATACTCCAGCAAGAACATTTCCTCACAGACTATCGTCGAAGATCCAAGGGCGCCGAAGAAATCAAACCACGAAATTCAAGGACTTCGGATTCCAGCTACTATCAAGAAACCAAGATGTGAGTTGTGTAAACGACTTGACTTTAAGAAGCCGCGGCCTCAGAACAGGTTATATCCTCTAAAGACTTCCGAACCGCCCAAGTAGTCCGATGAAGATACTGTGTTCCACAACCAGCAAATGCTCATCAAGAATAACGGCCTCAGAAATCAGCCTTGCAGCTACATGATATACATGCCTAAGCCACGTGTGCTAGCGAATGTGGGCGACGACAACAGGGTGCAAAATAACGAAGACTTAAAACGAAGGAAGAAAATGGCTTCGATGCCGAGCGATGCAAATGGCGACAGTCAGAATTGGGTCCTTGGAAGGAATTCTTAGCAACTCACCTAAGAAGATCTAACGTGAAGGTAGGCTGCTATGATCCCCTCTTTAGCCTTTTGAAGCTTGCGTTTCAACAACGTCAACTAAACCACAAAGGTTGATAATCCTTCTCCTAAGTTGGGGCTGGTGAACGTACCAAAGCTTGCACCCATTTCAAGATTTGTGACTGAAAAGACGCGTCATTGTTGGTGGGTCCGAGCTAAACAGTGGATAAGTTTCTGACAAAAAAGATTAAATATTGCGACTAACACCTGACGACCCGTTGCTGCAGACGAAACTGGTTTGATAGCGGAGACTCTCCGTTTTCTGGACGCAAAAAGAAGTTAGCTACAATAAGAGTGCCCAGCGGAAGTAACATGCCTTCACAACCAGAGGAACCGAGGGTTCGATCGATGGGGCGTGGATGGGTCGAATGGGATATGAGAGATTCGGTAAGGATGTCTTGCGCATGTCAGTGGCCATCTTTACGTTAAGAGAAAGGTTATTCTGGGCCGCCGCCATATTTTGACACGTCGTCGGCACCAGAGGAGGATAATTAAGGACCAAGAGATGACGAGGATGGCAAGACCTGCCTGAGAAAGGAGCGTCAAGGTAGAATAGCAAGGAACTTTGTCGTGTGGGCTGTGGGCGAGCAAAAAAAGGGGACAAAGAAACCGACCTGGATGGGAAAAACAAGGGTGTAGACGGGCATCTCCGACACAGCAAATTAGAACCGCGCTCGGGAACGTTGGCCAGAAATGGCACAAATTTGAAAAATGGTACGCTGCCTTGACATCAACCGAACGTAGTGAAGTTTCCATCGTGATAACAGGGTACGCCCATTTTGACTCACAAGAACGATCTTAGTTAATGTTGCAGTTTGCGGAATCGGGCAATGGAGTGCAACAGAACCCAAAATGTAGTTGCAGATATCATTCTCGCCAGTTGACCTCTTGGAAGGTTATTTTCTACACAATGGAGATCAACACTTTGCGCAAGAAGAGTGCAGGAAACTAGTGGACCTTGCCTCTAAAATCTACTCGGGAAATCTCCCTGGAATCGTGTGTCCCAGTACGAACGAAAACTCTTCCAGCGTTCTTTCCTTTGAGCACCGCCCAAATTCAACACCAATCCACCCCCACCAGTAGATACATACGTCGCCGCTGAGTCAGTATCCAATGGACACGAAAGGCAATCAGATTTGCATCGCCTCGAGAATCAACCTTGTTCGGTGGCGGTTCTCTAGAATAAATGGGTGGCGATATTAAATTCCTCAACCTCAAAATATTGAGGCTGGAAGTCCTGCCGCAAATTCCGCTCCTTTTCGCGGGGTCCAAACCATGTCCTTCAATCGCGACCACTATCTCCTGCACGTTTCCTCCTCCAAGAACTTTGGTGTTACCGTTACATGTAACGGTCACACAAGGAATTTCGGATTCAAGGACTACCGATCCACTCAGGCGGAAAGAATGTCGCTCGAAGGAAGGATTGGATACACGGGGGCAATGGCGGGGAGAGGAAATATGTTCCTTGGCACCTCTTGTTTATTTTGTCCAGAAAAACAAAAGCTGTGGCCTTTTTTTTCCCAGCGTCTGTCATGGATAATGGTCTTTTTCCCAACTTTTCCCGTGGTCTAAAACGAAGCAGTCCTCGGGAGCAGTCGCCCATGATACGAAAGGCCAAGATATAGTGGTCATCTGCCAGGAGGATCAATTTTTTCTTGCTGAAGGCACAAGAAGCCACCATCACGACTCCGATCCGCACGACAATCCTCGAATGCCAATTGCTTCACGTCTTTGAGCCATTTTGCGTCTGGGTGATAGTATCTTGTAGAACCCCCTCTTTGAATAATGCTCAACTGGATGAAAAGAGCCGCTTGAGATCGGGCGATTCTGGTGGCGTGGTTGTGTTCGGCCCAAGGTGCCCCATCCTGGCATCCGTCGGCGGCAAGCTGGTTAAAATACATGTAGGAAGGTGATCATTCTATTGGTCCAGAAATTAGGAACGCTGGCTGAACTTGTTGAGGATGGATCTTGTACTCAACTTGTGGCGTGTCGGTCCGGCAATGGTCCCACTACATAACATATCTTTTCCCCAGCTTCCGGCCTTTGGATACCAATCGCTCTATCCTGAAAGCCCGTGGTCAGCGAACCGCCGATACAATTTCAGTTGAAAAGATGTTTATGGGGCCAACTACGCGTCGCGAGCGGTGTAGGGGAGGTGGTAGTGGGATAAAATGTCGTTCCGAAATATTTCTCTGGGTCAACGCTCTTCATGTAGGTAAGGGAATTCCAACCCTCGCGAGGATTCGTCGGACTGATTTGAAGGCGAACACGATGAACATTCCGTTGAGGAAAAGAGGAAGACAAACAATGGCCTACAGCGGTGATTCAAATTCAGTTGGGGGCCCCCGGGCCGGATTCGCTCCTAATCCCTCGTCAATTCAACGACGCTCCTATCGGGAACTGTAGAACGGAATTTTTCAACAGACAACGGCGGGATCTGTGTTTGCGTGTGCCAAGAAACCTTATTTCTGAATATCTTCAATCACCGCTGGCTTTAGAATGAAAACGCCATTCATACAATTATCCGACACCCAACCTACACCGAAAATTTTAGAAAATTTTAGATGCAGAGCGACCGCCAACATAATTTCAGGAAACTTGCCATCGACATCAGCACTACAAATCTAGCATCAATCAAGGCGAGTTTTCCAGGAACAGTGTTCCGGTATTTTATACCTGATATTCTCTATTCATAGAGGAAAGACCGTCAGACCATGCATAGCAACTTCCTATGCGGAAACAATAAAGAAAGCCATAATACATATAACAAGGGACATCCAACACGAAGAATTCATGAATTCTTATCCCCTCCTCTTGTCCTCCTGAGCAATGTATGGAGCCCTCTTCTGTCATTTCCGGCCCACTTCCACAACCCTGATCTCTCTTTTCTTCTCGTTGCTGTCCAGCAGCATTCCCTTTCTAGAGACCCCCGAATATCAGATCAACCTTTCGTCGACATCTCCAACAAATGTCGTCCGATGAGTCCAGTTTGTCCTTCGAGGTCAGCGTATGTTCTCTCCTATTCCATATTCCCGTCTACACTCAAATTATTTAGAAAAAGCTCTTTTCATGCTCTGACCATGTCGAGGGCATCGATTTTCACCGACCATAGCCATGACAGCTCACCGGGCTCTACAACCCACCATTGATATCAACAACCACAGGCTGTCGCCGTAGAGAATTTAAGGCCTTCGTGCACTGTCACTTTATCGCGCACAAGACTTAGTCTTTCGCTGCTTGGATGACTTCCCGCTGCGCATCTCCCACTGCAACACCCCCGAAAAAGTCGCTTTGTTTGAGGCCGCGCCATCACCGTCATGGGCAATGGCGAATACATAGCCGACGCCCCACTGGCATAGGAGTGCAATCTTTGAGAAGAATACAACATGGCGGAACAAGAGCTTTGACAATGGCATTTCGTTCGCCTGAGCGCCCGACTCTGCGGTGCTGGAGAGCAAGGTCAAACTAAAGTGTAAAAGAACTTCAAAGAGCGTCCGAAAGAGCGTCCGCATGTGGGCATGAAGGGCACGCGGGTGGGGCTATAGAGAGGCTCCACCGTGGTACCCTGTTTTCTGCGCGAGGACAGGGGCTTGTAATGTTCTAGGATTGGGAGAGATCATTTAAGCACGTGGAAGCCAAGAACACGGCGACCTTGGCGCTGATGGTGTGGAGCTTCGACTTAGCACGCGAAACCTTTGGACAAGCAAGGGTCCTGGAGCGTTTGATACTCCTACATAAGTGCTGTTGGCAGTGGCAGATCGCGATGGTTTGAGGGTGTTAGTGGCGAAGTCAGGTGCATAATCTGAAACGCTTATTTGCACGAGTCCATTTTCTGTTGCTGATCCTCGTTCGACTCACCTTGGCATTGGAGAAAGGATAAAACAACCTTTCATTCGCTATTAAGCTGCTCTCTTTGGCTGAACATAGGCTCCAAGGTTCAAATTGTTTAGGCATGCAAATCCCACCTCATAATGAAAAAAATGCTACAAGATTGCTGATCCGGCGACTAGCCCTGAATTGTTCGAGGATGGGGAGATACATTGGAGGGGAATTCTCCAGAGCGTGGCGCATCCCTCTTCCGATCAAGAACTCAAGGACTAATTTCACTTTGATGTTTTTGGCTATTTAGAAAGAAATTTCTGGTTTTCTCCCTCAACAAGTCAAGGGGCATAAATTATATTTTGATAATAAAGTTACCAGAAGCCTTGAGTGCGTATATTGACAGAGAAGATGAATGCGTTCAACCTTTTAGCTGGTTGCAGGATAACACTTGTATCGATCATCGTTGGCTCCTTTCCATCCAACTAACATGGGAAGGAACGCTTGTCAGACAACATTATCCAGAATCAGAACTAAAATCAACTGACCACATCGCCAGCAGTCGAGGATATGGTCTGGGTCACTGTTCAAGTAAGCTCGTCAGACGCTTTGGTTTGAAAGTGGTCAAAAAAAACGTACTATTTCTGTTTGATAGCCAGCAATTTCGGGTAATTCGGTCCCCAGAAGGCTTTGGTATAATCGGGTCCATAGACATCAGCTTCGTTCTGTAGAGCAGTTTGTCAGATATTAGTTTTCTGGGTTGGGGCTTTGATCGGTCGTATGGAAGGAAACTTACGAAGTAAACCCCAGCACCAGGGGTGCGCGTACGAACGGTGGACCATAACTCAGTCAACTTCTGGTATGTAGCTACCCGCTGTTGGAGAGTCGAGTCGAAGTTCCAATTGAAACTAAACAATGACTGAGATTTTTCACAGCATTAGCAGCTGCAAAATAAACGAGGGTGTACGACCTTACGTGCCACACCGCATTGCGCCATGCAGGGTTAATCGAAGTTCCGCCCTTGTCAAAGTTTTTAAACGAGAACGGAGTCACGGCGAGGATCTGACTGAAGTCAGATGCGAGCATGCCGTTGATCATGGCTTCGATGAGTATCTGGTCCGTAAATTTGTCAGAGGGAAGAAGGCGACTAGCCATGACTTGGGGGCGACCGACTTGCTATTGTGACATCGAATAAATGTCAAGTGATTCAGGAGAAGTGAGACGAAAGCACATACATCAGCATTCGGAGCGATGAAGGTATCAAAGAAGTCGCTGTGTGAATCCATGGTGAAAAATGTAACGTTTCCGCCAACAGATTCGAATGCTGTGACGAGAGCAGCGGCGGATTTCTGCGCATCGTCATCGTTCAAGACAGGGTTAGCCCAAATTGCGCTGGAAGCAGTTGGCTTTGAAGAGAAAAAGGTTGGTCTCCATTGTGATGTTTAAAATTTGGAGGCAGACAAACTGTGATATAGCCACCCCAACCATCGGTTGCGAGTTGTACAGCGCTTTTCGCGAGTGCTTTCAGGAGTGTGACATGATTGGCTTGTGTACCCTCGTACAATCCAAGAACGCTGGCAGATTAATTCGACAAACATCCTTTAGGTTTTGATAACCAAAAAAACGCACGCTTGCACCGTAACTTGAGGTGATGCCACAAAGGAACTCTCGAGAACGACACCAAATGTGCCTCCTCCTCCTCCACGAAGTGCGAAAAATAAGTCCTGATTTTGACACTGATTCACTGTGCGATACTGGCCATCTGGGGTCACGATTTTGAATTGCAACACTCGGTCAACGCCAAGTCCTAGAGCAGGTGATATCGCGCTGTGACCGCCACCCTGTTTGCGGATCAATCGAAATTTCATCCAGACGCGGAATGTTACGCACCATCACCCAGCCACCAGACACGCCTACACTTGGATCAGCCCCTGCAACAACGGTTACATTATTTTCACGAGCGAGGTCGTAGACTGCGCGGAATTGTTGACCGGCCTAGGGTTTCAACGAGTTTGAACTAGTTTCAAAACGTAAGATTGGGCACTAACCCCTGCTGTGATTGCCGTCGTCGGATTTATCGAGCATCCATCTGGCACAAAATTCTTGTCCAGGACGAGCTTTTGACGGCTTTCTTAGAACGGTGTTGTCTCATTTTATTTGATTGGTGACTATACCTTATTGAGGTTGTGTGTCTTAAAATGGCCACGAGAAGAATTAGAATTCGAAAAGGAAGATCTTGCGATCTTGACAGGGATTTGACATACCCACAGTGCCAGCGTACCTGGTCCCGCACTTCGGCCGATATAGTCATGCTACGAACAGATCAGTCATGCATAATGTAGTCTGGAATTTGAATGACATACCCCAGAGTTTTTAATAACCAATGGCACTTTGGTCCTCTTAGTGAACGCGTACGCTGCCAGCACGTCTCCAACACCGTTCACATCGATCTTCAGAAGCAGAGGCCTTCAAATAGGATTCGGGAGATGATGCGAATAGACTCACGTAGAAGTTTGGCACGCTTCCTTGCCGGCACTGCTGGGGTGGCGCAAACGCAGCCGCATTCAGAGGGTTCGTCCAGTCCAGGAGACATTCATCCCCGTTCGTTTGACACGTCTCCCATTGCGTGATCTCGTAGGCTCCAAAGTGCTCAGAACGAAACACTAATGCAGAAAGAGGATTCAGTTCAATGTGGTGACTATTACTGTAAGCAATCAAGAGAACGTACAATGGTCTTCGTTCCTTGACTGAATTTCTACACATTCAGTAGCATTGGGGGTGTTTGGCGCGCCACCTGCCAGACGAGAAAAGCAAGGCTGGGAAAACGGTACTCCTCTGTGAAGGCGTCCTCCAACAGTCTGATTAAGGGCTGTCCAATTTGCAGAGGTCACCGTTGACGAGTTCACGAGCTTGCTGAAGAGCCCGAAAAGGGTGAGAGGAGAGACGAAGCCAATCATTTTGCGCTCGACCGTTCGTGCTGTCACCTTGATTTATAGCTCCCATCAGAGACAACCCCGAGTGAATGTAAGTAAAGCAAATTTGATGCTTTGACATTAAAGGTTAGTTTTTGTAGTCGTTGATGGTGGTCAAAAAGGACTCACATATGTACATATTATTACTCGTTCTCTCACGCCACCCTATTGCGTTTGGTGGGTTGCCTCTAATTGTCCAAACCGAAATTATGGACTGGTCGACAAGAATTTGGAACCACAACTTGTGTCCCACACATAACCAAGTTGAAGGAGCAAATCTGATCGCCAGAAGTTGTGGGTCGTGAGTGCATGACGTCATAGATTTGTGATACTTCTTCCGGTATCACCGGGGGCCTTGGAGCGAAAGTCCTTTGGGGTTCACGAGGGATAAGGTTGTTCCCGTGTAGGACCATTAGTTTTCCTGAAACAAAATCAAATGTTGAAACGGTTTGGGGCTGTTCGCACTTTTTATTCTTTTTTGAGAGAGTAAATGGGATAAAGAATTATGGGTGGCTTCATATGGTTGGGGAAGAACACACGATCAGGTTGTGTCCTCCTATGACACGGTCCAAGGGAGTACAATTCCTTGAGTTGCGTCGTCCTCCCTGGTGATTTGGCGAAGAGATAAAACCGGAAAACAGCAAACAGAAAAGAAATTAACCACTGAAATAAGGTACAATTATAGCACAAAGCAAGGAAATATACTAATACTCTTGTATATATGGCAAACAATACCGAGGTCGGTCGTAAGGGTCGTTGCGTCATGATTGAGGCCGAAAGATGATAATGCTATGGTCGGAAATGGGATCGGATTGAAGATTTGGAATCGTTAGGAAACATAGGATGAGATCAAGAGTGGAAGGAAACGGTCTTCTAAGCGCAACCGAGCACGGGGTACCAGTGGAAAGAAATTTGGGGAATTGTGGAATGGCTGATTGGCGGCTGGGTGATATAGGGCGTCAATAGTGGAGAAAAGGAACAATGGCGAATATCGGTTATAAGTCTGATATCGTGGGATGGAAGCCTTTGAATCATAGGGAGACTATCAGTCATTCCAGCTCACAGTAAGTGGCCCTGTACCCTGGAACTTGAAATTATGTTCTTGAAGCTACACAAGGCAGCGAATGAGCCGACGAATCAGAGGACGAATAAAAACACTCACAGGACGTTGAATTGCTGTTGGCGTTGATTCGCCCTGACTCAAAGTACCGTCGAGGGTCCCTGGACTACCAATGCCTGGTGAAGGAAGGCCGGTTGGATGGAGTCCTCGTTCCCTCGTTCTTCCTCTGGGGTTCGTGTCCGTGTAACCGACCAGCCGCACGTTCAGGATAGGCGCAGGTCTTGGTTGCTCGAGCGTTAGAGATTGCGTGCCAGATGAAGGTCCGGCCTCTGGGCCTAGAGAGCTCGATGAGCGGCTGGTGTGAGGGTAGTTATTGAGATAGTTCGCATGGTATGATGGTCGGTTGCGTTGGTGGTCATGAAAGTTGGGGTAAGGTTGTGGGTAATTGTCGTCAAAGGATCGCGACGCGGACCGAGATACAGATTGGGATTTTTCTTGTGGAATCACGCGATTGTGGATGTTGAATGGGATCCGTGACCCAACATTTACCATTTTGCTGAGTCAAAGTGAAGCTTTATCAGCAGAGCGGGGAGAAAGGAAACAAGGGTTGCATACCCCTCCTTCGCTCGCACTATTCGGCTGAGTCGCTCATGGAACCTCTGGTGATCAACCAGGTGGACAGTTGAACTAAGGACAATAGCAAAAAAACTCGTGATCAATTCCCATCAAAATATAGAGAAGCATAGAGATTCGGAAAAACATACACGTCAACCGCTGGTTCTTCAGGGATAAGGCGCGCGGTCTCGTCGTATACGGGGTCCGCTTCGGTTTCCCTTTGCCAACAGCAGCAGCAAATGCTCTTTAAAAAAGAGGAAGCCATGTAGAATATGTTTACGATTTGGAGGTTGTGACAAACTCAATTGATCCATGTTTGGTTCTAATTTCCAGACACTGGTATTCCAAACACCGGGTACTTCCTTCTTCCAGCTAAGTGGGGCTGAGGGGTGCAGATCATTCAAAGCTGTGACTCACATAACATTCCTGAAAACTGGGGCATGAAAACGAAGTAAGGGGGTGGAGCGAGGTTGAGAATGGAAAATTGGAGGAAATCCTGGTATCTCCATGTTGAAATCAGATCAACAAGATAAGATAAAAGATAAGATTTCTGGTTGTCCCCACAGGACAAACGGATGAGTAGCTACAATACAAGATCTCGACTATATACTGTAGACTACAGAATGAAAGGAGAGAAAGATAAAATAGGGCCTACAGCCTGAAGAATGAAAGAAAACAATAAGAAATAAGGAATGTACCTAGATTCCGGGGATAGCGGTGCATTGCGCATGCTCGCACAGCCTCCAGATATTCCAACACTCCAAGGAATCTCTATTAAGTTCTGATTCGAAAGTTGGCCATTGAGCGCTATATTGAGCACCGAAGCTTTGACGCCTGTGGGATTGGTCGTTCCTGCCACACCAAATTAAAAATTTCCAATGTATTCCACGAATTTGAAAGTGCTCTAAGGGACCAGATACGATTTAAAGACAGACCCAATGTTGTACATATTGGCATGGGTATAGAGAGCACCCATTTATGTAATACATATGGAGATGTACTCCTTCGCCATGATCTCCGGACTGATCTGGGAACCCCTTGCTTCAAATATTCCCGAAATGTATGGTGCTCCACATATATGAGGTTTTTGAGGAAAGCCTGTGAATGTTGGAATCCAGATAGGGAATGAACTTCCTCAACCAGAGCGACATATGTAGATCTACACCTATTCCGCTAAATATTGCAAGCGAAAGAAAAGCTGAGAGACACCACACTTCCGAGGAAGGTGCTCATCCTGTTCCCCTGTGACTTGGCGGGCCTTCGAGGTAAGGTCCTTGACAGCTTGTGGGAGTAGAACGATCTAAGTTAGGTAGGGTCAATAGTTGGTCAATGGAACAGAGTCCATGGGTCAGTTTCCTGTCATGAGGTGAAGAAATGTGACGGATTGCCAGAAGGTGTTGAAACCATGTTGGAGGGTTCACAATTTGTTGTGTATTGCCTTGGACATAGTATATTGTCTGAGTCCGCAGTAGTAGGAACATGCATGGCCAAGGGTGGGAAAAAAGTCTTTACTTGAATCTTATGAGTCGTATACATATGGTCACAATCAAGTTTGGCTCTACAGTTGGCTCCCTCATAACCCATACCCCTCAGTGGATGGCCAAGGATATGGGTTATGAGAGGTTATGGGGTGAGGGAGCAATTTTGGTGTGAAATTATAATAGAGTTTGGTAGCCACCCAAAATTATGGGGTATGGGGGAGTATGGCATACTAGAGGTATGGGTTATGAGGGAGTCGACTGTAACATTCACTGCCTTGCATAAATAAATAATGAGTAATGCGGGCATCACTGCTGGAAGGGAACAATTCTGCGGCCCGCAGAATCTTCGCAGAAGTGAATGTAGGTGCATAAAATTCTAAATATAGCAGAATGTACATTTTTGATTAAGTTCTGCATCTCGACTGAATCCTATGAGAAATCATTCAAATTTATTCATTCTAATTATCTATTGCCATCAAGAGAACCTTAAATTCTGCACAGATTGTGGGAC
>Ga0307513_10010171_pt1 | contig 11827 bp, 9 predicted proteins | sample 15_EM_MG_FD_202174 | JGI IMG/M metagenome (GOLD analysis project Ga0307513, IMG submission 202174) | Populus trichocarpa ectomycorrhiza microbial communities from riparian zone in the Pacific Northwest, United States - 15_EM | ecosystem: Host-associated > Plants > Roots > Unclassified | place... | reverse complement strand
TGAGGACGTCGATGGCGACCTCCTTTTCAGCCTACGCATCTCAATATCTCAAGAAACAGAATGGGGCCTCCACACTGTCTTCGTCCCAACCAATGTTCTTCTCGTTTACCACAGATGATGGCTCTCGCCAAGGTGGGAACGACACCGATCTCGACGACATGGATGACCCCCATCTTCGGGAAAGTGGGATGACGCAGGGGACAGTCCATGACGATGACGAAGACCCTTATCTACGGCTCGACGAAGACGAGCACGTTGGGAGCCGTGGGTTTCGCCAAGTACAACAGCGGGGGCAGGCCGTACCTCTGATTGCGCGTTCTACAAGCCCAGAATCTCCACAGGGATGGCTGGCGCACCTGGGTCGCTCACCTCGCTCGCCTTCACCAGCGTCGTCCGACTCAAGTCCTCCAGCAGATTTACTGGTGGCGCCTCAAGGCCAGAAACGACCAAATCCCCACGCACCATTACCCCCGCCTTCTCGGGAACCTCATTCTCTTTCCCTGACAGATTCTCTTCTCCCCAGGGACGGCCTGATGCGTCCTCTTGACGTCTTTTCCTTACCCGATCCACGACATACCCCACGCAAACGACGGAAATACCACGATGCGACTTGGATATCGCTCTGGTTGGGATTCGTCACTCTCTGCCTTTTTTTCTGCATCCTACTCCTTTTCGTGACCAAGAGGCCGGTAGGAATACCTAGTTCGATGTTGCCATACACAATTCTACTCCGGACAGTCCCCATGCTCATCATCTTAACATTCGTCAGCGCGGTAGCCGCGTACGTGCATGTCTACCTACTGCGGATTTTCGTGAAACCTGTCATGGTCGCGACGTCCGTCTTCATACCAGCCACACTATTTATCTCGGCAATTTGGGCCTTCGTAGGCAGTTTCATGTGGGATGGAGATACACCGCCGACTTGGGGTGAAACTGTGGGGTAAGCATTTGACACACTTGATTAGCTTTTCACGATATTGATAGCCGGTTAACAGCCTACGCCTATTCTCTCTCATTCCACTTACCCTATCTTTATTGACTGCCCGCCGGTTACTCCATCTCCCAAGACACATTCACACGACCTCATCAACATTAACATTAACCACTCATCTTCTCATCGCCAATCCCTTTCTCCTTGCTACTTCTCCAGCAATCCTCTTGGCCATGCTGATAGGCAGCTTACCCTTCATCACCCTTATTTTCCGACTGCTCTTAATTGGCTATAAGACAGATGTCGGCAAAAATAGGTTTGAATGGCATGTCCAAGCTTGGGCCAATTGGGCAATTGTTCTCGTTGTAACTATATGGCTATGGAGTTGGGCAGTAGCGAGAGGTGTATTAAGGACGACGTGCGCGAGCGTCATCGGCAGCTGGTATTTCGCAGAGTAAGTATACTTGAGATTGTTACTCTACCTTACTAATCAAGTATTACAGCCCATCGGCACCACCACCACCGCCAACGTCCACACACACCATTCATGCTGCCATCACGCGCTCAACTGGGCCTTCTCTAGGGTCTATTGTCCTCTCCTCGCTCATCCTTACCATACTCCGGATGCTCGCACTACTCGCCCTCCTCCTCCAACGTCTGCCACCTCTACTGTTGCGCATCCCATGGGTACCCCTCAGTGTGCCAGTCGCTTTGTATGTCGTACCTGGGGTCCGGATAGCCGTAGGGTGGTTAGAGGAGAAAAGTGGGACGTTGAGCAAATACGCGCTGGTTTATACTGGCTTGACGGGTGCGGGCTTTTGGGAGAGTGCGAAGCGTGGTCGGGTACTGGTTCATGGGATTGAAGGGCCGATAGTTGAGACAGAGCCAGCGAGGGGAGAGAGAAGGAACGTAACCAGAAAGAGGAGGTTCAGCTCTGAACGTATGTTTCTCTTCATTCATTTTAATCTGTGCTATGCTAATTTACGAGTGTGCAGCACCTCTTGCGTTGCTGACGATATCTCCGCTAACGCTGACATTCCCATTCGCGTTAATGACGTACCTATTCGTCGCTCACACATTAGGAGCACCGAACGAAGCTCTGGGCGCTGCAGTCCTCGCAGGTGCTGTAACTGCTTTGGTTGGGTTGTTCTGTGTAGGTTTGGTCAAGGACACGTGAGTGGTTTATTTTTAAAAACAATGTTATTTATTTATTTGTTCTAGGGCTGACACATTATACCTCTGCTACTGCATCGACAAGGCGTCAGGTGAGAGGAGGCGAGAGGAGGTGTTTGTTGCATTTGAGTACGATGGGACACGAGAAGCACAGCAGCGAAAGCACCCGCGACAACCGGAAACGATCATCCCGCGCTCGCCGTTGTTCGATGTAGACAGCGATTTAGAGGACGCGGCAGCAGCTGGAGGGAGGAAGGCGGCCCCTTCGACAATACTTCGGCATCAGCAAGGTGGTATCGCCCACTCGCAATTCAAGACGGCGCCTCTAAGTCCTTACCTCCCAGATTCTGAAGGGGATTCGGATGAGCGAACGCCTGTTGCTGGACCGTCATCGAGAGTACCACCTAAGGAAGAGGAGGAGGATATGGACCCGTTCAAGAGGAGCATCGTGATTGATGAGGAGGCAGTATTGGAAGGATCTGGGACTCGGAGGGCTGTTGGGTTCGGACACCGTCATCAAGCTTCGACTAGTCCGGGGTCATTAGGTCTTGGGTTTGGGCATCGGCGGTCGGCATCTGCAGGAGGACCACAGCAAGCTCAACGGATGATGACGAGTACGCAGGAGTTGAATATGAAGAGCCAGTTCTTGATGAATATGCGGTATGGGGCAGAGTCGCAGGCGTCCGAGGCTGATTCGGCGGTTGCGGGATCACAGCTTGGGGCGTCTGCCGTTTCAGCAAAGAGTGAGGGCGAGGAGAGTCAACTTGGGCCTGGAAGCGATTTTTTCAAGTAGAGGGTGGTGTTATGGGTTTGGAGTCGTTTTTGGCCACTGCTTCTCCTGGTACTTTACTCCCTTTTTTTTCGTTCTATGGTTTCCGATGCTATCAGCCTTTGCTCCACTGTATATACTATACTGTAGCTTCCTTCAGATTTTTCCTTATTTCTTCTTTCTTCATCGCCTCTTTTTCCCATCCCAACTCTCGGATGTTCGGCACAGACTCTCCACATAATGTATTCCACATTCATCATTATTCGCCTCCATCCATCCATCCACTCCTCACATGTGCGCGTCTGGGTACCCATCTTCTCATCATCACCTTGATTCCTCTATCTATCTATCACCCATAGAGACATTTGTTTCTTTCCTCAGATAGAGATGCCGTGTTGGAATTATGTTTCGTCATTCACTTTTATCATCGTTGTTGTTTTCTGCATCATGCATACATAGAATCTTATTAATTTGTTCGTCCCCTTTTCTTTTGCATAAGCGTCGGTCTCAGCCAAGGGATCTCGGAAATCTATCAAATTTCATTCCTGCCTCGGAAAAATATTATGAAGTACAAACGAGATTCCCAGGTAGCCCATGCTCAGTTCGACGTACGTAAGGACAGACACTTCCTATCTTCCTTTCATCACAATGGGCGAAGGTGCGCTGTAGGGTTGCAGTTTTTATGAGTACAGGCGCGCACAACGCACGTTGACATTATGTACCTAAATCGGGATGGCACAATAGGACGCCTTCGAGAAACCTTTTCTGCGGGTGGGGAGATAATGCGGCTTAGAACGTAGGCCACTAGCGCCGAGAAAAAATGGGGTGTAACGGGAGTGGGAGTCGGAATAAGCATCATGGGCCGCACGAAGAAAGGTATGTCAGGAGAGTCTTACGGCCGAAACCGTCGGCATAAACACGAATCAAACTGCCAGGATAACCTCCAGAGTTGCTCCAGAGTGAAATACGTTGTCCAGATCTTCTGAATTTCTTCCGTTATTCTAGCCAAGTTCTAACTTCTAGCCCGCCATTGTTTCTTTTTCCAGCAAATTCGACAAGTGTGCGGAGTGTGTGGTGTCAAATGGCATGACCATAGTCCTCCATTGAGTCTTTCAATCTTCTTGACTGCAACTAAGTATTGGCCGTACCATTGTAAGAGTCGTGTGAACTCGGGGGTCGTCAGGAGGCTTATTTGGCTGAAGTGGTGGAGCCAAACAAAAAACTTATATTAAGTCGGAGAACGCTGGAATGATGGCTAGCTGTATGCACGTTCATCTTGGACCTTTTGGAAATCTGGAAGGCTTACTATCGTGTCCAATTTTTTCAGCTCGAAATGGCTTCAGAGGTCGTGCCGACGTTCTACTTGAATTTGGGGTTCCCAGGTATGTCAGCATTCACACACCATATCAATATTGTGCTTTTCAAGAATATCTGCTGATGTAGTAATTGACACCATGGAAGGAGGAAGCTCTTCTACTTGCACAAGCCGGGCCAACATGTGGTGAGTACATATCTATATTTGAACCCGGTATTAACACAACACCGTATGTATCCACAGCGAATGATTGATTGTCTCAACATGCGGCTTTGCTATTCAGAGTCTTCTACTCGGCTCATTCCTGGACACTATTCTCTTCTAAGCCTCCTTCTGACGCTAACTATGACCACCGGCTTACTCGTAGCTCTTACCACGCTTAATTGGAGCGAACGGCCACATTCATGACGCTTTGCAAAGCAGCTAAATTGCACTGGCTCACCCTGACCCTGATGGACTTAGGATCGGTTCATCTGGCTAACCATCCTGGAAATCTGGAAGGCCAAGTATTGTGTCCAAGTTATCCAGCTAGAAACGCCTTCAGAGGTCCGGGTGATAATAATTCACACCATATCTTGGGACCAGAATTTGTACAACTTTCAAGAGCATCTGCTCAGGAAGAATGATTGACCGTGGAAAGCCGAGGTTCTAACCCTCACAAGTCGAACCAGCATAAATGTAGTGAGTGTTTGCTCAATATTTGCACACGGTATTAACCAACACCGTTTCGACAGCTCTGGTAGCTTCGTAGGAGCCGAACTGCCCAAAGTCTTGACATTTTGTAGACCAGCTAAAATCGCACTGGCTTACTGTGCCTTGCTGGACGCAGGTACATAGTTCGTCTGGCCACCATCTGGACCCATCTCGTCCACCTCGTAAAAGTTCCGAACCCAGGCCTCTCCCTTCGGTCTTTCAGCGTCGGGCAAGGTACACTCCAGGATTTCCTCACCTTCCTCCCCAAAATGGATTGAATTCGTCCGCTCAGGTTCCGACCCGCAGTGTTCAGGTTCAGATTAAGGCACGCTAACCCATCCGATCACGTCGCCTTCATTTTGACATAACCTTTATATTTTCTGAATTGGTGCAGGGGCGGGATTAGGCATTCGCATTCGAATCGCTGAAGGGACTGAAGTGAGGTGAACCGAGTTCACCTCAATTCAATCCTCAGCGTTGGCGCTTGATCCATTTTTTCAAGACGGCTGTCTAGGTACCGGTTCAGCCTTTAACCTCTTTCATATTTCCGCAAGTCAACGACTGCATCGCGGCTTCGGGTTTACGGGTTTGATATCTATAATCCCAACTCGCAAAACGCATTGACTTCTATTGCGCAGGCACCACTCACTCTCAGTAGTCAAAACCGCCTAGAACCTGTTTTGTCACTTTCCAATTACGGTGCTTATGTAAGCAGAGCGAAAGTCGACTGAACGCAACTACCATCATTCTCATGCAAATCCAGTAGCTCCCCGCGCTAGAGTTCGTCTTAGGTCCGATAAGTCTATATTCGATGAGGATCAAGAATGTCGATCAATTCATCTTGACTGTCAGCTGCCCGCTTTTTTTGGCTCGCTATCCATTAGCAGTCCATTGCTTGTTTCTTCTAGTGCGTGGTGTCCATCGAAATCTTTTGGGCTCGCTACGATATCTTGATGTTCTAATGGGAATTACTCAGTCCCCTCGGAATATATCTAAATTCATGTTTAGCATTTGATCTGAACTTCCTGGGAACGTTTCGGCTTGAACTTCTGTTTCTACGCCGTGCCACTCTTCTACGTGAGTCTCATCTGTGAATGGTCCAACCTTGAAAGCCACGGTATGACCACTGGTGTTTCTAGGTATAATTTTGCCTTGGCTTAATCGATCTTGTTTATTTGTATTCGATACTTCTCGTACTTTAACCTTCCCAAGCACTAGTCCAGCGCTGTTCATTAAGGGCAGAAAGTCGATATATCCTCATCAGCTCGAGATCTCAGCATGCGCCAAGGGATTTATACGGCCTAAACGATCTCTAGTGCGCGCGATATCAAGAATATTTTACCAGTCTTCACTTTATATTGTCAGGTGTGTGCCAACTCTCAACCCAACCTTTCTTTTGTCTAACGAAAGCTCTCAAACTTTATTTTGGTAAAGAACCTCATCGATATTTGTCTGAAAGACTAAGCAATCAAACGTTCTCGTTGATATCCCGCGCTCAAGCTAGGCTGAAATGAGAGTTTAACTCCTAGCCCTCGGAATAGATTCTTTCGGCCAAAATATTTCATCTGCTCTAACCGTACACCGCATCGCCATGTCTTTCTCCAGCCTCTGGCTACCATGGCCGCCTGACACTGTTCTCGCAACATAAACCCTCCAAATCTGATATCCGAATTCTTACTATTCAACCAAGCAATTACCCATATAATATTATCGCACCTTCGAATTGAATTCCACATGTAACCCCAGGTTAATCTTGGCTTGCGCCGCCGAGTTTCCAATTTTTTACTCGGGTGGACATCGGGCGATCGTTGCCAACGAGAGCGTAGTTGTGCTATGCATAGTTTTCGAAGCGACTAAGTAGGCCCCGATATATACTCGAACGCTTCCCGAGGTCCGGAAGACAGGAAAATTCTTTAGAAGGCTGGCAATATATACAGAAAACATTCTGAATCGGTCGTTCAAGTTCAATTCTTCTAAGTGCGGTCACCAGGCGCTTATGGCTACGCCATCACTCCAAGTCAAAGTTTGCCAAGTCACTAAGATCGTTCCCCTTGATCGAACTGTGATTCTCAAAAGTGGACGAATGGAGCGCACGTATATCCGTCGGTGAGCTCCTTGCACAGGAAGGAGTGAAATAGGAACGAGTTTGAGTGGCAGCGCTGACATCCCCGCCTCTTTGACCCACTGTGCGTCAGATGAGGTAGTCCTAGTACCTACAACTATAACTTGACTATAACTATTTCTGGGACCCGTCAACACGGCCCATGGGATCTGACATGGCTTGCAGCAAGAAGGCATTGCAAATGCGCAGGTATTGTCGTAAAAGTTGACCACTTGTTACTATACCGAACTCCATTCTGGAGCTCATTCTACGAAACCAGATAAACCGAACATCTTCGAAAGCAAGTGATGGTTAAAAGCTTATTGGCATTGCCAATAAGCTTTTAACTTGCCAATTTGGCAAGTAACGTACGCACCTTGAAGCATTTAATGCGCCTCGAGGGAAAAGGAGAAGTTGATATAATATTTGATATTAAGATCAGAAGGAATTCCTCATAGTATCAAGTTGGTGGTTGGGGGACCGATGTCAGGCTGGCAGATGGGAGAAGCTGTGATTCGCTGACCACGGGTCGAATGATGTATCCGATGAACCAATTTTGTCACTAGATTCTAGTGCTGTGCCTGCGAACCTGTACATTCCCAACTTATTGTTAACTGGATAACTGCGGATGCAGGCCACGTATGTTAAAATCAATGCACAGTCGCACACACTTCGCATAACTAGAGTCGAACCGTTATTATTTATATAATGAACCGCTCGGCTCGTCGGAAGTTGAACACTTTCCATAAAAGGGAAAGCGGAAGCAACCGAGGCGCTGACTCATCCGAGTCGTTGGTGAGCATCATTAGTAAACCTGAGTGACTCGCTGAGTCTTATCCTGCGCAATACGATTGATTATCGAGTCGTCAATCCACGTCCCATACTTCTCGGCTTCCGTACTTACGGTGCTTTTGATGACTCCTATTTTGTGCCTGTTACTATTGTCAGTGGGCCCTCCTAAAGGTTAAAATACAATTATCTAACAAACTGTGATGGGACCCCGTCGCTGTTGTTCAAGAAACTTCCGTTAAGTTCAATAGAGTTCCATTCAGTTGCATTGAATCCTCTATTTTTCATGTTTCCATTTGTAAAAGTAGGGAAACAATAGGCCCTTTCACTAGGACCAAACGTTTGACGCCCAGAAAAGCGGCACAGCAACCCTGAAATTAGTAGGTAAAACAGCGAAACATGTTCCGTTGAGCGTATGTGAACTTGGCCCAACTCTTGTCGTCCACGAACGTGTCGCTCGTCGCCCAAATCCCTTTAACTTTCTTGATTTCCATTAGGTTGGGACCAAGAAATCACAGAGCCTATCCAAGACCGACATCATTACAAAATATCGATCAGAGGATCGCAGCCCTCGTTCTCGTTCAGTGATCGTTCTCGTTCAGTGAAAACATCCCGTACCTGTGTTTTCACTCACATGGTCGGCACACCAAACGGGTTAACCATTGATTAATATTCTCTACCTTTCACTTGATAGTCCACCGCAGGTTTGCGAGGGTTCGCGTTGCAAGGTCGCCGACATCTCCAGGTACGCGTTTTATCACTTCACTAGTGTTGTTTCTTCGTCCCTGTTCAGCGCTCGAAATACGCGATGATTCGCCATTTGTCAGACCACGAGCTACTCGCCATGGGCTGTAGGTCTTGCAGTCCTACGTACTTCAAGTTCGTAGGAGACAAAATAAATTAAAATAAGATAAAATAGCAAACTTAATTCTCTTGCCACAGTTAGTTCAGAAAGTGCTGCCAGTGGATTGTACTGAACTATTACGACCAAGTGTTCACGAAATATATTTTTTTTCCCACCGAGATGGCCGAAATCTTTAAGGCAAATAAGAAAAGGGTCTTTTTTTCTCGGTATGATGTGAACTAAGTCGTAATACTAAGTAAGCCTCCCTGGGCCAGCGCCAACTCGAAACCGAGGTCCATATATCCGGGCTACTTGTTGCCAATGCTCGGTTGCTTACATATGGAGGTTGGTAGCCGTTGGTATCCGGGTACTTACCCGTTGATGAGCGGAATTGCCGTTCTCATTGCCGATGATGAGGACACTCCAAACACCCGGAGCTCGTACATTGTAATCCTTGAATTGGCGGGGGCGACAAATATATAGAAGACGGAATGCACGAGATTACATAAAAACGCGCCGTAGTTTTCGTATGATGCTGTCGGACCGACTTCGGACGCGCGTACTGGTTGAGATAATTACGCCGGGCGCGGTCGTCGACGAACGCGTTGTCTGTCAGCGCGATGTGCCAAGGTGGCAGTGCATTCATAATTACCGAACGGGCCGAGCGGGTCCCGACCTATTCAATAGAACAATTTTCTTGCGTTTTCTATGTTTTTGTTTCTTCTAGTGCCGGTACATGCGTTCGTCGCATGCTCCCGGAAGTGGTTCACTTTCACGGAATTATCGATGACCAGAATGTAGAAAGTCACTAGGCACTGCTCCAAAATGAATCGATAATCGATAATGGTGCTTCGATTTACTATAAGCTACTAGTAGTTAATATCCTGCGGAGACACAATTCATTTCAACGTTCAACACAACATGGGCTGATTCGTTTTTTCTCAACTTCAAGGACAATGGGCTGCTCATAACACCCGTGCCGTGAACGAGCAAATAACCATAGCGGAGATTCAGCTAGTTTACCGCAAGGTACTTATACTCATCCGTGTACCGGTGCATAGACTCTATTACACGCTTTCGTAGTACGACTTTGGGCGCTGGGTTGTTTGATCTGGAAGCCAGGCCAACCATCATCACTGGCACCAAGTCGTGTTCCTCTTGGTTGCTGTGCAGGTCTTCAAGTTTGGTTCCCTAACGAATTTGACAATATTAAATCTTTCGCATCTGTCGGACAGTCCAGCTGGACAGATATGTAGGTGGCCCTGATTTTCAATCCCCACGCTCAAGTCGAACAGGCACATAGACATATGATCAGTAGAATTGTATAAACGTATCTAGTCAAGTCAGTCAAGCCTGTCCAAGTACGATCACTCTGGATCCCTGCCCAGCCTGACTTATAATTAGTCCTCCCTTCTTTCCAAATCACGGTTCTCCAGTTCCAATCACATCGCATGACTTGGATTGAGCTCAGGTTAGGTGTACAACTGACATCAAAGAATTGGTTCAAAACACTCATGATGAATGAAAAACACGTTTCCACCCACGATACCTAGCAACCGGAGTTCAACGCAATAGTCAAACAACTGATGATCGAATGCTAATGAATAGGAATCCCACTCGCAACGGCCTCGAGGCGTGGGCGCTTGACCCCGCCTTGAGGTGTACTTCGGTTTTCATGATCAAGGGTGCATTCACGAGGCCCTCTTCCCACCCGGCCATGATTGTCCAGCGCAGGGGCTCTATGTACACCGTTGAAGCTTGGGAAAACCCGAAGGCAGTGATCACCGCCAGCCCGGCGCGCGGAAAGGTGGCGCCGGTTGATGGGCGGAATCATCCGTTCGCCCCTATTCTTCCTTGCTTCTTTCAGCTCAAGACCTGGATCCTGACTTACATACATCCTTTGGCATCACGAATCGATTATTAATGTAGAGGGGATTCATATTTATTAGCGATATAGTCCATTAGTCACAATGGAGAGGATTCCAGCGCACGAGCCCGAGGGTGCGTCGCATGCACGCACGCTCTAGCGCTGTAGTCCCAACCTGGATAAACCATAGACGCGCGGAAGACGTTTCATGTTTGGGAAGGAAGGGAAGCGCGTAAATGGGTTGTCTCGCATGGGTTCAGATAGGGCTGTCGCACGTACGAGTTAAACCTTCCTTGACTTTACAGAACCGGGTCACCTATGGTTTCCAGAGCATGAACGATGGAGTGAGAGCCTGAAGGTGTCCAATAAAGTGCAGTCGATGTTCTATTCCAAGCGTCCTATTTTAAGCGAGTTTGAGTGGTCGACCGCTTAAATCCTGTTCAAGAGATTATACATTATGCTTGATGCTACTCGACAAATTCAAGCGAGACACTCAATCTATTTGACTACAGTGGCCTATGTAACTGGAGCAGATCGACGATCCTAACACTTTTAAAACTAGACAAGGAAAGCATATTCTCAAGTTTCCGAGACATCTCCAACTAGGAGGCTTGATAGACTTCGAACAAACCAAGCATAAATTTGGCATAAATTCAGGGGCCCATTCGTGTGGACAGACGCCGCCATGTGATGAATGCGACGGCTACATGATATTCCCATCCTCGCGTGGCGGACAGGCGGCGGACAGCCAGAGAGCCCAACTAAGTTGTGTGACTCCATTGCAAATTTGCAATTACCGGATTCAGCGACTCAACGCACTATAAAGTCTTACAACCTATTCAATTCACCCAATCTCAGACGCAACGGACGCGGACGCGGACAACTCTAGACTCGACTCGAGACCTAAGTAAGTCAAAGTTGCCTCATTTACTGCACACCGCGCTTCGGGTGACTAAGAGAGATCTCGGGATGAGGTATTCCGTGTCTCCCCTTCTTGCTCACGAGTCACTTGGATCTTCAAGGCAGTATTGATCCTGAAGATTCCGTATACGTATAATTATCGGTCCTCAGATGATCTTCAAGTTCAAAGAATTCATCAGTGATACGCCGCCACGACTGAACTTGACGTCTTCGCTAGTGCCAGAGGATGGTGTCGCCATCATGCTGTAGCTCTCGTTGGACACCTGGCCTTGCCTAGTTTGGGTTCGTTGAGATCTTGTCCGGTGCACGTACTTGGATATCAAGAAATCGTGAATACTTTGGGATGAACTTCGAAATGGGACTTGATGTTGCTGCCTCGAATTGGTTACTCCGAAAAATCGCCTATCCCTTGTCCTTCGGTCCT
>Ga0307513_10010170_pt1 | contig 11830 bp, 11 predicted proteins | sample 15_EM_MG_FD_202174 | JGI IMG/M metagenome (GOLD analysis project Ga0307513, IMG submission 202174) | Populus trichocarpa ectomycorrhiza microbial communities from riparian zone in the Pacific Northwest, United States - 15_EM | ecosystem: Host-associated > Plants > Roots > Unclassified | place... | reverse complement strand
GGCCGTCCGTCCCGGGCATAGGTCAGGACGGACTGCAATTGGGCGTCCGTCCCGTCCGAAGGTCTCAAAATTGGCGTCCGTCCCGTCCTAGGCTAAAGACGGACGGACTGGACGCTTGGGAACACTGACCGTTATCTCCACGCACCCGAGGTATGCGGCACCGTGGAGCCCGGTAAATCCCCTTGGACTTCCCTCCCAATCAAAAGGCTGGTCCCAATAATCCATCTCATCCAATAGCAGCAACTTCGACGATATGTGTTTATCGAATCCATTGAGTAGTTGCAATGCAAGCCGTTTCACATTTTCTGTGGTTTCCCTTCTAGCATGTGTACCCCAATAACGGGAAGCATATTCGACAAAAGGTACAGTTGGTGGGGCAGAGTAAAGTGTAGGCGAAATGCCCCTCACCTCGTGAAAGTTGAGGTAGGCCAAACAGACCTCAGCAATCATGGAGTGGGGCTTAGGGAACAAGTTTGGATTATGGGAGAGGTACTCTTGCAGCGTGTAGTGAACAGGGCGGACGGTAGATGAGTACCAGGACTTCTCCACCGTGACAAGCCCGAGGGTGCATGCCAACAGTGTTTTTATCGATGGAATATTCTGGATATTCAAGTCGGTGGATCCTGCTTCCACCCCTAGGGCGTGGCATAACTCGTTCGCACTCAACGATCGCTGCGAATGCGATACCCACATTAGAACTTGCATGCCGAGTCTTGATCTACTGCTATGCTGCGCCTTCACTCGTGATAAAGTTGCCGCATAGGCATCCCTTAGACCATCCCCTTTGGTCATCTCGTCGAGACTTTTTCTTCTCTCATAGAGAGTAAGCTCGCTTAGGATTGAATCAATGCTTAGGGAAGCAAGAAGGAAACTAGACGTCAACGTTAGTAAATAATGACCCAGACTTGTATTTGGTAGGTGCTTGATATTCTTACTTACATCTTTGACGTCTTCTCTGGGATAACTCTCATAATATCCGCCCGCAATTCATCGTCCATTGCATAGGGGTCAGTGTCACGGCTCAGCTTCATCTCCAAATAGCTCTCAATATCACCCTGGGTAGGACTAAGGTGTATCCTAACCACCTTGCTAAATCTTCTCATGATTTCGTCTTCGATATGGGGCCTCCCGGTAAGGAATATCCGCGTATTTCTTGATCCCCGCACGATTTCTTGAAGCGATTGGAGCAGCTCCTGTCGGTGCTGCGGAGTGGATTCATCTAATGCATCGATGCATATAAATACCCGCGATAGCGATGCAGTAATCTTCTTCATTATTTCTACTTGATCGAAAAGTTGAAGTCCTCGGCCGCCAAACTCTTCTCTTGCCTTCTGAAAGGCCTCTCGTATATCCTTCGGAATCTCTCCCCTTCTGGAAAGTTGTTTGAGGATTGCGCCCAACACATTTGTGGTGGACTGCTCCTGGTGGGAAAGGAAATCGCAGTAGAGTCCTACAACAGCAATGTCCTTCCTCCCAGCTTGATCGCATAGTCTATCAATCACCAGGGAGCTATTATTTGCGAATAGTTAGAGATATCTGCATTATCCCCCTTCAAATGAGAGGTCTTGCTACCTGAGGTAAGTTTTCCCCACTCCCGGACTTCCGCAACAGAATAGCAATGGCTCAACCGAATCATCTTTCCCACCACTCCACTCTTTGAACTTGTTTGCCTCTAGTACCCAGTTTCCTATGCCGTCGAGGCGGCCGGTCCGCACAGCTTGGTGCCTTCGCTGTGGTTCGAGTGGCGATAGCCACTGGAGAATTTGATCCTCCTCGGTGTCTGTTTCCGTGATGATGTTGACGATATTGTTGTGGTTCGTTGACACGTTGAATGAGTTGACATTGCCGGCGGCCATCTGGTACCCTGGGGACATCTGCGATATATTCTATTATCTGAATTCCTTTTGTAGAGCAGAGAGGGATAGTGCGCAATGAGAATCTTCTCTCAGGGTTCTAGGGAACCTCTGGGTCTAAATACAGGGCTGTACAAGTTACGGACATAAAGAACCCGAACACAGGGATGAGGAATTTGTATGGCAAAATGTCTGTGCGTGTCTGACCGCCCATACAAAATTCGGACTCAAATGTTCGGGTTATTTTTTTTTTTTTTTTTTTTTTTAAAACTTTTTCCATTTCGGGTACTTAAGCTACTCTAAAGCGTGACCCTATCCTAACTACTCCTTATCCGCCACAATACCAAACTACCCCTTCACCGAACGTCAAGCCACACGCAAGCCCCGAGCCTATTCATGTGAGTCTTTTGCGCCCACGGTCACCGCCCACTGCTAATCCTAAGCCCCTCCTGACCCCGGTCAACACTCAACTATACGGCCTATATCCCCTTCCCCTATACATACCCCTCCCAACACCTGGCGCACGGGCAAAATTCCCTCTGGTACAATAGGTATCCCCTACCATCCCATTGCGCTCCCCCACCAATGTCCTGTCAACAAACCTGTAAGCCCGCCTGACAAACAGATCCGCCGGCACACCACTCCCTCTCCTTATCCCCCCTATTCTCTCCGCCATCATATACCTAGGCCCCTCTGGTGCCCCACCCCTTGGCCCCGTTGGAACCTCAACACTCACCTCCTCATCATCCTCCCCCTCCTCACTCGAATTATCCACCCTCCTCCTCTTACCCTCCGACACCGGATAACCGACGGCCGAAGGTCCTCCCTCTTCATCCACCACCAGCGCCACTCTTGACTCAGCCCCACCCGGCCTCGCCACAGACGCCACCCTCACCCCCGCCACACCTGCCAAAGCCACAAAAGCCTCAGCCATATCTTCACCACCATCCGACTCTTCGGGCTCAGCCACAACTAGCGGCTCAGGCTCCTCAACCCTTTCAGGCGAAGCCACCTCAGAATCAACCGCCACCTCCTCTTTCTTCAACCTATCCACCTCTTTCTGCAGTCCATGATTCCTCTTCGACAAGACAGAAACGTGGTGTCGCAACTTAGAGACATCCTTCTCCAAGTCCATAATTTTTTGTAAGGCAGCCGAAGCTACCAAACCCGCCTTTGCAACCTTGGTCGCTGAAAACGTCGTAGGACCTCGCTTAACCATCTTTACCGATACCGGGCAGTTGACGGGTGATGGAGGTAATAAAATAATAGATGGAAGAGATAAATCTATCTTCCAGTGATGAAATTAGAATAAGGTTGGATTCCTTAAGCTAAAGACTTGAAGCCGACGAGAAGAGGGGTCCAAGGAATCGGATTGGTCAAAACCAAAAATATGACAAGTCAACTAAGTTGAAATTTCAATCGCTGTGGTTGTAGGAGACGTGGTGATTGCTGTTCGGGTTCTTTATGCCTGTAACTTGTAACTTATAAGACTTTCGCGTTGCACAAGTCTGTGCTGGCCCAATTATTATCTAGATATCACCAGTTCTTAGGAAAAAAAAAACCCCTCAATAGACCTCTTCTCTAGGTTTTCCTTGCAGGTCAGCCTTAGATTTTATGGAAGAGGGGGTTGGCTTGCATTAAATGGTTGGGTAAAAAGTGTCCTCTGGGTGCCTTGCGCCGACGCTTGCAATTTCCAGTACCGTACTCAGTAGAGCACAGCATAGCCCCTGCTGTTCACAAAACTCATGCTATGCTATTTCATACAACCCGCATTATTTCAACACAACCGTGAATACTCAAGCATTTTAATAATTCCGGCAGCCTACACCGTTTTACCTTCCTAAAGTAGAGGGTGGCCTAACCTTATACCTTTTGACTTGTAGACTCTAACTTGAAATCCGAGCTCTTTTCTCAAAATCCCAGACGTCGAACCAATCACGAGTCTGCCCGAGAGTTCAGGCAATGTTCTCACTCCAGATGCCTGAAGAGCTGCAATTGCTTGCAAGGAAGATCATGAGGAAAAAAGCTACATATTTCCTTTTCTCCCCGCATTTTTCGTTCACTTTGTTTTTTTTATTACTCTTTCTAAATATTGTCTTATTGTAAAGAATAAAATTTCCTACTTTAGGACTTCTATTCAAACTGCAGCTCAGCCCCGGGCCAGCACGGTGGAAAGCCTACCGTATTCTAGGGATGCAGCCCTCCAAGGCGGGCAGACCACATTGGCGTTGCCGGGCGTGCAGCCCAACTGTGAGGTATTTTTCCCGATATACTTTCACCTCCAGAGCGAAGGATCGGTGGGCCAAGTCGAGACTAGTAAAACCCCCAAGGGATGTAAGACGGCATTCCTGAGATGAGGGTATAGCCTACTACAGATGTAAACTATTTTCAATAATAATATTATACAGAAATACATGCCTCACCAGGAAAGCGAAGATTTTGTTTTAATCTCGATCTCTATTTTCCCGATTGGCACCGATCCTTTTGTCTTGTGTCCTGTCTTGCGAAATTTGTATCTCAACTCACCCTGTCAACCAGCTTATGATGCTTGGGGAGTGCAATATTGGTGACTTAAAATTTTATATTTCAGGTTACTTCTTAAGGACTACCAAAACCATTAATGCGGTCCCTTACTTAGATATGTAAAGAGAAACCAATCCCCGAAGAATGTCAGTATTTTGACACTGCTCCTGAACGGTATCAGGGGTTTTATGGGTCACATGGCTTCATCTCATAACCTTGTTTCTGTGAAGTACTGTACTCGCACGGTACGGCCGGTATGATATACAAGGGTATGGGAGTTGAAATTAATGCATAGCTAGCAGCTGTAAGCTGAGCATGGCCACAAATTAACCGACATTGTCTGACAAGACTTAAGGCCTGAGGGATGCTTGGCCGAGCAGATGAACCCGAACTTCTGGCGTCTAGTGGGATTTTCTTTTCCTAAACACCGGAATATTTTCAAATATCAAAAATTCTGGCTCCCTGCATATGTTGCATTCCCCGATGGCCATCACGCCCTATCACTTGCACCACGAGCGGGTTGGAATTGCGGAAAATGCAGGTTTTAGCAATGGGATACTTGATTAATTGGCGTACACTGTAAACATATAATATTGGTGAACTCACTTTTGGTTTTGGGCAGTGTTCTCAACGGTCCGGGGCCCCCGTAGGGCCCGACGGGGGAACTGCCAAGAGCCCTGGACCGGACGGGACGGCAAAATGCGGTCCACACCCGTCCTGGAAACCTCAGGACGGCCGTCTTTGTGGCGGACGGCGGGCCCTGCAAGGTAAGACATTTTAGCGTGGGGGACGACCAGGGACTGCGAGTGACTGTGGGTTACTGCCGGTGACTACAGGGGACTATGAATCCTATCAACAGCATTTCATGACACCCTTCTCGAGCAAATACAGAAATTCATCTAATAATATTAAAAGAAACCTGAGGCTATCTAGGAGAGATAAATAGGTGTAGAATATATCCCATAATATACCGCTAGGGTCGGGCATCGGGCATATCGCTTAATCCAGAAATCGTACCTACCTACCATCCTCTGATTGCAACGTTTATTACTTCTCTTGCATCATTAAGCCCTGATCCAAGCTAGGAAAACATGTCGGATAAACACGCGGAGCCTGCATCACAAGAAACCATCTAAGATTTATGAAAGGGGGCGTGGGGTGGGGAAGAGTTGCGTCTGTTCCGAAAATGGTTCGGAGTACCGTATACAACTTCTGATGGAAAAGCCTGGTGGCGTTGTGCTCGTTGTATGTTCAGTGTGTATGTACCTAATCTAATCGTGTGAAGCCTACACCCACCCGACTTACAATACAGGCACAAAGTCGGTCGCTGAGAAATGTGAAATGATTTGTGGTGGGCAGGAAGAAAAAATTGCAAGTAGGAAGGCTGCATATATTTAGAGAGGGCAATATAAAAGCACTGATGGACCACGGATATATAAGACATTGTTAAACCAAATTCAGAAAATACATCAATCTGAAGTGCGAGGGGGTGGGGTAACTGTGGGGAGCCAGTGAGGTATAATAAGAAATTCGGGTAGATAATACAAAGGTTTGGCATCGGCAGTGGCTTGCCAATCCCTATGGAAAGAACTGTTTGTAGCGGGCTTAGGACTTCAATTCGTCGGTTTGTTTTACTATTGTGAGGGCGAGTCTAGTAGGTGGGAGGGAATGGGTGGGGTTTTCATCTTGGATATCAAAATCGGCGGGCCCTCTTGAAAGGGGGCTGAGATAGCTCTGTGGGCTCGGGGGACAAGAGCTCTTTTGGTTTCAGAGCTGCTGCGTACCTGGGAGTGAGGTCTGTCCGACCCCATAGTAACTTTACAATTCTCCTATGCCCACTATGAGCAGCAAGCAAGAGCGGTGTTTGGCCATTTTGATCAGTTATGTTGGGGTTGACGTCGTCCCGTCCCAGTAGTACCCTCACGACCCCCTCATTCCCATTCTGTGCAGCCCGTGAAAGAGGGGTTTGGCCAAATATGATATCCACAGTGTTGGGATTCACCTCGTTCCGCTCTAGCAGTGTCCTCACGGCCCTTTCATGCCCATTATGTGCACTAAACGAGAGGGGTGTTCGGCCGTATTCGTCAGCTATGTCGGGATTGACGTCCCTCCGTTCCAACAATGTCCTCACGACTCCCTCATGGCCATTCCGCGCAGCCCACGAGAGCGGTGTCTGGCCCAGGATGGTATCAGCTAGGTCGGAATTGACATCGCTCTGTCGTAGTAGTATCCTCACGATCGTTTCATGCCCATTCTGCGCAGCAAACGAGAGCGGCGCTCGGCCATCTTTATCAGTAGGCCCGGGATTGACACCGCTCAGTTGCAGTAGTATCCTCACGATCGTTTCATGCCCATTCTGCGCAGCAAACGAAAGAGGTGTTCGGCCACCCTCACTAGCTAGGTCGGGGTTGACGTCGTTCCGTTGCAGTAGTATCCTCACGATCGTTTCGTGCCCATTCTGCGTGGCAAACGAAAGAGGTGTTCGGCCACCCTCACTAGCTAGGTTGGGATTGACGTCGTTTTGTTGGAGTAGTATCCTCACGATCGCTTCATGCCCATTCTGCGCAGCAAACGAGAGCGGTGTTCGGCCATCCTTATCAGCAGGCTCGGGATTTACCTCGTTCCGTTGCAGGAGCATCCTCATAGTCGCTTCATGACCATTCTGCGCAGCAAACGAGAGCGGTGTTCGGCCATCTCTATTAGCTATGCTGGGATCGACGTCCTTCCGTTCCAGCAGTGTCCTCGCGACCGCTTCATGCCCATTCTCCACAGCGAGCGAGAGTGGTGTTTGGCCATCTAGATCAGTTGTGTTGAGATTGACGTCGTTACGTTGCAGTAGTATCTTCACGACTCCCTCGTACTGATTCCGCATAGCAAACGAGAGTAGTGACTGGCCCAATATGGCATCAGCTGTATTGGGATTGACTTTGTTCCATCCCAGCAGTATGCACACCATCGCTTCATGCATATTCCGCGCAGCAAACGAGAGCGGCGTTCGGCCATCTTCATCAGCTATATTGGGATTGACGTCGTTCCGTTGGAGTAGTCCCCTCACGACCGCTTCATGCGCATTCTGCGCAGCAAACGAGAGCGGTGTTCGGCCATGTTTATTAGCTATATTGGGATCGACGTCCTTCCGCTCCAGTAGTGTCCTCGCGACTGCTTCAGGCCCATTCTGCACAGCGAGCGAGAGCGGTGTTTGGCCATCTAGATCAGTTGTGTTGAGATTGACGTCGTTACGTTGCAGTAGTATCTTCACGACTCCCTCGTACTGATTCCGCATAGCAAACGAGAGTAGTGACTGGCCCAATATGGCATCAGCTGTATTGGGATTGACTTTGTTCCATCCCAGCAGTATGCACACCATCGCTTCATGCATATTCCGCGCAGCAAACGAGAGCGGCGTTCGGCCATCTTCATCAGCTATATTGGGATTGACGTCGTTCCGTTGCAGTAGTATCCTCACGATCGTTTCGTGCCCATTCTGCGCAGCAAACGAAAGAGGTGTTCGGCCACCCTCACTAGCTAGGTCGGGATTGACGTCGTTCCGTTGCAGTAGTATCCTCACGATCGTTTCATGCCCATTCTGCGCAGCAAACAAGAGCGGTGTTCGGCCATCTTTATTAGCTATGCTGGGATCGACGTCCTTCAGTTCCTGTAGTGCCCTCGCGACCGCTTCATGCCCATTCTGCACAGCAAACGAGAGCGGTGTTTGGCCATGTTTATTAGTTATGTTGGGATCGACGTCCTTCCGTTCCAGCAGGACCCTCGCGACCGCCTCATGCCCATTCCGCGCGGCGAGCGAGAGCGGTGTTTGGCCATCTGTATTAGTTGTGTTGGGATTGACACCGCTCTGCTCCAGCAGTGTACTCACGACCCCCTCATGCCCCCTCCTGGCAGCCCAAGCGATTGCTGTGTTTCTATGGTAATCAGTCGCACGTGCATCGCATTTACCCATCTCCAATAAGGCAGCCGTTATCTCCACGCACCCAAGGTATGCGGCACCATGGAGCCCGGTAAATCCCCTTGGACTGCCTTCCTGATCAAAAGGTTGGTCCCAATAACGCGTCCCATCCAATAGCAGCACCTTAGATGATATGTGTTTATCGAATTCACCGAGTAGTTGCAATGCAAGCCGTTTCACATTTTCTGTGGTTTCTCGTCTAGCATGTGTACCCCAGTGACAAGAAGAATATTCGACAAAAGGTACTGTTCGTGGAGCAAAGCGAAGTGTAGGCGAAATGCCCTTAACCTCACGAAAGTTGAGGTAGGTTAAACAGACCTCAGCAATCATGGAGTGGGGCTTAAGGAACAGATTTGGATTATGGGAGAGGTACACTCATGTCCGCAAAGTCCTCGTAACGTCTGATGTATCGCGAAGTCTTGACAGCCTTAAACTGGGGGATTGCAGAAGCTATTTAAGGGGAAAAAAAATCTGAATATTCTCTACGGAATATGCCATTACTGGATTAAAAAATATCTCTCGAAAAAGAGTTGTCCCTTTCTTGTTATCAAGGTCCGTATTGCTAGGAGTACCGAAGGTGTTACGAGAACTTTGCGGATGCGAGTGTACTCTTGCAGCGTGTAGTGAACAGGGCGGACGGTAGGCGAGTACCAGGACTTCTCAACCGTGACAAGCCCGAGGGTGCATGCCAACAGTGTTTCTATTGGTGGAATATTCCGGATATTCAAGTCAGTGGATCCTACTTCTACCCCTAGGGCGTGGGATAACTCCTTCACAGTCAACGGTCGCTCCGAATGCGATACCCACATTAGAACTTGCATGCCGAGTCTTGATCTACTATTATGCTGCGCCTTCACTCGTGATAGAGTTGCCGAATAAGCATCCCTCAGACCATCCCCTTTGCTCATCTCGTCAAGCTTTTTTCTCCGCTGATAAGGAGTAAGTTCGCTTAGTATTGCATCAATGCTTAGGGAGGCAAGAAGGAAACTATGGTCATCTTTAGTAAATAATAACCCAGACTTGTATTTGGTAGGTGCTTGATATTCTTACTTACATCTTTGACGTCTTCTCTGGGATAACTCTCATAATATCCGCCCGCAATTCATCGTCCATTGCATAGGAGTCAGTGTCACGTCTCAGCCTCATCTCCAAATAGTTCTCAATATCGCCCTCGGTAGGACTAAGATGTATCTTAACCACCTTGCTGAAGCTTCTCATGATTTCGTCTTTGATATGGGGCCTCCCGGTAAGGAATATCCGCGTATTTCTTGATCCCCGCGCGAGTTCTTGAAGCGATTGGAGTAGCTCCTGTCGGTGCTGCGGAGTGGATTCGTCTAATGCATCGATGCATATAAATACCCGCGATAGCGATGCAGTAACCTTCTTCATTATTTCTACCTGATCGGAACGTTGAAGTCCTCGGCCGCCAAACTCTTCTTTTGCCTTCCGAAAAGCCTCTCGTATATCCTTCGGAATATCTTCCCTTCTGGAAAGTTGCTTGAGGATTGCTCCCAACATATTTGTGGTGGACTGCTCCTGCTGAGAAAGGAAATCGCAGTAGAGTCCCACCACAGCAATGTCCTTTCCCCCAGCCTGATCGCACAACCTATCAATCACTAGGGAGCTATTATTTAGTGATAGTTAGCGATATCTGCGTTAACCTTCTTCAAACGAGAGGTCTTGCTACCTGAGATGCGTTTTCCCCACTCCCGGATTTCCGCAACAGAATAGCAATGGCTCACCCGAACCATCTTCCCGATCACTCCACTTTCTGAACTTGTTTGTTTCTAGTACCCAGTTTCCTATACCGTCGAGGCGGCCGGTCCGCACAGCTTGGTGCCTTCGCTGTGGTTCGAGTGGCGATAGCCACTGGAGGATTTGATCCTCCTCGGTGTCTGTTTCTGTAATCAAGTTGACGATATTGTTGTGGTTTGTTAACACGTTGAATGAGTTGACATTGCCGGTGGCCATCTGGTACCCTGGGGACATCTGCGATATATTCTATTATCTGAATTCCTTTTGTAGAGCAGAGAGGGATAGTGCGCGATGAGAATCCGGCTTGTGTCGTGGTTCTAGGGAACCTTCAGGTCTAAATACAGGGGGGCAGTAGCACAAGACTTTCGTGTTGCACAAGTCTGTGCTGGCCCAATACAAGTTACGGACATAAAGAACCCGAACACAGGGATGAGGAATTTGTATGGCAAAATGTCTGTGCGTGTCTGACCGCCCATACAAAATTCGGACTCAAATGTTCGGGTTCTTTTTTTTTTAATTTTTTAATTTTTTTATAAAACTTTTTCCATTTCGGGTACTTAAGCTACTCTAAAGCGTGACCCTATCCACTAGCTACTCCCGGACCCGCCTACCGGAACGTACTCCCTCACCACCTTTAACAACAGCAAAGAAACAACAAACAACCCTTTACACTAAATCAACATCAAAACCACAAATCCGACCTCCCCCCGTAGCCAACTGCACCCCGAGCGGGTCACCAGGCCGAATGAAGAATCTGTATCATTAGTAAAACAACAATAACAAGGTGAACTTACAGTTCCGATACCCCAGTGCTCACACACCAGGCGGGCTCCTCCAACATCTGGACAGGGGGTAAAGCAAGCCCTGCCCACGTCGATTCGCATAGTTGCCTAATTCTTGCCACGTTAAGTTTACCCTTGCCACTCAAGGTCATCTGTATCCTCCACCGCGCCTCGCAGGCCATTTTTCACGATCTCCGGGAAACCCACGGGACTGGTTGAAAAACATAGCAAAATTGCATCAGCAAAAAAATCATCTTGCGCCCCATCTCGCCCCGCTCACCCTGTGCGCCGGACGTTCCAGGTGCTTATAACGTAAACTCGAGTTCTGGGTGCGTCCGCCCGGGTTCATTCCGTCCAGAAGTGAAAGGGCCGCCTCCAATGCGTCCGGACGCCACAGGCAGCGTCTGGATGCATTGGACGCGGCCCTTTTGCGTTCAGACGCCTTAGACCCCCCCCCCAGAAACCCTCCCTCCAGCGCCCAGCCTCTTCCTCCCTTCGCGCCTAAAGTCCACGTTCCCATGCTGCCGTTCTGTGGAGGCCTTTCAACCGCAACCTCTCACATCCCGGCCCCCCCCCAGACACGCCGGCCCGCCAGCTTTCCTCCCATGATACCCTCTCTCCTTTAACTTGGTCACTAGCCTCTCTCTGAATCCGTTTCTCACCCGGAACCCGTCCAACATCACCTCTGTTTCTCCCCCACCGCCGGATTCCCTCCGTCTTCTCGCATATCCGGCGGACGATTTCCAGTCTTCATTTTTTCACCCTATTTTCTCCCAACGCCCTCAGCCCTTGCTCCTCCCTCTGATCCCACCCTGTATTCTCCCATATCCAGCGGACGTGCCCCACCCCCTTGCCCTTTCGCTAGGCTCTTTCCTCAGCTCTCCACATCCTATCTTGTTCGCCCCGCTCCTCTCGCCGTCCGCCCCCGGACTCTTGCTGTCCGCTCGCGGGCT
>Ga0307513_10010169_pt1 | contig 11830 bp, 9 predicted proteins | sample 15_EM_MG_FD_202174 | JGI IMG/M metagenome (GOLD analysis project Ga0307513, IMG submission 202174) | Populus trichocarpa ectomycorrhiza microbial communities from riparian zone in the Pacific Northwest, United States - 15_EM | ecosystem: Host-associated > Plants > Roots > Unclassified | place... | reverse complement strand
CCGCCTGCGGCGAGGACGGGCCGTGGCGCTGCAGGTCGTAGTCCAGGTGCGGCACGTAGACCAGGGTCAGGTCGGGTCCGTGCGTCGCCATGATCTGCTCCGCGGCCCGGCAGATCCACGCCGACGAGGCGATGCCCGCGTTGGCACCCCAGTAGCTGAACAACGGGAACGTGCCGAGCCGGGCGGTCAACTCGTCGTGCAGTTCCGGCGGATCCGTGTAGCAGTCCGGGTCCTTGCGGCCGTCGGCGTGGTAAACGGGCCGGGGCGTCACCGTCCAGTCGACGTCGGCGCCCATCGCGTACCACCAGCAGACGTTCGCCACGGTGAAGCCGGGCTCCCGGCGCCGGGCCGTCTCCCACAGCTTCTCGCCGCCGACCAGGCCGTTGTGCTGCCGCCAGAGCAGCACCTCGCCGAGGTCGCGGAAGTACCACCCGTTGCCGACGATCCCGTGCCCGGACGGCAGCTCGCCGGTCAGGAACGTGGACTGGACCGAGCAGGTCACCGCCGGCAGCACCGTACCCAGCGGCGCCTGGAATCCGGTTTCGGCCAGGGCGCGCAGCCGCGGCATGTGCGCCAGCAGGCGCGGGGTAAGCCCCACCACGTCCAGTACGACGACAGGCGTCACAAGATCAACTCCGGTAGCTCGGTGAGACCCAGCCCGGTCAGCCGCGCGTGGGTGAACGCCAGTTCGGCGGCGATACCGGCGGCGAGCTGCCCGGAACCGTCCGGCCGCAGTTCGGACGGCAGCACACCCCAGGTGTACGTCTCGACGTCGAGGTGGTCGCAGCCGGCCACCGGGCCACCGAGCAACTCGCCGAGGGCCTCGTCCAGCACGTCGACGGTGGAGCGCAGCGGCGCGACCGGCGGAGCGTGCACCGGCACGTGGTAGTGCACCCGCCAGGGCCGGTTGTCCCCGCCGGCCAGCGCCAGCGCCTCGTCGAGGTCGTCCGTGGACAGTCCGCTCGCCGAACGGGTCTGATGCAGGAATCGCGGCTCGACGTACCGGCCCAGCACCTCGGCATCGGCGTGCGGGTCGTCGCTGGCCAGCGCCGCCGAGACCTGGGTCTTGACGATCGGCAGTCCGGACCCGCGCAGGGTACCCAACGCGTCGGCCGGTTTCTCCCAGGCGCAGGCCAGATGCGCCAGATCCAGGCAGATGCCCAGGCGCTCGGTGTCCACACCGGACAGCAGCGCGGCGGCCTGCGCGGACGTCTCGACGATGCAGCCCGGTTCCGGCTCGAACCCGACCCGCACGGTACGGCCGGTACGCTCCTGCAACGCACCGAGTCCGGCGGCGAGCCGGTCGAGGGCGTGCCGGCAGGCGTCGGCCCGCCCGTCGTCCCAGGGCTCCCGCCAGGCCAGGGGCAGGGTGGAGACCGAGCCGCGGGCGGCGTCGGAGGGCAACAGATCGGCCAGCACGCGGGCCAGGTCGAGCGTGTACTCGAGCCGGGCCGGCGACGTCCAGTCCGGCCGGTACACGGCCCGCTTGACCACCGGGGCGTGGAACGCCTGGTACGGGAAACCGTTGAGGGTGACCACCTCCAGCCCGCGGGCGTCGAGCGCGTCCCGCAGCCGGTGCCGGGCCGCGGCGTCGGCGGCGAGCGCGGTGGCCACCGGGGCGGCCAGCCAGAGACCGAGGCCGAGCACGTCGCTGTCCAGCCGCTTGCGGATCGGCACGGCGTACTCGTCGAGCTGCGTCATGATGCCGTCGAGGTCCTCGGCGGCATGCACGTTGGTGCAGTACGACAGGTGGATGGTCTGCCCGTCCGGGTGCCGCAGCCGCATCAGCTGCCACCCCGCGCGATGGAACTGCCGGCGAAACTGGGCGGCGGCTCCGCGATGTCGGACAGGTCGAGCCGCCCGGACTGGCCGTAGAACTCCACCGGGTTGCGCCAGAACACCAGGTCCACGTCGTCGGCGCTGAAGCCGGCCGCGAGCATCGCCTCGGCGGTGGCCACGGTCAGCAGCGGGTCGGAATGCCCCCAGTCGGCCGCCGAGTTGACCAGGATGCGCTCCGGGCCGTACGCCTCGAGGATCTCCACCATCCGCGGCGGCGACATCTTGGTCTCCGGATAGATGGAGAACCCCATCCAGCAGCCGGAGTCGCGGACCAGTCCGACGGTGACCTCGTTGAGGTGGTCGACGGCGACCAGTCCGGGTCCGATGCCGGACTCGGCCACCACGTCGAGGGTCCGCTTGGTGCCGGCGGCCTTGTCCCGGTGCGGGGTGTGCACCAGAGCGGGCAACTGGAACGCCAGCGCCAGCGCTAGTTGCGCGGCGAACGCCTCGTCCTCCGCGGGCGTCATCGAGTCGTACCCGATCTCGCCGACCGCCACCACGTTGTCCTTGTCCAGGTAGTCCGGCAGCAGATCCAGCACGCCGCGGCAGCGTGGATCGTTGGCCTCCTTGGGGTTCAGCGCGAGGGTGGCGTGATGCCGGATGCCGAACTGACTGGCCCGGTACGGCTCCCAGCCGATCAGCGAATCGAAATAGTCGGCGAACGAACCGGGGTTGGTGCGCGGCTGGCCGAGCCAGAACGCCGGCTCGACCACCGCCAGGACCCCGGCGCCGGCCATCGCCCGGTAGTCGTCGGTGGTCCGCGAGGTCATGTGGATGTGCGGGTCGAAGATGCGCATCACTGTTCCTCCCACGAGCTGGGCTTGGTCGAGTCGGCGGCCGCGGTGAGCCGATCCAGCAGGGCGACCGCGTCGGCGGGCATGCTGCGGCCGGCGGCGGCACGTTCCTCCGTGAGACCGGCGAGCATGGTGGCCAGTTCGTCGTCGGCGCGCTCGGTCAGCCGGTCGACGACGGCGAGCGGGATGCCCATGAAGACGCACTTGATCACGCCCTGCCGCCAGGTCGCCGCGTCCAGGTGCGCCGCGTAGGGGCCGAGCGCGGCGCCGACCAGCCGGGTGTCGTTGGTGCGCAGCGCGTCGTGCAGCAACGGCACCGCCCGGTCGGCGATCGGCAGCAGCGGCAGCGCGACCAGGACCGCGAGCCGTTCGGCGGCATCGCCGCGCTGGTACAGCGCCGCCACCCGATCCGCGCCATCGGGCCGGTCGGCCACGGCGGCGAGCAGCAGCGCCCGCCCGGCCCGTCCGGGGGTCCAACCGGCGTCCCCGGCGGGTCCGGGCAGCGGTGACCGCCCCAGGCGGCGATCTGCCTGGGCGAACGCGCGTCCGACGGACTCCGGCTCGGCGCGCGCCGCGGCCACCGCGTCGATCAGCCAACCCCGCTGCGGTACGGGTTCCAGCGCCGCCGCCAGTTCGTCGAGGGTCATCGCGTCCCCCTCGGCACGGAGGTCATGTCGAGTCGGTGCGCGGCGGCCTGGGCGGCGCGCAGGAAGGCCAGCGACTCGCGAGCGACCGAGGGCGCCGCGTGCGAGTGCCGGGGCAGCTCGACGGCGACCAGGCCCCGGTAGCCGCCGTCGATCAGCGCCCGCAGCACGGGCGGGAAGTCGATCTCGCCGGTGCCGAACTCCAGGTGCTCGTGCGTGCCCCGGCGCATGTCGTCGATCTGCACGTTGACCACGTGCTCGGCCACCGCCGCGACGCACTCGGGCACGCCCAGCGGCTCGAGGCACCGGCAGTGTCCGATGTCGAGGGTGAGGCCGAAGCCGGCCGGTGCGCCGAGGGCGGCATGCAGTCGCCGCCAGTCGGCGATGTCCTGCACCAGCATCCCCGGCTCCGGCTCGAACCCGAGCGGAACGCCGGCCCGCGACGCGACCTCGGTGATCTCGGCGCAGCCCTCGACGAGCCGCCGCCAGGCCAGCGCCTCGTCCACCTCGGCCGGGCGTACCCCGGCCCAGCAGGACACCGCCTCCGCGCCCAGGTCGGCGCCGACGGCCACCGCCCGGCGCAGGAACTCCAGCCGGAGGTCACGATCGTCGTGCAGCAGGGTGGGCGCGTGCTTGCGCCACGGGTCCAGCAGGTAGCGGGCACCGGTCTCGATCACCACGGCCAGCCGCAGGTCGCGCAACGCCTCGGCGGTCGCCGCCACCTGCCCGGCCAGCCCGGGTGCGAACGGATCCAGGTGGTCGTGGTCGAGGGTCAGCGCGACGCCCTCGTACCCGAGGTCGGCGATCACGCGCACCGCGTCGGCCAGCCGGTGGTTGGCGAAACCGTTGGTCCCGTAGCCGAACCGAAGCAGCGGCCCGGTCATGTGGGGGATACCCGCCGCGCGAGGAACCGGCCGGCCGGTGCGGCGGCCGCGACGGCGAGTCCCGCCCAGGTCGCCCCCGCCCGCGCCGCCAGGGCACCCTGCAGTGCCGGCAGGGCGGTGATCCCGGCGCCCACCGCGGCCCGCACCCGAGGTGCCCGGGGATCGGTCAGGACCCGGGACTGGGCCCGGCCGTAGCGCACCGCGTACCCGGCGGCCAGGGCACCCACCACGGCCGCACCGGCGCCGCCGACCGGGCGTCCCGGCCCGGCGGCCACCGCCCCGGCCAGGGCGGCGGTGGTGGCGAGCGTCGCCGCCGGCAGGCCCGGGGTACCGCCGGAGACCTCGCGGCGCGACAGCGCGGTCACCGTGTAGGTGTGCACGGCCACCGCGAGCGCCGGCGGCACCGCCCGGACGGCGCGGCCGGTGCTGGCGCCGAGCAGCACGTCCAGGGCCCGGCAGGCAGCCATCACCACCGGCCCGGCGGCGGTGTTCTTCGCCCGCAGGTCGTACGCCCAGATGGTGGCGGCCAGCGGCACGGCGACGGTCAGCGCGCGGGCGCCGCCGCTGCGGCCGGCCAGGGCGACACCCGCGGCGGTGAGGCCGGCGGCCACCCCGAACGCCACGCCGGCCGGCACCCGGCCCGACGGGATCGGCCGCTCCGGCCGTTCCACGGCGTCCAGTTCGCGGTCGGCCCAGTCGTTGGCGGCCATCCCGGCCCAGTAGAGGCAGACCGACGCACCGGCCAGACCGGCGGTCCGGCGGTCCAGCACCCCGGCCGCGCTGGCGCCCGCCACGACGTCGCCGGGCACCGACAGGGCCGCCGGCGCCCGGATCAACTCGACCAGCGCCCGCAACCCGGACCTCATGGCGACTCCTCGCCGCTGGTCTGCGTACCGGTGGCCAGCCCGGCGGCGAAGGCGGTCAGCCGCGCCCACTGCTCGCCCAGCGCCGACGGGCCGTCGCCCAGCGGGTCCTTGAAGAAGAAGGCCAGGTCGGCCAGCGGCCCGACCCGGCCGGCGTGGTGCGCGGCCGCGGTGAGCCGGGCCAGGTCCAGCACGAGCGGGGCGGCCAGCGCGGAGTCGCAGCCGTGCCAGGTGAACTCCATCCGCATGCCGGTACCGAGGAAGCCGTCGAACGTGATCAGATCCCACGCCGTCTTGAAGTCACCGAGTTCCTCGACGAAGTCGATGCGGCTGGTGCCCTCCGGCTGGTAGCCCAGCGCGTCCCCGAGCACCCGCTGCTTGCTGGCGGTCTTCGCGGCGTTGGCGCCCGGATCCATCAGGTTGGCGCCGTCCCCACCGCCGAGCAGGTTGATCCCGGACCAGCTGCGTACCTGCAGGTTCCGGAGCGCGAACATCGGCGCGAGCACCGACTTGACCAGCGTCTCGCCGGTCTTGCCGTCGTTGCCGGCGTAGGGCGCGGCGTGCCGGCGGGCAAGCTCGGCGAGGGCCGGAAGGCCGGCGCCGGTGGACGGCGTGAAGTTCACGAACGAGCAGCCGGCGGCGAACGCCGCGTACGCGGCCAGGGCACTGGCCGGCAGGACGGCTCCCGGGCCGGCCAGCGCCCGCTCCAGCGCCGCCAGATCGTGGTATGCCGGGTGCGCGGCCGGGGCCGGCTCGGTGGTGGAGACGTTGACCACCACCACCCGGTCCAGGTCGTGCCGGCGCCGGAAGTCGGCGAGGTCGGCGGCGATCCTGGCGGCGGTGCCGGCCTGGGTTTCCGCGCTCGGCAGCATCCGCAGGTCGTCCTCGACGGTGGACAGCTCGTCGGCCAGGGCCGCGACCAGCCGGGCCGGTACGACGCCCGCGGCGGCCAGCGCATCCGCCTTCTTCGCCACCGGCGTGGCCACCACGTCGTGACCGCCGAAGACGAGGTCGGTCCAGCCGGACAGGGCCGGGCTGCGCAGCGGTGGCAGCTCGGTCACGCAGCCGGTCGGTTGGACCAGCCGTGCGCGGAGGGCGGCCGCGCCCACGATCGCGGTGACCGCCACGGATCCACGGGCTCCGATGAGCCAGACTCCCGTTCGCATGTTCTCACTCTCCGCTGGATGGTGACCGGCTGCCGAGTCACCCCTGAGCCGATCGATCCAGCGGACGAGGGGGCACAGTGGTTACATCGATGAATTTAGGTGGGTCGGTGTTCGACACACTAAGAGCCTGCTCGCGTCCGCGTCTACACCGCTGTTTCGACGAAGTTAACTTTGCGCAGATCGAGCAAAAGTGTTTGCGCAGGCCATAGCGTCTTCGGCGGAGCCCGGCCGCCCCAATCCCGGACGCCGGCGGCCGCGCCCGGCAGACCGCGCATCGGGTCGCGGGCGGGTCGATGCCCTTCCCGGGCGGCGCCGGCGCGTCAGTTTCCGGCATTGATGTCCGCATTCGAGAGATTGGAAAAGGTATTCGTCCGCGAGTCCGATCCGGTCTCCTACCAACACCGGATTTGCCGGTCCGCCGCACCGGAGAAGGATCGGTGGTATCCGGAGGAGGACGAAATGGACCAATACCTGGCTGATCTGTTGCGGGAGGCGGGATCCGTGCGGCCGCCCGCCGAACCGTCCGCACCGGTCTCGGCCACCCACAAGGTCCGGAGTAGGTGGTTTCAGGCCCGGGAGGCCTGGCCGCTGCGGGAGGCGCCGGTCGATCTGCTCGTTCGCGAGCGCGAGCGCGTCGCCACCGAAATCCCGGCGGCCCCCGGCGAGGCGCGCTGGTCCTCGGTCGGTCCGGCGAACATCGGTGGGCGGGCCACCTGCATCGCCTGCGATCCCGGCGACCCGGCGCGAATCTGGCTCGGTTCGGCCGGCGGAGGTGTGTGGCGCAGTCCGGACGGCGGCAAGACCTGGATTCCGCTCTGGGACGGTCAGCCGTCGCTGAACGTCGGCTCGCTGGCCGTCGACCCGCACGACCCGGACGTCCTCTACTGCGGTACCGGCGAGGCGAACCAGTCGGTCGACTCGCATCCCGGCGTCGGCCTGTTCCGGTCCGAGAACGCCGGCCAGGACTGGCGGCTGGTGGCCCCGGCCGGCCCGGGCGGGCTGCCGAGCCGGATCGCGGTGGTGGCCGTCGATCCGTTCGACCGCGACCACCTCCTCGTCGGCGGGCTTGACCACCTGGACGGCGCCACCAAGGGCCTGTTCGCCTCCGACGACCGGGGGGAGTCGTGGCACCGGCTGCTGCCTTTCATCGGCGCCAACCGGTACTTCTGTCACGACGCCAAGTTCCACCCCGGCCAGCGGCGGCTGATCTACGCGACGATCCGCACCCGCGGGACGAACAACGGCATCTGGCGCTCCGTCGACGGCGGCGCCAACTGGACCCAGCTGCGTACCGGTCTGCCCGCTCCGGACCGGATCCATCGCACCTCGCTCGCGCTGGCTCCGTCCGACCCCGACGTCCTCTACGCCCAGATCGAGAACCGGGGTGCGGTGCTCGGGATCTTCCGCAGCGCCGACCAAGGGGAGACCTGGGCCTCCGTCGGCGGCACGCACTTCGCGCGGGAGCGGCAGTTGGCCTACAACAACACCATCGTGGTGCATCCCCAAGACCCGAACTGGGTCCTGTGCGGCGGCGTCGACCTGCACCGCACGCAGGACGGCGGGCGGCACTGGCAGCAGGCCACCCGGTGGAACGTCCGGCGGGGCACCCCGGCGTACGCGCATGCCGATCACCACGGCCTGCTCATGCCGGCGGCCCGGCCCGGCCTGGTCTACGACGTGAACGACGGCGGACTCGACGTCAGCGCCGACGGCGGCGTCACCTGGGAGAATCGCAGCAGCGGCCTGGCCACGAACATGTTCTACGACCTGGAGGTCGCGCAGACCGACGAACGGATCATCGCCGGCGGAGCCCAGGACAACGGCACGCTGATCACCACCGACGGGCGGCCGGACACGTACTTCTCCTGGACCGGGGGCGACGGCGGGTGGATGGTCATCGACCCGCGCAACGACGGCCACATCATCAGCAGTTCGCAGGGCCTGGTGATGTACCGGTTCCGGCCCGAAGACTTCCTGGTCGGCATCTCCCCGCCGGAGGACCAGTTCCGGATGTGGATGGCCTTCGTGGCGCTGGACAGCCGGAATCCCCAGACGCTGTTCGTCGGCTCGCAGCGGATCTGGCGTACCACCAACGACGGCGACCGCTGGACGGCCGTCTCGGGGGTGCTGGACGGCAGCGACATCACCGCGCTGGAGGTCGCGCGCGCGGACAGCCGGCGGGTCTACGCCGGCACCGAGAACGGCGGCTTCTTCCGGAGCACCGACGGCGGGGTCACCTGGAGCGACAACCTCGCCGACACCGTGCTGCCCGGCCGCACGATCACCCGGGTGGCGAGCCGGGCCGACAACCCCGATCTGGTGTACGCGACGGTCGCGAACTACGGCAACTCGCACCTGTTCCACTCGGCCGACGGCGGGCTCACCTGGGCCGACCTCGACCGGGGGCGGCTGCCGGACGTCCCGTTCAACTCGCTCGCGGTACCGGCGGCACACCCGACCACGGTGTACGCCTGCAGCGACGCCGGGGTGTTCGTGTCCGTCGACGAGGGCGGGACGTGGGCCAACTTGACGCGAAATCTGCCCAACGTGATGGTGGTGGATCTCGTCTACCACGAGACCGGCCGCTCGCTGACCGCGGCTACCTACGGCCGCAGCATCTGGCGCCTGCCGGTGGACTGACTACGCACCCGGGAGATCCACCGGCGTCACTGCGCCTAGCAGTTCTTTCGTGATTCAAACGTGGAAACCGCATGACTTTGTATACGTGCATCACGGGGCCGGTGATGCACAACTCCCTATCGGCACGTGACATGCGTGACTGGTGCTCACTTGTCCGGTGCCGCAATCTCTTCGGCAGGAACCGAACGAGTCGAGAGGGAGCGCGATGGACAGCCGGTACGAGGCGTTCTGCATGGCCAGCCCGCTATTCTACGACGCGCTTCGGTCCGCCACCAACGCCGGCAAGACCTTCGCCACCGCCGACCGTACCCTACCGGGTGACTGGCGCCGCGAGGACCAGGACGACTGGCTGGTGTTCTCGCCGGACGGCCTCGACCTGCCGATGCAGGGCTGGAAGATTCACGTTTCCGCCACTCTGGACAATGCCGACCGGGTGCTCGATGTGATTTGGGACTACTGCATACCGCGGCGCCTGGAGTTCAAATTCCTGCGCTCCAGCCCCGCCCTCTGGCTGCGCAGTTCCAAGTACGCCCCGCGCGGGTACAGCGGCAAGCTGGTCACCATCTACCCGGCGGACGACGAGGCGTGCGAGCGCGTCCTGAACGAGCTCGGTGAACTGCTTCGTGGCGAGCCCGGCCCGTACATCCTCAGCGACCTGCGCTGGGGTGACACGCCGCTCTACGTACGCTATGGCGGTTTCGCCGCGCGCTACTGCGTCGCCGATGGCGGCCAGGTCGCGCTGGCGATCGCCGATCCGACCGGCACCCTGGTGCCGGACCGGCGCGACCCGGTCTTCTACGTGCCACCGTGGGTGCCGCTACCTGACTTTCTCGCTCCGCACCTGGCGGCCCGCAACGCGGTGACCGTGGCCGACCTGCCGTACGCCATCGAGCGGGTCCTGCATTTCTCCAACGGCGGCGGTGTCTACCTGGGCCGGGACACCCGCAGCGACGAACAGGTGGTGCTCAAGGAGGGGCGCCCGCACGCGGGCCTGGACGCCGCCGGCGCCGACGCCGTGGCCCGGATCGACCGGGAGTACGAGATGCTGGAGCTGCTCGCCGGCGTCACGGGTGTCCCCACCGTCTCCGACCGGTTCGACGTGGGCGAGCACCGCTTCCTGGCGATGGAGTACGTCGAGGGCCGGCCTCTGAACCGCGCCCTGGTGCGGCGTTACCCGCTCATCGACGTGGGTGCCGAACCGCAGGATTTCGCCGACTACGCCGCCTGGGCCGTCGACGTGTACGAGCAGGTCGAGAAGGCCCTGCACGGCATGCACGAGCGCGGCATCGTCTACGGCGACCTGCACCTGTTCAACATCATGATCCGGACCGACGACACGGTGGCCCTGCTGGACTACGAGGTGGCCTCGGCCGCCGCGGACAACCTCCGGCCGGGTCTGGGCAACCAGGGCTTCGCCGCGCCGCCCGGCACGAAGGGCGCCGAGGTCGACCGGTACGCGCTGGCCTGCCTGCGGCTCGCGCTGTTCCTGCCGATCACCCAGTTGTTCTGGCTGTCCCGGGCGAAGGCACGTCACCTCGCCGAGATCATCGCCGACCATTTCCCGGTGCCCGAGCGGTTTCTCGCCGAGGCGGTCCACATCATCGATCCGCCGACGGAGCCGCCGACGCCGACTCAGCGGCTGGACTTCGACGACGACTGGCCGCAACTACGTGAGCGGATGGTGCGCGGCATCGTCGCGAGTGCGTCCCCCGACCGCGAGGATCGGCTCTTCCCGGGCGACATCGAGCAGTTCCGGCTCAACGGCCTCGGACTTGCCTACGGCGCCGCCGGAGTGCTGCACACCCTGTCGGTGACCGGGGAGCCGGCCCGGCCGGATCTGGAGGAGTGGCTCCTGCAGCGCGTGAAGAAGCCGGCGCACGGGACCATGCTCGGCCTCTACGACGGCTTGCACGGGATCGCCTTCGCCCTCGACCACCTCGGCCACCGGGAGCAGGCGCTGGATCTGCTCGCCATGTGTCTGGACGACGACTGGCACGCCCTCGGCCTCGATCTGCTGGGTGGGATCGCCGGGATCGGGCTGAATCTCTTCCACTTCGCCGAGCGGACCGGTGACGCCGGGTTCCACGACCTGGCTTTGGAGGCCGCGCAACTCGTCGGCGAACGCCTCGGCGAGGTGGACTCGGTGCCCGAAACCAGCGGCCTGGAGAACCCGTACGCCGGATTGTTGCGCGGCTCTTCCGGACCGGCCCTGCTGCTCATGCGGGCCTACGACGACACCGGCCGGTCGGACTTCCTCGACCGCGCCGCGGTGGCCCTGCGCCAGGACCTGCGCCGCTGCCGGGTGCGCGACAACGGGGCCATGGAGGTCGACGAGGGCTGGCGCACCATGCCGTACCTCGCGACCGGCAGCGCCGGCGTCGGCGTCGCCGTCGATCAGTACCTCGACCGCCGCCCGGACGAGCAGTTCACCGAGGCGAGCCAGGCGATCTGCCGGGCCGCGCAGGCCACCATGTACGTGCAGTCCGGCCTGTTCGCCGGTCGCGCCGGCATCCTGCTCTACCTGGCCGGTCGCGCCGAAGACCCGCGCACCGACCCCGCCGTGCAGGCTCAGATCCGCGGCCTGTCCTGGCACGCGATGCCGTACGCCGACGGGATCGCCTTCCCCGGCGACCAGCTCCTGCGCCTGTCGATGGACGTCGCCACCGGCACCGCCGGGGTGTTGCTCGCCCTCGGCGCGGCGCGTCACGAAACTCCGGTTCACCTGCCGCTGATCGTGCCCGCGAAGGCCCAGCGGCCCCAGTCCCCCGTGTCAGCAGGACACGGGTCGGTTTCCCCAATCCTCTGAAGGAGGACCCCATGGCACTTCTCGACCTGCAGGGCATGGAAATGTCGGCGCTGGAGACCGGTGGCGGCGGCGGTAGCAGCAGCAGCACCGGATGCGGCGTGGAAAGCTCGGCCAGCCTGCTGATCTGCACGGCCAGCTCGCTCAGCCTCACGTCCTGCCACTAAGGACATTCCGCGGCGGCGGTCGCGAACGGG
>Ga0307513_10010168_pt1 | contig 11832 bp, 9 predicted proteins | sample 15_EM_MG_FD_202174 | JGI IMG/M metagenome (GOLD analysis project Ga0307513, IMG submission 202174) | Populus trichocarpa ectomycorrhiza microbial communities from riparian zone in the Pacific Northwest, United States - 15_EM | ecosystem: Host-associated > Plants > Roots > Unclassified | place... | reverse complement strand
CATGGCACAGCGCGTGCTACTGCTCGGGCGGGCGTTGATTCGAGGGGGTTGACGCACCGATATTCCGTGTTTTCATGCCGAATATCTCGGCGCGCCGCACGCGTGCGCCAAAGAGAGGGGAGGGAAGCTGCCATGAAACGAGAGGATCGTTCCGACCTTGTCGCCGACCGCGCCGTCGGCGTGCCCGCCGTGGCTGCCGAGCCACCTCGGATCACCCACCTTCAGCGCCTCGAAGCCGAGAGCATCCATGTCATGCGGGAGGTCGTCGCCGAGTGCGAGAACCCGGTGATGCTGTACTCGATCGGCAAGGACAGCGCGGTCATGCTGCACTTGGCGAGGAAGGCCTTCTTCCCCTCACGCCCGCCGTTCCCGCTGCTGCACGTCGACACGACCTGGAAGTTCCGCGCGATGTACGAGATGCGCGAGCGCATGGCGCGCGAACTCGGCATGGAACTGCTCGTCCACCAGAACCCCGAGGCCGCTGCGCAGGGCATCAACCCCTTCACACACGGTTCGCAGATCCACACCGACATGTGGAAGACGCAGGGCCTGAAACAGGCGCTCGACCTCTACAACTTCGACGCCGCTTTCGGAGGCGCGCGGCGCGACGAGGAGAAGTCGCGCGCCAAGGAGCGGATCTTCTCGTTCCGCACGGCCCAGCATCGCTGGGATCCGAAGAGTCAGCGGCCCGAGCTCTGGCGTCTCTACAACGCGCGCAAGCACAAGGGCGAATCGATCCGCGTGTTCCCCTTGTCGAACTGGACCGAGCTCGACATCTGGCAGTACATCTACCTCGAAGAGGTGCCGGTCGTGCCGCTCTACTTCGCCGCGCTGCGGCCAGTGGTCGAGCGTGACGGCAGCCTGATCATGGTGGACGACGATCGCATGCCGCTGCGGCCGAACGAGACGCCGATGATGAAGAAGGTGCGCTTTCGCACGCTCGGCTGCTACCCGCTCACCGGCGCGGTCGAGTCCGAGGCCGACACCCTGCCGGCCATCATTCAGGAAATGCTGCTCGCACGGACCTCGGAACGCCAGGGCCGCATGATCGATCACGATGTCTCGGCATCCATGGAGAAGAAGAAACAGGAAGGCTACTTCTAGCAATGCCCTGACCGAGGCCGCGCTGCATCGTGACACGCTCGCCAGACCATCGAGGAAGCCATGGCCTACGTTTCTGAACTCGTTTCCACCGACATCGAGAGCTACCTGCGCCAGCACGAGCGCAAGAGCCTGCTGCGCTTCATCACGTGCGGGAGCGTCGACGACGGCAAGAGCACGCTGATCGGGCGCTTGCTCTACGAGTCGAAGGCACTGTTCGAGGACCAGCTCGCGGCGGTCGAGAGCGACTCCAAGAAGTGGGGCACGCAGGGCGGCGCGATCGACTTTGCGTTGCTCGTGGACGGGTTGGCGGCCGAGCGCGAGCAGGGCATCACGATCGACGTCGCGTACCGCTATTTCGCGACCGATCGCCGCAAGTTCATCGTCGCTGACACGCCGGGCCACGAGCAGTACACGCGCAACATGGTCACCGGCGCGTCCACCGCCGATGTGGCGGTGATCCTGATCGATGCGCGAAAGGGCGTGCTGACACAGACGCGCCGCCACAGCTACCTCGTCTCCCTGATCGGCATCCGCGAGGTCGTTCTGGCGATCAACAAGATGGACCTGATGGATTACTCCGAGAAGGTGTTCCGCGACATCGAGGATCAGTACCGAGACTTCGCGCGCCAGATCGGTCTGGAATCCATCACCGCGATCCCGTTGTCGGCGCTGTGCGGCGACAACATGACCGCGCTCAGCAACCGCATGCCCTGGTACCACGGCCCCACGCTGATGGGCTTTCTGGAGACCGTCGACCTGGACGAGACGCGCCTGCAGGCCGGCGCCTTCCGCCTGCCGGTGCAATGGGTCAACCGGCCGGACCTCGACTTCCGAGGTTTTTCGGGCATGGTGTCGAGCGGTGTCGTGAAGCCGGGCGATCGCATCCGCGTGCAGCCTTCGGGGCACGAGAGTCGGGTGACCCGCATCGTCACGGCCAACGGCGACCTGCCGATGGCGGTCGCGGGCCAGTCGATCACGCTGACACTGGCCGAAGAGATCGACATCTCGCGCGGTGACGTGATCTCGGCCGCCGCAATGCCGGCCGAGGTGGCCGATCAGTTCGAAACGACGATCGTCTGGATGGCCCACGAAGCGATGCTGCCGGGCCGACCCTATCTGCTCAAGATCGGCACGTGCACGATGAGCGCGACCGTCACCGAGCCGAAGTACAAGGTCAACGTCAACACGATGGAGCACCTTGCCGCGAAGAAGCTCGAGCTGAACGAGATCGGCGTGTGCAACATCGCCCTCGACAGGGCGGTGGCCTTCGATCCCTACGGCAGCAACCGCGACACCGGTGGCTTCATCCTGATCGACCGGATGACCAACCACACGGTCGGTGCCGGCATGCTGCATTTCGCGCTGCGCCGCGCGCACAACATCCACATGCAGCACGTGGATGTCGACAAGGCGGCGCGTGCCGCGCACAAGCGCCAACGCCCGCTGGTGCTGTGGTTCACCGGGCTGTCGGGTGCGGGCAAATCGACCATCGCGAACCTGGTCGAGAAGAAACTGCACGCGCTCGGGCTGCATTCCTACCTGCTCGACGGCGACAACCTGCGCCACGGGCTGAACAAGGACCTCGGGTTCACCGAGGAGGACCGGGTCGAGAACATCCGCCGCGTGGCCGAGGTGTCCAGGTTGATGGTGGACGCCGGCCTGATCGTGCTGACCGCCTTCATCTCGCCGTTCCGCTCCGAGCGTGCGATGGCGCGCGGGCTGGTCGGTGACGGTGAGTTCGTGGAGGTCTATGTCGACACACCGCTCGAAGTGGTCGAGCGGCGTGACGTGAAGGGCCTGTACGGCAAGGCGCGACGCGGCGAGTTGACCAACTTTACCGGGATCGACTCGCCCTATGAGGCGCCCGACGCCCCCGAGTTGCGCGTCAACACGGTGGATCGCAGTGCGGATGAGTCCGCCGGCATCGTGATCGCGCGCTTGCGCGAACTCGGGCTGATCGGGTGAGGGGGTGCCTCCCGCATCGAGGCAGGGTCAGGCCATGAACGGGCTGAACAGCGTCGCCGGCTTCGGTGTCGGCGTGATGGTCGGCATGACCGGTGTCGGCGGCGGTGCACTGATGACCCCGATCCTCGTGCTGTTGTTCGGTGTGGCGCCGGCGACGGCTGTGGGCACGGACCTGTGGTTCGCCGCGATCACCAAGATGGCCGGAGGCGCGATGCACCACGGTCACGGCGCGGTCGATTGGCAGGTGGTCCGGCGCCTTGCGCTGGGCAGTCTGCCGGCGGCCGCAATGACTCTCGCGTGGTTGCATGTTTCGGGCATCGGGCGCAGTGAGCAGGGGATGATCCTGCAAGCCCTCGGCTGGGTGCTGATCCTGACCGCCGTGGCGATGCTGTTTCGTCAGTCGCTTCACGCGGTCGGGCAAAGACTGCGCGAGAGTGCGCCCAATGGCTTTCGGCGGCTCCAGCCGATCCTGACAGTTGTCGCCGGGGTTGTCCTGGGCTTTCTGGTCACCCTGACGTCGGTCGGCGCGGGGGCACTCGGGACGGTGATGCTGCTCTACCTCTACCCGTTCCGAATGACGCCGTCCCGTCTCGTGGGCACCGACATCGTTCATGCCATTCCGTTGACGCTGGTGGCGGGGGCAGGGCATCTTGCGATGGGCCACGTGAACCTGCTGTTGCTCGGCTCGCTGCTACTCGGTTCGATCCCCGGTGTCCTGCTCGGCGCCAAGCTCAATGCCAAGATGCCCCAGGGTCTTCTGCGGGCTGCCATCGCTGCCGTGCTGTTGGCCGTGGCGTCCAAACTCGTGCTGGCATGAGTGCACACACCTCCCCGTTGCTTGCCCGGAGCCGCCGCACGTCGTGGAGGGCCGTGTCGGTCAGGACGCGTTCGAGCGTGGCGCCGACCTCTTTCGAGCCATCCGTATGAGGGATACGTCCATGAAACATCGCGTGCTACGCTACGCCGATTACATTCTATTACGGCAGGCGCATGGTTTGCGTACGGCCGGTACCGACCGTACGCAGGTCAGACTAATTTAATACCCCTGATCTATTCGCCAGAATTTGATTAATCCTGAGGCCTGCCATGGCAAACAATCATATTGTCTTCGTCGTTATGGACAGTTGCCGCTACGATTCGTTCGTCGCTGCCGGAACGCCCAATATCGATCGAATCGGCACGGCCGAGAAGCGGTATTCCTATGCGTCATGGACGGCTCCGTCCCACTATGCATTCACGATGGGAATGCTGCCGCACTCCAGCCCGAAGGATGTATTTGCGTCGGAGGTGTACAAGGAAGAGTTTCTGCAATGGAAGGAGCGCACCGGCGCCGCCGATGTGTCCTTCAAGGATTTTCTGCCCGAGATTTCATTGCCCAAGGTATTGAGCAAGCTCGGCTATCACACCGTCGCCAAGGTCTCGATGCCGGTACTGAACAAGTACACATTGATCAGCAAGCATTTTGACGAATACAAGCTGATGGATAATCATAATAACTTCGCCGGGATGATCGAAGAGATGGAGTTTCCGGACGACGAGCCGCAGTATTACTTCTTGAATCTCGGCGAGACGCACTATCCGTACATGCTTTCGGGCGAAAATCTACCGCACATTTCGGGCGTCCACGGTGCGTTGAAAACCATCGCCAAGGATGATCACGGCGCGGCGCGCGTCGACGAATCCTTCAATCCCGAACAGCTGAAGATGCTGCATCGACAGCAGATCAAGTGCGTCGAGTACATCGACGGGCTGATCGGAAAGCTGATGGAGAAGGTGCCGAAGAACACCTACTTCATCGTCACCGCCGATCACGGTGAGTTGTTCGGCGAGGACGGCTACTTCGGCCACGGACCGATCATGCACGAGAAGTGTTTCGAGATTCCGTTCGTCGAGGGTCTGGTCCGGTGATCCGGGTTCTCGCGCCGCGGTCGATGCCTGCCGACAGTGCGGTGAGCTTGGCCATTCGGAGTCTCGAGCGCGCTGGCGTGAGTCCATGTTGCGGGGAGTGAGGACCGTGAGTCGATCGGGTTTGCTCGCGTTGTCGCTTGTGCTGCTGCTGACCTCCTGCGGAGGAGGGCGGAGCGCGACCGAGAGCACGGTGACCAGCAACAACGGCAACATGACCGTGTCGCAGAGCGGGCCGGAGACCGTCGGTGCGGGCGGCACGGTCACGTTCACGGCCGTCGTCCTGAACTCGGGCAAAACCGACGTGGCGAACTTCACGATCGTGCAGACGCTGACAGCCAGCTACACGGCGACCGTGGCCTGTGTGGCCTCGCCGGGCGCCGAGTGCCCGACGCAACTTGGCACCGTCATCACGGTACCGGTCTTGGCGGCTGGCCGCTGGCTGACCCTCAGCTACCAGGTTCCGGTGCCGCTCGGCAGCCGCGGCCCGATCGTCAACCAGATCCAGGTCAGCAGCAGCGACGACCCGGACGCGAGCAACAACCTGTCGAGTGTCTCGACGACCGCCGTGAATGCGAGCAATGGCAGCTATGTCGCCTATGCGGCCGACGGTCGGCAGTACGCCCTCACGATCGACTTCGACGCCCTGCAGTACACGATGTCCGGCAACGGGCAGACCGTGCAAAAGACCTTCACTCAGAGCGGCGCGGAGTACGTCGTTGCCGGTACCTCGCGGCTGCGGCTCGCCCAGGATCTCGTCGTAGGTAGCCATGACTTCGGCAACGGCAACGTCCCCTATGTGGCGGCGCGCCAGTTCCTGACGTCGTTCGGGGATTCGGCCTACAACATTGCCACGCTCAACGTCCCCGCGGGTGCCGCCGCCACCAGCCATCCCGGCACCGCACGCATCTCCGGAAACGTGCTGTCGGTCTGCCAGACCGACAGCGGTGTGAACGCATCGCAGAACTGCCCCGTCGTCCTGACCAGCTATCTGCTCAGCGGCAGCGGTGGTGTGTTCAACGGCGTCGACAGCAGCAGCGGCCAGATCTTCACCTTCCAGCTGGCAAGGTCCGGCAACTCGATCATCCTGCTCAGCGCGCAGACCGCGCCGGACGGATCGCAGCAATTGCGCATCGGCCTGCAGGAGTCGGCGGGGCTGACCTGGGGCACGCTCTACGGGCCGACGGGCACCGGCGACTGGGTGTTGATGTTGCTCGACGCTGCAAACGTCGAGTACGCCGTGTTGGGGACATCGACCAACGACCAGGCCGGACTCCAGCGCATCTCCAATTCCGGGCCGTTCGCGATGATGGTCGGCAAGCGCCTGTCGGACAGCGCCGATCTGTATGTGATGCAAACGAACCCGTTGGTCATCGCGGTCGGCGCGTTCGACGGGACTGCGAACGGCACGTTCCAGGTGGCCGTGCCATGAAGCCCGCTCGTTGCGGGCGTCGATAGCCATGGCTGCCCCGCTCTTCCTGTTGGCGCCGCCGAGGTCGTACACCTCGTTGATGAACGCCATGCTCGGTCAGCATCCGCAGGCCTTCGGCCTGCCCGAACTGTGCCTGTTCAACGTCGAGATCCTCGGGCAGATGTGGGTCCGCAGCTCCGACGAAATGGGCAGCGACGCGAAGACACGGCACGGCCTGTTGCGCGCCGTGGCGGAGATCTACTCGGGCGAGCAGACCATGGACAGCGTGCGCATGGCCGAGCATTGGTGCGCGGCGCGTCAGAACCACAGCGTCGCTTCGGTCTATCAGGAACTCGTCGAGAAGATCCACCCGCTGGTCGCGGTCGAAAAGAGCCCGGCGTACACGGTCGACATGAAGCGGCTGCGCGCCATCCGAGCGGCCTTCCCCGACGCGCGCTTCCTGCACTTGACGCGCCACCCGGTGGGGCAGTGCAAGTCAGTGATGAGCCTGTACGACGGCACCTTCGCATTGTTCGTGAATTCGCTCGAGTTCCTGGAAGATCGCGCCATCGTCGAGCCGCAGTACGCGTGGCACGACTTCAACATCAACATCCTGAATTTCCTCGACTCGGTGCCGCCCGAACAGCAGATGCGCGTGCGCGGCGAAGACATGATGAGCGACCCGCCCACCTACCTGCGGCTGATCTGCCGCTGGCTCGGGCTGCGTGACGACGTCGACGCGATCGAACAGATGATGCACCCGGAGCGTTCGCCGTTCGCCTGTTTCGGTCCGCTCGACGCGCTGTTCGGCAACGATCCCAACTTCCTGTCCGGGCCGACCTTCCGCCCGCACAAGGTCAAGATGCCCCCGCTGGACAAGCCCGTGCCATGGCGCGAGGACGGCCAGGGCCTCAAACCGGCGGTGGTGGCCCTGGCGCGTGAGCTCGGCTACTGAGGCGTTGCAAAGCATGAGCGATTCGACCAGTACCCGGCCCGAAGGGCGCCGAGCGAAGATCGGGCCGATCGACGGCGATCCGGTGACGACCCATCCCGACCTCGAAAAACTCAGCCCTTACCAGCGTGGCCTGCGCGAGGCGCTGCTGCGCGAATTCAAGGCCCGCAAGGTCAAGAAATTCGTCGAGAAGCAGGTCAAGTACATCAACGCGAATCGCCAGGTCGCCGAGGAAATCAAGATTCTCTTCGACGAACACGGCCAAGCACCGGCGAACGCGCCGATGGAGGACATCATCGCCGAACGACGCAAGCTCGAGTACCAGGTCAAGTGGTTCGAGGCGATGATGCTGGAGTTGCAGACGCGACTGTTGCGAGTGCGCGAGATCGAAGCCCTGGCGCTCGACGTCCTCGAACACGCACCTCCGGAATGAGGCGCGCGCCCGACGCCGAACTCGCCATGCGCCGCCACCACCTTGCGCTGATCCTCACGTCCGTGCTGTCCGGCTGCGCAGCCATCGGCCCCGACTATCAACGCCCGAGCGTGGCGGTCCCGGCCACGTGGAAGGCGTCTTCGCCCGAGCCCGCGGCGAGTGCGGCCGTGGCTGTGCGGCCGCTCGCCGCTGCCCCTGCCGGCGTCGACGAGGAGCCTCCCGCGGGGAGTGCCGAGATGGTGAACACGGCCTGGTGGTCTGCCTTCGGCGACCCACAGCTCGACGCGCTGATCCGCACGGCGCTCGACGAGAACAAGGACCTGCTGATAGCGGCCTACCGCATCGACCGGTTCGACGCGCAATTGCAGGTCACCAAGTCCGCCGGCCAGCCGCAGGTCACGGCGGGCGTGCAGCGCTCGCGCGACACCCTGAGCCAGAACCGACAGGTGCCGTTGGCCGCCGGCGTGCAGCCGGTCGGCAACAACTACGAAGTGTCGGGCAGCATCGGCTGGGAGCTGGACCTCTGGGGCCGGATTCGCCGCGCCAACGAGGCCGCCATCGCCGACCTGATGGCCACCGAAGAGAGCCGGCGCGCGTTGGTGCTCAGCCTGGTGTCCGAGGTCGCGACGACCTATGTGCGCCTGCTCGGGCTGGATCGCGACCTCGACATCCTTCGGCGCACGGCGGACAGCCGACGTGAGACGCTCGAGCTGCTGCGCAAGAAGCAGGCCGGCGGCGGCGCTTCCGAGTTGCCGGTGCTGCAGGCCCGCTCCGACGTCGAGGATGCGCTCGCCGACGTGCTGGTGAAGGAGAGTGAGATCGCCTTGCTGGAGAACGCGCTCAGCGGATTGATCGGGCGCAGCCCGCAGACCATCGTGCGCGGCAAGACGATCGACCTGCTCACCTTGCCGCAGATTCCCGGCGGCCTGCCCGCGGACCTGTTGGCCCAGCGGCCGGACGTGCGCAAGGCGGAACAGGAGCTCGTCGCGGCGAATGCACGCATCGGCGTCGCGAAGGCACAGTACCTGCCGAACATTGCGCTGACCGCGCAGTCGGGCTACGCCAGCGCCGACCTCAGCAACCTGGCGCAGCTGTCGTCCAACTTCGGCAGCTTCGGCGTCACGATCCTCGGCCCGATCTTCACCAGCGGTCGCATCGCCGGACAGGTACGCGAGGCGCAGGCGTTGCAGCACGAGAAGGCCACCGCGTTCCTGCTGAGCGTGCAGAACGCATTGCGCGAGGTCGAGGACGCGCTGGTCTCGCGCCGCAAGACCTTCCAGCGATCGGGCGTGCGCGAGCGGCAGATCGCCGCGCTGCGCGAACAACGTGACAGCGCGCGCAAGCGCTATGAGGGCGGGCGCAGCAGCTACCTGGACGTGCTGGACGCCGAGCGCAGCCTGTTGCAGGGCGAATTGCAGCAGAACCAGACGCGACGCGATCAACACCTCGCGCTGATCGCTGTCTACAAGGCAATGGGAGGCGGCTGGACCGTCGCCGACTACATGGCTCCGAAGACTGCCCTCACGAAGAAGGCCGACAATGAGTGAAAAGACCCAGAAGGTCGCGCTGCCCGCGTACTTGCCGCGTCGCCTGCAGGCGTTCCGCATCGCCCAGGGCGGCGACTCGTCGTACCTGCTGCGCGACAAGCTTGCCGACAAGACGCACGACCTCGAGCCCTGGCAATTCTTCGTGCTCGAGGTGCTGCCAGGTTGCGAAGAGGTCGGCAAGCTGTTGTCGGTGTTCGAGGACCGCTTCGGTCGCAAGCTCACCGAAGTCGACTTGCTGAAATTCTTCGGCTGGCTCGCGGACAACAAGTTGCTGGACGAAGAGAGCGCCGCGCACCCCTTGCTCAAGCCGTTCACGAAGCAGGGCTATGCCCTCGAGCAAGGGCTCGTCAAGCCCAAGTCGTTCGCGGAGCTTGCGACGATGATGGCGCCCGCGACGCCCAAGGCAGGCGACAAGCCGGCCGTCGCTGCGGACGACAAGGCTGCGATTGCCGCCGAGGAAACGCTCGTCGCCGGGGTCAACGAAGCGGATCATCTCGACCCGCGCGTCGGCGGCCGCCAGCTGCCGCTGTTCGAGCTCAGGCCCATCCTGGCCGCCTTGCTGCCTCTGGTGAGCCCGCTGCGCTGGGTCGCCTACCTGATTCCGTTCCTGGTGATCTCGGCCGTGATGCTCGCCGTCCGGTATTCCTACCTGGCCTACGACGATCTGGCGACGCTGCGCGACAACACGACGCTGCTGATGCACCTGCTGTTCAGCATGTTCACGATCAACATCGCCGCGGTCCTGACGCAGGCGTTCGTGGCGCAGAACTTTCGCGGCAGCGTCAGCCCATTGAGCATCAGCCTTCGTTTCGGCTTCTTCCCGCGCTTCACGATCCGCGTCGGCAATGCGAAGCAGATGACGCGGCGCGAACGCATGTGGATGCACGGCGCGCCGCTGCTGATGCGCGTGTTTCTGTTCAGCGTCGGCGTACTCGTCTGGTACAACACGCGCGACAGCTACGCGGTCTTGTCCAAGCTCGGGCTGAGCCTGGCCTTCCTGTGCGGCGTCAACCTGCTGATCGAGGGCGGCAATCCGCTCGTCAAGGGCAACGGCTACTTCCTGCTCTCTGCGTTCATGAACGAGCCGTACCTGCGCGGCAAGGCCTACAAGGCGTTCTGGGACAAGATGCGTGGCGGCGCGTCCACCGAAACCGAAAGCGACGTGCTCGCCGCGTACGCGCTCGCGAACTTCATCTACGCCTTCGCGGTGATCGTGGTCATCGTGATGATCGTGACCCGGTTCTTCGCGGGCACGCACATCGGCGGCGCGACGATCATCATCGGCGTGGTGCTCGCCGGCTACTTGCTCTCGCGCACGATCACGAAGTTCCGCAAGATCTCGACCGCCTATGACCGATCGGTGCAGTTCGATCGCTGGAAAAAGCGGGCGCTGCCGGCCGATGGTGGTGAAACCAAGCAGGTCGAGCCTGCAGGCAGCCGGACCGCGGCGTACACGAAAGTCGCTCTGGCGCTGAGCCTGCTGCTGCTGCTGTTCCTGCCCTATCCATACGACGCCGGCGGCAATTTCGACATCTACCCCACCGACCGGCAGGTGATCACGTCCGACGTTTCGGGCGTCGTCGAGGCGGTGCATTTCCTCGGTGGTGAGTCCGTCAAGAAGGGCACGGTGATCGCACGCATCGCCGCCACCGACCTCAATTCGCAGATCAACGTGCAAACGGCCAAGATCGCCGAGCAGGCGGCGACCATCAAGGACCTCCAGGCGCGGCCGAAGAAGGAAGAAGTGTTCGTCGCCGAGAGCGCGTTGAAGGTCGCCAAACGTCGCGAGACCTTCAGCGGCGCCAAGGTGCCGCGCCTGGAGCGCCTGTACAAGGACCAGACCATTTCGTTCGAGGAGTTGGATGCGGCACGCCGCGATCACGAAGTCGACCAGGAGGAAGTCTTCAAGCGCCAGGCCGATCTTGCCCTGGTCAAGGTCGGCGTCACGCCGGAGCACATCGCCGCCGAGAAGGCCAAACTCGAAGCGCTGACCGAGGAGCGCGCCACACTCATCGGCAAGGTCGCCCGCACCACCATGCGCATGCCCTTCGACGGCAACATCCTCACACTGCACCTGAATGAGCGCCTCAACAGCGTGCTCGAGAGAGGGCAGCCCTTCGCCACGGTCGAGAACACGCGCTCGGTGACCGCGGAGATCCAGGTGCCGGAGTCGGAGATCGGCTACGTCAAGGTGGGCGCCGTGGTGCGCGCCAAGCCGAATGCGTATTCCGAGCTGGAGTTCGTTGGCAAGGTGCAGACCCTGGATCGCAACGTCACCGCGAAGTCATTCGGCAACGTCGTGAAAGTCATCGCGGAGATCGACAACCCGAAAGGCGAGTTGAAGACGGGCATGACCGGCTACGCCAAGATCGTCGGCACGACGATGCCGGTGTGGAAGGCGTTTTCGCTCGCGATCCTGCGCTTCGTCAACGTCCAGGTCTGGTCGTGGATACCTTGATGACTTGATCCTCATCCTGTCGAGTGAGCCTCCACCGAGGGTTCGCTCCGGCTGTCG
>Ga0307513_10010167_pt1 | contig 11832 bp, 11 predicted proteins | sample 15_EM_MG_FD_202174 | JGI IMG/M metagenome (GOLD analysis project Ga0307513, IMG submission 202174) | Populus trichocarpa ectomycorrhiza microbial communities from riparian zone in the Pacific Northwest, United States - 15_EM | ecosystem: Host-associated > Plants > Roots > Unclassified | place... | reverse complement strand
TCCCTCGGAGACAACCGACCATATCGGTCGCCTTCTCGTCCGAGAAGACCGTTTCGATCAGCGAGGGGAGTTGACCCTGAGGAATAGCACCGCTGATCAAACACCGCAAGGCTTCCTCGGGGCCGAGGACAGGGGGTGATCCCGCCAGTGTCGGGAGGTCATCACCACTGGACCGCCTGTTCATGCATACGCGTTAGAATACTCCCAAATATCTGTTAGTAGAAAATGCTGACATGGTCTACGTGTGGCGGATGGTCAACAGAGAGTGGCGTACGGGAGTGGAAGACAACGTACCAATGTGAAAACACGTGTTGAAGGGGCCTTATGGGCGGAGCGTTGCACGTGTTGCTCATTTTCGCTGGCCACGAGGGGACCATCCAGCTCTAGATCCCTCTGAGGTAGTTCAGAACCTGTAGCACTCTGAAGCCGCAACCACATACATCGAAAACTCCCAAAAATTTCTGTATCTCCATCTTCCACGGAGGTGATTCTGTGGGTACGGGACGACGCCCCTGCAGGTGGTTGGTGTTGAGCGCGCATTCGCGAACCTCGGACTCGATGCAATGCATGACCCTGATATTGCTCGTTATAATCTGCAGGTGGGCTGCGCTGGATGGACATACTCTTTCAAGCTCTCGACCGCCGTCTTCACGGGTTCACTCAAGCTATCCACACCTCTCCTTTCAGTCGCGGACTCCAGCACGTGGCACGCTCTGACACAGTACTTGGCTAGTTCCACGAGCGCAACGTCATCTATCATCTCGTCCTATCGTGTTACCCAGAAATTAGTATGGGAAGGTGGACAGAACGGAGAACTCTTACCCTGACGAAACCTAAAATACCGATAGCAGACTCGAATATCGCCCTTATAGGGATGGTTTCTATCGCGTCCTTGGCGGTAGTGAGGGATTCAATACCGGCGTCCAACGTTGCGGCTGGCTCTGAGTGAGATTCGGTATTGGGGGGCATGTTCTCGACTGCCCAGGGTTCGAAGGTGGTCATAATACAGGACAGCGGGCGATGGGGGAATGAAGGAAAGGGGAAAGGAGTGGGCAGTCGAATAGTTGGGCACGGGGGTCGCGCATGGCCCACATATTGCTAGTATTGTTGGGGAAAGTCCGAGTAGGCAATTGATACACGGGTACACGTGAAGGAGGGTAGGTAAGTAGGTGGTGGGATCACTAAGCGCCTCCTCGGCTTGATCGGCCGGAGTCTTGCGTGGACCTGAGCCCGAATCTCACACGCGGTTAAGAGACGGTAAAAAACTTGGATCTCTTTTCAATACAGACAGAGGTTCTATGCACGAGGCGGAACGAGGAATACAACAAGAAAACAAGCGAGCAAACAAAAGCTTCGGTAACCTAACAAAGATCACCAAAACGACACAGACCTGTGATCTCCCGTCAGAACAACCCAAGTGACGTCAAGAAGAGTGGGTGAGGAAACTCACGAAATGTCCACACTAGGCGTAATTTGAACACTAGCATGGTTCTTAACGCCCTCGACCCTCGGGTACGAATTCAAATTCTTATGCAACGTCAGTTGGAACACAGAACACCCTCCGTTTCTCGAAATGATGATCGCGCTCGCGAGGAAATACACCCAAATCCTATACCACTTCTCTCCGTATGATTTGATCACCTTTTCCTTGTTCGAGACCCAGTTCTCGTACCACCGGAGGAGAGTGGCGGAGTAGTGAACCCCGAGGACGTCGATGTTCTTGACTTCGAATCCGGCGTTCTCAACTTGAGTAACGACCCAAGAGAGACCGCATGAAGCGTCAGCCCCCGGGAAGACCCAACGGTTCATGTAGAGACCCCTACAGCCGACGAAAAGTCAGTTTCTGTCAACGGCGATCTTCACCGAAGGGCACATACCAAACGAGATCCTCGAACTGCCAGTTTGGACGGAAGCCTGCGACCTGGAACACGAAAGTGCCATTGTCGTCCAAGAGATCATAGACTTGACGCAGGAAGGCCGCGTAACGGCGAATGCCGACGTGCTAAGACGAAGAGATCGGGATTAGAGAAAGGGCCGCACACCGTGGGAGAGTTATCAGGAGGAATTGTTACCTCGGCCATCTCCAGACTAACGATCTTGGTGAACTTTCCCTTCTCTCTTGGTAGATCGCGATAGTCGCAGTATTCGATGCGGGCTCTCCTTGGGTCTCCACCGCTCTGCCGAATCCTCTCATTCCCAAAAGCGGTTTGATTGTGGCTTAATGTTATGCCCAAAACGTTGCACTTGTAGTTCTTGTGAGCGAACGCTGCAAGGGTTCCCCATCCACATCCAATATCGAGGAGGTGATCGCTGGGTTGTAAATTGAGCTTCTCGCAGACGACGGTGAGCTTGTTATCTTGAAGTTCTTCGAGGGTCTCGGCGCGACCAAGGTCTTTGATGACCCCAGACGTGTACACCATGGCCGGACCGAGGAAGAACTTGTAGAAATCATCGCCGCCTGTACACAAGGGCAAGACGCCGAGGGTCAGGAAAATCACGTTCAATCAAGCAGAGAGGGGAATCAAAACCAAAGACTTACGATCATATTGGCTGTTGATCTCCGCCTCATCCGCGCTCTTGGAATGAGAAGCGACGACCGGAAGCATCTTGGTCAAGACAAACTTGAAGTGAGCCCAGGTGAAGTGGAAATTCGCCCATTCGTGGCGATGTTCAAGGACGTCCAAGACATCACCTAATGAAGTTTGACACACAACGTTGACAGGGACATGAATTGGCGCGACCGATCAAAGGAAAGATATCAATGATCCTCGTCTTGTTTGGGAAACAAACGCCGCCCGTGGCATTCAATAGCAGGCTGGGAAGGACTAACCTTTAAAGTCCACTTTCCCAGCAATGTATGCGTCCTGGAAGACCACCATAGGGATCTTGTTCTTCCCGTGGTATTTCTTCCCGAGTCGTTCATCCTTGATCTCGATGAACTTCCCGACGTCCCCCTCCGGTATGGGAATCTTGTCGTTGTGGCGCTTCCCGTACCTACTCTGGTAGGTCCAGTAAGAGACGGTTACCGGTATGCCAAACAACACAAGTAAAATCATGTATCCGGACACGCCGCCCAGCGGCCATGGCAATTTGACGAAAAGAGTGAGAGATCGTTGGACCGCGAGAGGAATAGAGAGCACGAGGGTAGCGAGATGGTAATTGCTGAAGTCTCCATTACCATCGATTAAACCGACGACGGGGGCGTTCTTGATCGTAGGTGTCTTCGTGATGTGGACGGCAGAAGGCGGGGAGGAAGCTGGTTTCCCCATATCCGAATCGCCGTGATGTGTGCGTGAGGGGTTCGAGGTGGAGGTGGAGGAGATTGTAAGGCAAACGAGGCGCGGCCCACTGCTAGAGAGAAGGGACGGCCGTCGGGGAGCTTGGGATGATGGATGACGGCCACGCCCATGTCGTTTATATAATCCTTCCAAATGGTGATGAGCCTCTGTGTTCCGACTGGACCCAGAGGAAAGCATCCTTTTGACGTGCAATTCCCCCCGCCTTTCCGCGCTCTTCTGACACTTTGTTACTATTTCCGGGATCTAGAAGCACGTACTTTTACTCTCGCCGGCTTTTCCTACGAAAGGATTGGAAAAAGGTGGGGAACAGCCGTTGCCAATAATCCTGATGCTTCTGATTCTAGGCTGGTCGCAATCACGACGGAGTACAGGAAGCTCAGGGTTTCCCCTCGTGGCCCTGAAACCACGCACCAACATGAACTCTAAATCATTCCCGACATCAGAAAACGAGGCCCCGGGTGGAGACTGCTCAAGGAAGGATGAGGGGGGAGGTGAGGTGAGCGGCATACCCAGGCAAGGCTTCTGAACGCGCATCATGAAATCACCGGAACCATCTGGATCATCGCCGCAATCATACGCATACATTTCGCACAGTCGCAAACACGCGAAATGTGCTGCGTCATATTCGGTGACTCGTTTGTCAGAATCTTTTGGGGGGTCCGAGTTGAAACGTCATCCGATGGTCGTGTGTGCACGCGCCCCAGGACACATGTTCCCACTCCTGTCCTTCCTACACCCCCATAATCGTCTAGCTCTTAGCTGGATGCTAGGGTGAAGGGGGAAGAACGAATTCCCAACCAAAGGGGGACACATAGGATACGAACCACTTCTTTTCCACGCAACAGCAGGAACTTGGAATCTTCCGATGCCGCTATATGATACCTGGCTGGATGGATCCCCGGAATTCCGACCGTCGGTACCGGTTCGGATCAATGGTATCTGAGAATCATGATCTATGCATAGCGATATCCGAGCACACACCGCTCACACAAAGCGATCGTCAGGGTCACAGTCATCCAGAAGGATGATGGGCTTTGATATCAACATCGTTACAATATCGCTCGGCGGAAGCAGAAACGCAGTGAATGGATGTATTTGGGCTCAGTTGAGCGTTAGCACAGTCAACCGGTGCCTCTCGAGAGGGCCTCGAGATCTCAAGTTTCCACGACTTTGTTTCCGCATCGCCCGGCATCACCACATTCTTCTCACCAGAATCTGTTCCATGTGTAATACATAACCTCATTGTTCTACCCCCGGGTTTCTTCGCCTGACCTGGGCAGAATAGAGGGGATAAGAAGATAAGGTAGCGGAATGACGAGGATGTACCATAAACGCATCGGGAGAATCTCGAGTCGATTATGCGCAATCGACGTGCTCCGGGGAATTTTTGCATGCTCCATCAGTGTCGCGCCATCACTGGCGGTAACTTGAAGCCATTTCCATGAGCCAGAGCCATCAAAAGCCATTAGCCATAGTCATTCCTCCAAATGTCCGTTGGTGGTCGGCCTTCTCGGGCGGTGATTGCCGGTTGCTGCCGGACCTATGGAATCCATTGAAGATGCAGAGCGCTACTTCTCCTATTTTCTGTCTTCTGAACCCGACGAGCATGAGGGGTGCGGAAATACTACACGGAAATCACCGAGAGCTACGGCCAAATGGCGGCGATTGTCCGCCATCTGGCAGAGTTAGTGACACCGTGTGGCCGGCTAATGGTCGACACAACACTATGCTCCATCCTCTTCCAAGCGGTTCGGGGCGATTCAATTAGGGCACTTTTTCACAAATGTACTTCCATTGGAACGTCCTGTCCACAGAAACGCTCCGGGGCACTCTCCTAAAACTTTGTACAGTGTATCGTTGGGTAAATTTACAAGCACATTGGTCATCCATTCCTTCTAGTAAATCCGGTACCCGCAGAACAAGTCAGATAAGAAGAAATCACTCGGCCGCGATCGCACGGGCTTCGACACGCTTAAAGCCGACCGTCGATACCAGAAGTGCTCCGAAGCGCTTCTGTGGTGCTCTCCCATTATTTCAAGTGCTCAGACTTTCCTGGTGCACTGATGTTGCGGAAGTGAAAGATGTACGGCCGGAACCCGGATCGCGTCATTGGACGGGCACTTTGTAGTGCTTCGGCCCGGCTCCGCTGGGGCTCGCCCCAGGGTATGATACAAATATGATGCGTGAGGCCTTGAGGTGCCATGACTGCGCAAGAACTTCTGCTCCCGACTGCCGCGAGACCGTAAAACAAACTCGGAACGACGTCCACATCTCGTAATATTTCGTACGTACGACATAATCATGTCCAAGTGATGCACGGTCAGTAGTACTTCCGCCCATCCGCCTTGGGACGCGGACCTGAGAGAGTACGCGAGAGCACCGCTGAGCACCGGTACATCGGAACCATTCATGCAATCAACCGACCTGACCATTCGGCGTAAGGGATTCAAATAAAACCCCGGGCGAATTACACATGCACATCGACTTGAGCCGAGATCTCAACTCCCCAGGGCCTAAAGTTCCACCCAGGCGAAACAACGGTAACTCTGATGATGAAGATATGATATTGCACTTCCCAGCAATCGTGTATTCTAGTAATCAGTCACCCTACAATTCGCAATGTGTACCAATATCCACGGCATCAGATCACACCCCCTGGTAGCAAGAAGAGACGACATTTCTGATTAGCTAACATCCTATCGACGTTCGGTCAGGCGAACAGGCAGCGGCCCGGCCGTATACACGTAGAAGTCCTGCAAGTCCTTATCCCACCGCTTGATATCATATCCATCAGCCACCTCCATGTCGAACTTTTGGACCACAGACGCAGCCACGATCCTCATCTCCATCTGCGCCAGAGTCTTTCCGACGCAAACTCGAGTTCCGTAGGAGAAAGGAAGGTAAGCGTCGAGGTCGTGGATAACAGGCGTGTTTGGATCGAAAAGTCGCGAAGGATCATCCATCGCGCGCCTGCCTTCCGGGGATAACCACCTATCTGGCCAGAAACGCTCTGGTTCCGGTGAGAAGTATCGGGAGTCCCGCTGAATCGAATAATAATTTAGATATATGTTGTTTCCTCCTGGGATCAGACTGTGTGAGAGCGCCAGCGGTGATTGCAAAGGAGACCAGTGGCATATCATTAGTAGGGGGAACAGACCGGGGAGGCCGAGTTGAGACACTGACTGGGATCCAACAAATTTACCATCAGATGTAGGAGGAACCCCTCGTTGAGACCCGCTGGGAACGGGGGGAGCCAGTCGAAGGGTCTCACTGATGCACGCATTCAAAAACTCCATCCCTCCCAGTCGTTCCTGGTCGGTTGGATCTTCCCCACGCAGGAACCTCGCGTCTACTTCCTGCTGGAGGCGTTTGTAGTACGCTGGGTGAAGCAAGAGGTAGTACCACAAGTTCGAGAGCGCCATTGCCACGGTATCAGATCTATTCGCATCCGGATGAATGTCGGGCCGTAGGATTGATACCGAATGGAGAGTGGAGGAAACATGACATACCCCGCCACCATCGCGGTGAGTCCTTCGACCACGAGCTGTTGCTTTGTCCGCTGTATGACCCCCTTCCCGTCTTCGTTATTCTCGTAGATCATTAGCACAGCCCTTAGCTTCTTAATATCTTGGCAACTTACAATATGGAACATGAGGTCTCGCGACACCGTCCCGCTCTTAATTCGATGGTCCACGATGACGTTAGCGATGTTGATGGAGGCGAGTCCCAACCCAATGAAATCGACAAATTCGTCAAGCCATCGCGTGGCCCACGGAAGGTGCGAAATAATACCCAACACGCTGAAGGATATGTTTAGACCGTGAGACGAAAACAAAACGAATCATAAACACGCGCACTGGAGAGAACCACCAACCCCCTTGATAATGCCAGAAGCGTCACCCTCTTTCATGGCGTTGAAGGAGTGTGTGAAGCTGTATACATCCTTGAGCGGTATGAATTGTGTACTGGATGGCTGAAAACATACACCATATCGCCCATGAAATCGAACCTGTGTAGCATTAAGTGGTTATCCGAACGGGACGCGCATGAGATCGAACGGAAGCTCACGAGAAATATTTCATCCATCGTGATATATCTACTGTTTCCCCGAGGCGGATGCGTGATTCGAGATTCGCGAGAAGCTCTTGCGTGCGCTTGATGAGGAGCTGGTCGTAATCCTTGAGAGCGCCCCCGCCGAAGCCCTTATCCCAGGCCCGTCTTTGTTTGGCGTGAAGAGCGATATCGCGCACAAAGACGATGGAGACTGCCCTGTTGCTGCCACGAGCGTAGACTTGACACGAGTAAAATCAGTACAACATAAAGAGGGGCAGAGTAGTGAAAGCGCACAGGGTCCTTTTGGGACGGTGTGGATCGGTATGACACCATCCTTGTTGCAATACGAGAGTTCATTGGGGCCTATTCGCATTCCGCTTCAGTAAACAGTCAGAGTCAGATAGGTGCTAAGACCGCACCAGTCCGAACGATGTCTCCATACTTCTCATGGAGTCTGCGGTAGTATTGATGCGCGTGACCCCTTGTTACGACGCTAACCATAAACAACTTGGAAACCCTCGCAAGAAAGGGTCCAGGGTAACGCGCGAGAGGGTGAAATGGAGACACGCGGTAGATAATGGTGTATCCAAGCAGCAGGGACAAATAGGTGGCAAGGATCGAAGTCGAACTGGGTGAGCTCTGCCTTTGAACCACGCGACATATCCATGTGATCACGCTCGGAGGGAGGAAAACCAGTCCTGATACGGCGAAGAAGTCCACGGGCTCGTACTTGTGTAGGATGAGGTACGACGTCTATGGCGGCACGTTAAAATGAGGAATGGGAGACCCGAGAAGGAAAAGAAGCATACCAAGCTCGTGGCGACAGTCGAGGCGGGAATCCATTCGCAAAAAAGCGGTTGCAACAAATGAAAGAGGCTCGGTACTGACACCGCCATCGTTCGAGAACGGAAAGACAAGCTAAGAGGAAGGGGTGCTTTTCGTCGCTTTGCAGCGACCTGTGGCTCATCACCAACAGAACGCACAGAGATTTATCACGTTGGATGGCACCTGGGTCCTCCACGCGTTTTCGGTATTGAATGTTGGAGAGTTTCCGGGGGCTTGATGAGAGTGCATAGAACCATTTGTTTAGTCCGGCCGACGGTAGACGTGATGATCGGAGGCTAAGGTGAACCTGCTCGCTTGAGCGGCGTCCAACTCCGACTCTAAGCTTCTCCATCCACCGCTCGCTGGCCTTGGCCTTAACTTGGCCTTAACCTGCTTCATCACTGGTGCCGATTGATACTGATACGACACGATGGTCGTTCAACGTGGCTTGATGGTGATCTCATCCTTGATGCAGGTTCTGTAGATTTCTATTGACCCCTCTCACATGGTCGGCCCGATGAATTGAAGATCCCATCCTGCTGTTTTTTCAATGGGTGATCTTGGGAGGACCTCAAACATGGGAGCCAATGCCTCCATCGGATGGTGGGTGTCCACATGAGCCTTCGTTTCAGCCCACGTTGGGTCACTGGGCACCCACTCTTTATACAATCAGGTTGACGTTCCGATGTCCCGTTCCTCCTCCCATTCTCCTCGGTCATTCTCTCTCCGTCTGTTATGTCGAGCCTCCTCGAGAAACTGATCCAAGTCGGTTTTGACATGTAAGTCCCGGTCCCAAGCACGCGACGTTCGCACATCCGGAGTTTTATTGTCGTCTTTTAACGTTCGATATCCTTTGTTCTGCGCCTTTTGCAGTATCGGAACGAAGGTACACGCCATTTTACACATCTGAGCGGCATCGTCGGCCATACTAACCCAACTCCGCATCCCTCCTTAGTATTATGCAGCTGGCGTTGGAGCACTGTACTTCTACGATTACTTCTTGACATTACAGGACGAGGTGAGAGTCAACTCCTACTGCTCGATTTCACGTTTCGTATCCCAACTCAAACTGTCTGCATAGGTCGAATACGCCTGGCGAGGCAGAAAGACATGGTGTGAGCATCCGTCGTAGTTTCTCGCTCCGGATATTGCTAATAGTCGACAATAGTGTTCTACCTGTTCATCCTGGTGAGCGCTTCTTGTTTACGTCTCATAAAGGTAACTTATCGGTCCTTATAGAACAGGTACGTCCCAATGCTCTACATCGGATGGACATACTCCGGTTCGTCACAAGCATTTATTGATCCACGTTGGATGGCCGACTCACCCTCAATGACTCTAGCCACCAGTCTGATATACCCCAAATCTGTATGGCCATCCGAGACCCTGTGACCACCGTGCCCCCCGCTGACTTTCACTCGTCACAGGTGTGAGTGCCCCCGCGTCTTAGTGTTCAAAACGCCAACATTACTTAGATGTAAGAAAACGTCGATCCTTGCGCTCATGTTCTTCGCCTGGGCGACGCTAGCTGCGCAGGTATTCTTGGTTATCCGGTAAGCCCCTGCTTGTTCGGCACGAACGGACTGGTTTTGAGAGAAGCCCATTTCCGATAGTATTCACGCGCTTACGCGGCGGAATCGTCTCGTTACTGCATTCTTCGCCATGATCATGTTGGCACAAGTTATCCTCGGCGCGGTTTTCCTGGCATCACCCGATAACGCAGGTAGGGCCCCCAAAATTCACCTACTGTCTGTCTGGGGGATATTAATGACCGGTTCTCCACTTTCTCCCTTCTTCCTGCAGCAATTAAGCTTCCCGAAATCAAGTTGGAGCCATATTACATCTGCTTATTCGCTTCAAACATCAGGCTAGAATCAGCGTACACGTCGCTGTCACTGTTTTTCGATTTATGCGCTTTCACCACCATCGTTGTTTCAGCATACAAGTCTCTGCCACCCTCTACGACAAACAAACTCAGGCTTACCGGAGTCATCGGGACGGTCGTGCAAGACGCTACGATTTACTTTGCGATGATTTTTACTTCGCATCTTGTTTTGACGATATCTATCTTCGCTGCGAGGGTACGTTGAATCATGATCTCGTTGGCCCTTTCTTACGATCTTGGATTTTCTGGGGAATAGGATAGCTTGAAGTTAACGCCTGCAGCGTAAGTCCACCCCGTACCCACCCGCGTGCGATCCACCAATAAGACTGACTAATCCATTTCAGGGGGAACAACCTGTAAGTGACTTCCGACGCCGACGGACAATGAAATCCGGGCAGAAAAGGCCCGAATTTACCTAACTCCGTTTATGCACACCCCTCAGGTTCCTTCCAATGATGGTTTCTCGACTCGCCCTGTCGTTGAAGAAGTCAGCCGACCCACGATCGGTGGCCGAATGGCGTTTGGGTCACTTCACTCGCCTGGACCCTGTAGACAATGATGTCGGCAAGATGCGATTTGCCATGCGGTCCATGAAGAGGCCTTCGATTGGGACCGGGAGTTCCGAGACTATATGTTAGGCCGGGTGTATAGAACCTCGGGTCGGGATTGAGTACTGAGTATCGGCCGTTTTGGCTGGACATTTCTTCGAGCCTTGCCCTGCAACCTTCCTTTGTACTTTGCTATCCGCGCCCGTGCCAATATATTTATGTAAGTGGTTGCTCGGATCGGCTTTGTACGCGTTTGTTTGATCGGGGTTGGTACCCCTGTTCCGTTTCCCGAGCGCCCAACCATTTTAATTCGGGGAGGTCCCATGCCCTTCTCTGGCTTGCTGGATTTACGATGAGCCACCCCAGACGGGATGGGGTCCAGCTGAGCCAAAAACAAAAAAAACGCACTAATGGCACGTTTCAGATGCTTATGAATGTTCCCTCTGTTACACCGGGCGTGCGAATGCCAATGGTGTGGCAAGCGTAGAGCTGTACATAACAGGGACACTTGAGAGATCAAAGCACTTCGTTCAATTCTGAGATCCAACTAAAAGATCACGAGCCTCGTTGTAGGTGACATGGTGGGAACGGTCCCACTGGGTAGAGCGTCGCGGAGAGTCGAGTTCCAGATATTGTTGTCCAAAAGGAATACTGTGCCTGGTGTCGAATCACGAAACCTGTGGCGAAGTTGAGGTTTTTGTAAAGTGAGTCTACTACACCCTATGCCGCGGAGGGACTGAACTACCCGGCAGATTATCACAAGCATGAGTATACCCCGATCTGCACATACCGGACCCAGTGCCCTCAGAAACAGCGCACTAGTAGGGGACCCCTCCAGCGTGGGGGGAGAAGGCGGAGCAGACATAGCGTCAAAGCTTTCTGAGGCGCTTTTCAGCGTTCCTGGTACTCCCGTGGTGGTTATGGCCTAACGGGCACTTCTATACCATCAGGCGCCGGGTAATTTTTAAGCGTGGTCAAGACGAACCCACCACTGTGGAACTACCCGTATGGTTTTCTCACCGGGGAACGCCATAAGTGCGATACATATAAATACACGAGTGACTCTGAAAGATGTGAATTGGGGGAGAAACATACTTATCCCCACGACCGTAAGGGAGGGGGTCTTATTGTTTGTCCGATCAACTTTTGGCTGAACGACTCTAATTTCTGGGCCATTTGAAATCGTTTTTCCCCACGCTCGTGCCGCTTCTCACGATCCGGC
>Ga0307513_10010166_pt1 | contig 11832 bp, 10 predicted proteins | sample 15_EM_MG_FD_202174 | JGI IMG/M metagenome (GOLD analysis project Ga0307513, IMG submission 202174) | Populus trichocarpa ectomycorrhiza microbial communities from riparian zone in the Pacific Northwest, United States - 15_EM | ecosystem: Host-associated > Plants > Roots > Unclassified | place... | reverse complement strand
TGTTTTTTTTGGGGGTTTTTTTTTTGTTTGGGTTGTGTTTGGTTTTTTTTTTTTTGTTTTTTTTGGGGGGGTGGGGGGTTGGGTGGTGGGGGGGGGGGGGGGGGGGGCCGCCGGCAGGGGTGGCTCTGGCCATCCAAGCCCTTTACTTGAAATCACCATAAATCACTTCGATACGAGAATTCCAACTCTTTCTACGATACTCATTCAAGTGTTTCAGGTTACCGGCACAAATTCCGGGCTCCAAATCCAAACAACATCTTCCGACTACCATTCTCATCGCCGTTGAAGAATCCATCTGCGAAGCATAATGTGAGTGGAGAAGGGTGGCTCCGAAACCCATTGTATTGGAGACTCCAAGTACTCGGACAGTATGGGTAAATCGTCTCGCATCAACTTCCCGGGCGGAAAAAATTTCATCCAATACTCAGAAATAGGTATAGTAGAGTATTCTGAGGAATGAAAGAGATAGTTAATAGAATAGGCGTGTACCCGCCCAATATACCAAGATACCCAGTCTAGCAAGCGATGACAAGGAACAAACATCCTCCTAATCCAGTCAGTTTATTGAATGAAACAAGCCCCCAAACCTCGGATCGTTAGCTATAGAATTCCTCCTAGACTTCCCATAATACATCTCCTTCATGAGATTCAGCCAAATCTGCCGCTGCATCACTACAGACCACAGTGCATGTTATCGAGGGATGAGCTAGTGGTGGGAACTGCTCGCGGTTCCAAAAGTATCCGGATACCTGGGCGCCAAGACCTCCAGATCCACACCTAAATCCTCCTGTCTTAGCGCCAAGGCGTCCGGATACTTTTGACAACGGAAGGTATGATGATACTGTGCGGCTCAAGACACAGCACAAGAGCCTCGCGTTGAGCCCCCTGGTTGTTGACGCCCCACCCCTGTATCATTCCCGAAAAGAAAAGCGAGTGCCCAGCAACCATCATCCCATCATCCCCCATCTCCCACCTTCCCTCATCTCCCATCTTCTTTTCGTCCACTCCCTCCCTAACAGCCCCTACTGTACTCGCTAAACAACATTGATCTTCACCTGCAGCTCCTTCACCCACACCCACGGCTCCTGATGTATTAAGGGTAATGTGACTGAGTCTGGATATTACGAGCAGTGCCCCTTGGCTGTTGACGAGGGGGTTGTGCCTTTGTCAGCACAAAAGACCGACACTCCCAGCTCCCTTCTCTGTTGTCCGCTTCTAGTGCTCACTCGAATCTCCTCTCAATAATTAACATCAGTTTAAGTAGGTTATCCTAGGGCGCTTGGAGCATATTCTGTTGCCTACCCCAAACCTAGCCGTCATCCATCAACATTGCTCCTCCGTATGGCCTGGGGGTCCCACCATCCATATTCCACAATGGCTGGCAGTCCTTCTATATTATTATAAATTTGGTCTCTCCCCCCCCCCGCCTCCTCACGTATAGAAAGAAAGAAAGAACTGGCCTTCCCTCTAACAATATAGCATAGAGTTCAATTGTTCAAAGCCTTTTTTTTCTTCCTCTTGCTCGGTAATGCCTCCCCCCCGCCCATCATACCCCACGCCCCGCGAACACAACATCTCGCAATGTGAACCTACAGTACGTGCTCCACACCCAAAAACTATGGCAGGTGATACTGCTGACCTATTCGGTCAGCAGCTGGTAGCCTGCAATGATGGTCCCACTTGATGGCAGACGAACTATTAGCTCCTCTGTTTCGGCGTCAGTGGTGCTGTTGCCGCCCAATTGTGATGAACCTTTCCCATGGCTAATTTGTTCTGCTAGGACTCATGACAGACAAGCGCTAATCCTTCTTATATCATGGCCATTTTTCCTCCATTACACGCCCCTGTCCCCGCCTGCGCCCACCCCCCCCTCCCAATTCGTGGCCCCGTGAATTGTTTTTCCCCGTTGAGGAGGCCCAGTTTCTTCTGCTATTCCCCCTGAAACCTTCCTGCTATATGCGTTACTAAGCATGGGGGTAGCATTGATGGCGGTCGAACTAATTCGTCCTAGGGGCCTACATTCCCACGCTTCCGTGGCGAGCACACATTGTGGAGATATCCATTTGGCGAGGAGCGCTGCATTGCCTATAAGCTCTATGGGGCCATATGCCCTGTATTAGCGATTACGGCATTAGCGATTACAGTTGAAGCAGAGGAGCAAGGGGATGGGGGTTGGAGGACTACCAGATATGATATCGATATTACGAAGTGTATCTACTATGGTTCTGTCAGGGCACGCTCTCGCCCAGGTGTCGAATTTCTGCTAGTGGCGGCAGCTGATAATTCCAGAATCCTGCCTCTGGATGCTATCGTTGAATGTACATCTCAAACCTCTCCTGGATCGCGAAATGGCAGTACCGATGATAATATTTAGCTCCTAACGCGGAATACTCTACCGAGAGACGAGAGGAATTACGTTACAACAAGGGGAAGCTTTTCACAAATGGAGACAGGTTCGTCCCCTCTCCTCCACCCCAGCACAAGCGCCGATGCTAACATGATAAAAAAAGATGGCCATCATGCAGTCTAAGTTGGAATATCTGAATGATCGGACGGCTTTCCCTGAGCATTCGGCAGCTTTGGCGGGCGCCACTTTGCTTCGGCAGTTGTCAATAACTTTTCCCTAACCAACCCATGGCCACTCGTGGTCAGTAGATAGAACTATAGTTAATTCCAATCATATTTAAGTAGAGTACAACAGTATTTTGGGATTTCGAATATGATATATGAATACGTTTGAGACCACTCTCTGCCTCTTTCGAAGAGGATTTATACTCTAGTCTCTGGCCATCCCTAGCAACTCGTGCGGTCGCCCACACCAACTTGGCTTACAGAACAAAGCCCGCCGGCCTTAACTTCTAGGCAGAGTTGACCACATTTTGCCCCCCCCATCCCATTTAGGGCTCTTAGGATCCCCCCTTCGGGCTCTACAGGGGGTTGAAGAGTCGAGGAGACGCGGGCCCCGAAAGTATGAAGTCCCATCTAAAGATCTGGCAAGAGCCACTGCACCTAAGTCTTGGTGAAAGCTTAGGCAGCCAAGGCTAAGCTACCATAGGTGTATGTGCATCTTGGCATCTTGCCAGGTAGGTACTGTATATGGGGTTACCCTCCTGTAGAAACTTTCCTACTTAAGTCTTGAACCAGCAATCATCCATAGAAAAATCCATCTGAACACCTGCTCTAATGCAACAGATCCTTTTCACTGCTATTGCCAACCAACTTCCTACCATTACCCTAAGTTAAACAACCTTCATCTATCTGTCATGGATAAGCTCTATGATAAATTGTGGGATAAAAATCTCCCTGCGATCAAAGATCCCATATTCACTACCCCACAATCAGGACATCAATTCCATCCAGGATATAGGGTGTGCATTGAAGCCACTGAATATGAGACCTTTCTGAATCCAGAATTTGCACTCAAAGAGTCAGAGAAATCATTAAAGATGCTCAAAATCAAGTCAGCGCTACCTTGCAAAAAGAATTGACTGTTAGTAAGTTTGGATTTTGAGGAGATTGAACTTGAACTAGTGGAGGCTGATTCAGAGAAATGGATAGAGGTTAACTCAGAGACTGCAGAACCTGCGGATGGCTCCAGCCTTGATTACTATCTTGCTAGTCAGCCGGGTTCAGATGTGTAGTATTGGCAATAGTTGTTTTTATAAAACCTCTCTGACTAATAGAGAGAGAAATCTTTCTTTCATTCATACCTCTCTGTGATCCCCCTTCAAGTGTACAAACCAATAGCTTTTCTCTTAAACTATCATGGTTGCTGTTTTATTTAACCACAATTCCTATGGCAACAAGACCAATGTGAATGCAGGTTTTAATCTCTCCAAGTATGAAAAGAGAAACCTTTGGAATCAGACAGAAGAGACACTTGATGATGGCAGATGTAATATGTACTATAGTTGGTTTGTTGTGCTAGCTGTCTTGCTGGCTAAGGCAAAGGATTCACATCAGTGGATAAAGGAGAGAAATCTCAAGACTGCTATATGAGGAATTGGGACTAGGATGAGGTTGTCACTGGTGTTTTGTACTAGTTCCTCCTTTATTTTAAATAGGAAACCTTCTAACAAAACTATTTGATATTAGGCTACAACAATCTGTTCCCCTAGTACTCCCAATCAAATTGGAATGCTCTTCACTACTTACACATATTTGGGACCCATTCTGATGACCTACTTTCAAACCATCTTGATGAAGAATAAAAATTCCTATAATAGAAGTCTTGAAACCTACCTTAGGACAATCAATAGAGAAATCACAACCTTTATTGCAAGAGGGCATTTCTAATCAGTAGACTCTAGTGTTGATCAGCATGCTTTGCACAGAATCGCTATGATGCAACCCAGCTGTACTGCGTGGTCCTGTATATCTCCAATCACCATAAGATAGATTGTGCACAGAATATTTGAACAGGCTTAAAAGAAGTCACAACTCCAATGTTCTCAGTTGTACGAATACCTTACTGGCTAGGACAGGCTCAGAAGCACAACTGGCTGGCTATTCGAATCATATGTCCATGACTGGATGGCCATAGTAGGTGGTTCTTTCAAAGCTGATCCACTTCCTATAAAGGACCAGCCTGAGAATACTATTCTCAAATTCCAAACAATTCCTTTCCAGGTTACTCAATTATTTCAATGATGCTAACGATGTAGCTAAACAGGTCTGTGTTAAAGATGGCTTGAGTATCAAAATAGATTTGATTGGAAGATATTTTCTCTCTCATAATGCCACCTTCAAATCTGTTGATAGACTTGTATTCCATACACTGGATACATTGATCCTACTCCAAATACCTATTGCTAGGTGTCACAATATCAAGCTCTAGGGATTGAAAAAGGTGTTCGACTCATTGCCTGCAATAATCAAAAATCTACACATTATTTCTGTCATCCGAGTCTCTGAAGACCTCATACGTCAGAACTCAAGAGTTCAGAAGGTGTCAGATGCTAGTAATGTAAGACCAAATACTATGGATCTGACAATCACTCAGTTCAGGCTAGTTCTTAGAAACATGACAATTTAATCTATGCCCATCAATAAGTCCCCTGTATTACACGGGGTGGAGGTAGGGATCAAAGTTGTTGTGAAGTAGATGACGATGGGGCAGATACTCTGATTGGTCAAACACAGTAAAGCGTGAATGGATGTTTGTTTGCACATTTTTCCTACAGATGGTGATTGGCTTAGTCTTGTGTAACTTCTGTTCGAAATTTGTGTAGTATTCCTTTTTTTGAATAATGCTTTGGCAATCAGATATAACACAATGAGAAAGTATCACACCTGTATGCTGGCACAAGTAAACTTTAAAAAAGAGAGCTGAACACCACTTTCATATACCCCCGCACAGATCGCCTTGTATGTTAATTCATGACGCAAATGTGCCTATGGGTAATAACACTATCATACTCTCTTTTCACAGCTAAATTTGATTTCCCTCCCTATTGTATGCCAACAAACCGGTGAAAGAAAATACTCCAGCCATAATCCCCTGCATACCACACCCTGTGCAAAGTGCCCCATCGTCAACAAATTCCACCCCGACAGCCACTGCAGCCTTCTTCTTTCTCTCAAGGCGGGGACACGGTGGATATATATCTAAGCCCCAGTTCTCTTGCACAGGGCTATCATTCAGTAGTTTAGCTGCACTTTTGTCACCGGGTTGACCTGTGAGTCACATATGGGTAGGGTGGAGAATGGCTGGGCTCAATACTGCCTTCCCATCGCTCATGCGGTTTCCGGAGCTCGTTCCAGAGGACTAATTCATGATAGCGGAGACCCTCGAATGGGGGTGATGCCCGCTATGCTCCAGGTTGAAATATCATCTGCAAGATCCCATCAGCAACCTTCGCCTCTTGTGCCTCTTTTTTTTAAAAAAAAATCAAAACAGTGGTATTTATATTGGTTTGCGGATACGATGAATGACGACGACGATGATGATGATGATGATGATGATGATGATGATGATGCGGTACATGATATCAAAAGGGAAAAAAAAGCCGCTGCGACGGGTGCTGATGATATGTAGAGATCGATAGCATGTCCGTGACCGCAATCGTGTGCACTTGTGTTCTTTTATCATAGCACCCAGCGCGGGTGTCTGGCTGCCTGTGGTGTTGTAGTTAGAATTGTTGTTCCATCACTGTAGTTGTAAACGTATCTACAGTATAATCTCAAATAATTGGACAGTGTGCTAGGTAGTCCAAAATTTCCCTATCTGGAGAGGGGGCTAAAAACAGAGCAAAAGGTGGGCCATTTGGCTGCTCGGAAAAACAGAACAAAAAAAGGCACTTCACCTTATTAGAAGTGGACGCAAATCTAGCATCAGGTTCGATTATTTGAGATTATACGGTAGCTTGTTTCAGAACGGACCCCTTGCCTATAAAATTGAGGCACAGGGCGTGCTGTTGTCGGCATGCATTCTCGGCTTAGAGATCACGAGTTCTTGGTGCTCTATCTTTGCTTCGCCGTTAGAGAGCAACCCGTCAGACGAGTGACAGCTCCTGACTGAATACCACACCTCCCCTGAATAGGTACCAAATCGACAAAGAACCCGTTTCCCGAAACATTAGCTTGGAAACAAATCTCACTGGCTTACCGGCCAGATCTGGCTCATCCAAGTTGATAAACATTCTTTAGGCTCTGATAAAACCCCTGGTTCCCACCTTTTTCATCTTGAACCTGTATTCTCCTGTTTCTTCTACTATCGTTTTCCCTATCTTGTATTTACCTACTCTCTTTTCATCTTGAACACACTCGTTCTACTTTTCTTTGGGGGTTCATATTTGACATATGGCATTTGGGCTCGTTTTTTTTTCATCTTGCGCATCTACGTTCTTTTCAACTTTCCTTTTTCTCTTCGTTTTGTAGCCTTTTCATCTAAACACATTCTTTCCAGTCCTATATAACCTATCAGCTGGGCTTTTCGGTTTCTTCTTCTTCTTCACCCCCTACGCCACCAACTACACAGATAACCAGATACACTCAAAGCAAGCAAAATCTCCAATTACTCACAAAATCTAAGACCTCAATCTCGAAATATCACTCGCAATGGCACAAGATCTCAACCAAATGCAACTCGGCGACTTCCCGGCGGGTTATTTTAGTGGTCTGCTTGCGAATGACATGGGTTCCCTTTTTGGCAATTCCCCACCTGTCTCAAGTGATCCTCTGTTAGATACCATTGATGTCTTTTTGCAGCAAGGCTCCTACCACCAGGGTTTCGAATTGTCAGAGCTTGATAGCATCGTAGCCGCAGGCCCGGTTCACCCATACACCCAAACTTTGGATTTTACTCCCTATAGCGATTACGATACATTTGACTTGCTGGATGCTTCGGGTGATGGAGGACCACCAGCTGTTTGCACTGGTATCCCTCCTCTGGAGCAAGGCCAGCCCTCATATCCACCCGTATTCGACCTTGAGGAGTATCTTGCATCACTGGATCAGCCTCAATTGGCTCCGCACGCTCCTATTGAAGCTTCCTCCTCTGATTACGAGGAGAACCCCCAAGATATTTTGAGTCTTTTTGGTTCTTCTCCTTTTGCTTCCCAGCGAGGTGACCACGAGGAACAACCCCCTACTGGCTTTGAGAACTTCGGCTTAGTCCTCCCTGCCAAAGGTCCCCTTCCCCCTAGCACAAGATTCCCCGGCACTGCGACGATTCCACCTTCCCCGAAGGTTTCTCCCGAAGAAGGATTTACTCTCCGTGACAATGGAGGTCCCTCCAACCTGACTGATCTTCCTGGGGATCAGGAAATTGCCACAATTATCCCCAAAAGCCTTGCCCCAACATCCCACTTAAGGATCACTGGGAAAGTTTCTGCAATGCAGAAAATCAAAGATTCGACAGAGGAGGTTCCAGTCCTCTATTCTGTGTACGAACCCCTGAAGCCGTGGGCCGAGTTTAAATATACTACCCGTGGCCATCTGCATGAAGATATTGTCTTCGACAAGGAGAGTATGCAGAGATTTGTGCGAGGTATGTTATCCTCACAATCCCCACACCCATCTGCTAACAAGGCTGTCGCTAACTTTATAGATCATCCAAACGGGGATCGTCTCAACCTGAGGATCGAGAAGCACCCTTACAGTTTCCAGTGCCGTTATAGGGAACCAGAGTACATAAAGTGCAGATCCAAAGTCTGCGACTGGGATCAGGCCTTCAAGGTGGGAGACCATCGAGTCGCCATCGACGAAGTCACCGGGCGCTTTGCAGAAGACCAGCAGGACGACAATGACCCCTATTTTTCAGCAGGGTATCTTCATCTGCACTGCTTCGAGAGACTAATCCCCGTCGCTCCACTTGTCGTCTTCAACATCCTTGCCCCCGACAATAGGCGCATATATGAGAAGGAGCCGGACTGCACGCGCATCAACAAGATGGGTGTTTCCCCGGCTAGTGCTTCCGCCTTCGCTAACTGGCGTATCGAGGCAGTCCAAGGCTATTCGGTTAGTGGGGACTGGATGCCCGGGGAAACACTCGCCTATGCACTCTGGCTCTCGGGTGTTCGCAAAGGGCGCAAGAGGGTACGTGCTCCCCCCGGGATTACGAGTCACGATATCGCCCAGAAGGTCGCTGCACGTCGCGGTTGGGGTGGAAAGCGCTGCGCCGGTGTGACTGTTGCTACCATGAGGGCTATGGAGAGTCAGGGCCTCTCTCATGCAATGGTTGCTTCCAGGAACGGGAAGACAGGGAAAAAGGGTGTCAAGCTCCCATCAGAAACCAAGAAGCGGGCTAGATCTTATTCCATTGCTAGTCAGACCACCCAGTGCGCTGAAGAGTCTCTCTCTGAGTTTGATGCTGCCTTGGCTAAGCCTCCTGCGAAAAAGATAAAGAGGGCCAGGGGTGAATTCAAGATCGCAGAAGATCCTGTCGCTACGGTTACTTTTAATAGCCCAATTGACCTCTCGCAGATCCAAGGCAATGGGAAAGTAGCGGGCCCACCCGGGGTTTCATCTCAGGCACTTGTTTCTACTGATATTGGGCAGATTCATGACATCGAGCAACTATTGGCAGAGCCTGTGTCTCAAACTATGATAGCCAGTCAACAGCTCCAGAACAGCATCTATGGGATTCAGTACCCCAATATTGACCCTAATCTAGGATATCTTGAATCTTTGGACTCTGTGGATTGGAGCGGGGTTCCTTTGGCGGGAGACGAGGACTGGGACAAAGAAAACATTGACCCGGCACTCCTTCAAATGTGCTGGGCGCTCCCTCCCCAACAGACCTCAACCCAATTTTCCCCTCCGGTGGATAACTCCCAGGCATTGGAGCAACAAGGCTGGACACTCACTCACACACAAGGCCAATACCACCAACCCCCTCCTCCTCCAGCTATGCCAGCCACCAAAAAAAACCGCAGGTCTACCCACAGACCCACCCCAATCACGATTCCAGCCCCTGTTTCATTCTCTACGTCTACCCCTATAACAGTACTTGCCCCAACCCCAAAATGCACTACAGCTGTGCCTAACCTTGCATCTAGGTCACTTTCACCCATCCCCTGGACCGCCCCCACCACCACTACTCATAGACGCCGCCAAGGCTACTCCCACCGGCGTCCCCAGCCAGCAGCTACCTACATGGCTGATCGAGACCTTCAACAACGCCAGCAACAAAGACAAAATAGCACATTTTTTCCTACTCCCACCTTTCCACCTGCTCTGACGCAGGCCCCATACACACCTACTACCCAGGCCCAGCCGGAGGCACAGGGGTTTGATAATGCGCGAGCCTACCCACGACAGAAGACTCCTGGTGAGCCTGTGGCCGAGCTTTCGGGCATTAATCCGTTTGAGCTGGAATTCGCTGAGTTTGAGTCCGGGAATGGAGATCAAAATACAGATGCACTCTTGACTAGGGAGCAAATGAGCTATATCGAGGATTGGTTTGGGGGGCAGGGGTTGTAATGTAGTAGGTTATACTTTTTTGTTAGCTTTTTGTTTTTTGGAGGAGGGGGGGGGTCACAGCATCCTTTGGCCATTTAGCTACTTGCATTTTCCATATTTCACTTTTTGCATACTGTATCTGTTTTTCCCCCTTTATATTGTACTTTTTGGCATTTTTTCTCTGTTTTAGTTTGCATGGCGGTTTTGTTCGCTTTTTCTCATTTTCAGCATTAATATTTGATTTCCAGATCTCGGAGGTGAAGTAGTGGTGGTGGGAAAGCGGGAAGAAAAAAAGATAGAACTGAGCAGGTTGTTAATTTAGAGGATAGAGGTCTACAATATCGCGAATATAATACAACTAGAAGTTATACACATTCTTTAGTTTCCCTAAGGTTCTCAATACACTATCTCGGTGAATAGACCAAGTCGAAAGCTTATCAGAATGACAATCTGGGTTCACTAAGTTTTCAAGCTATCATAGCAATACAATGGCAACGCAATAGCCCTCCACTCCACCTACTGTGCTCCATTATGCTGTTTCAAACCAAGGTCCTGATTCTATTTCCATCCGTTGATACCCGCACCATCCCAAACAAAGAAAATCCCACGAGTGATCATCCATGAAAATGCCACGTGCCGCCAAGCTCCTGGGTGACACCAAGCATTCCAACTACGGAGGTACAGGGCATAAGTTTTGCAGGTTCCACAAGCGAGGTTTGCTGCCCTCACCCCGTGTGTAACCTACAGAACTTTGCCCTGTACCTCCGTCCTCATCACCCGCACAACCACAACCGCAACCCTCATCCCACAACCCACAGCCCACAGCCCACAGCCCACAACACACAACCCAAGAATCCACAAATGCCGTCCCTAGCGTCATCGATCGCAAGAGAGCTCATCAACTTCACCATCCCCTTCGTCCGTAGCTTCATCCTCCTCACCCCGTTATTAGCGCTGGGCGCGGTGGTAGACTGGTAGTGTACGCATACGAGCAAGCAAACAAGCGCAGGTTGCAAGCGGCGTCTGAGACACGGCCCGTGGTGGAAGAGCCCCTACCCGGAGAAGAAGAGCAAACCCCCTTAGGAGAAGTGGAAGAAGATTACAACGACGATGATGGGGTGGAGGAGGAATATCCCCAAGATGCCGAGACCGAAGAATTAATGCGCCAGTGGCAAGCACAGAATCCAGACTTTCAATGTGGTTTGCAAGTTAGTTCGAATAGCAGCTTACTTAAAGAAAGCTTTAGTACTATAACCTGAAGAATCTAATGTGATCATACAGTATATTGCACATTAGCAAAAGTAACCGAACATTTGGCGCTGCAACCTTCCACCATAAACCACCGCAACCCCGCCCCCTTACTCCCAAATCCAACCATCCCTTCGTTCGTTTTCAGGCACTCGCGCTGGGTGCGGGCACGGCTGGTGGTGGAAGCGATCGGTGGTGAAGTAACTAAAAAGAGCAAAGTTAGGAATAATTGTGACAAGCATGATGTAAGTATCATATGATGAATATGAAGGGCGGTACCGGTATTCTGTTCACTGCTTAGATATTGCACCCCCATTCAAAAATCTTAGACCCCGGCCTATTTGGGTAATCGTGATACTTGTATGAAAAACTTTGTGTTTCAGAGATGGTGTAGTAGGGGTTTTCAAAGTTCAGAAGAGAGACAATGGTAAAATGATCGGCACCCAGCCATGCATTAGTGTGCATTAGGGCACATATTAACAGGGGCCAATTGTATCAGAGGATTTCAAGTCGCATATTTGAAGCCCCCAAAAAGGAGAGTGAGTAAAGTGAGAAAGTTTGGTATGTACTCGCTCAAGTAACAAGTCTGTTCCCCAGGCATTGGGGGGTGGGTGGGTTTAGCAGGCACATCTCTAAAAGCTGGGAACAGATTTTTCTTTGAGCCAGTATAATACTGTAAGA
>Ga0307513_10010165_pt1 | contig 11833 bp, 9 predicted proteins | sample 15_EM_MG_FD_202174 | JGI IMG/M metagenome (GOLD analysis project Ga0307513, IMG submission 202174) | Populus trichocarpa ectomycorrhiza microbial communities from riparian zone in the Pacific Northwest, United States - 15_EM | ecosystem: Host-associated > Plants > Roots > Unclassified | place... | reverse complement strand
GATGCCTCAGCATGCCAGGAGCAAGGCGCCCGCCCAATTCAACAGCATGCCAACTGTTCCAAGTGGCAGTTCTGTTGGGACGCCATCACATTTCCCAATCACAGTTTGAGATGCAAGAATAGAAGTGAGGTGCGCTACTGGTCAAGCACGCGGATATGAAACTCTGCGACTAGAGTTGGGTCATTGCATGGGATACGCACCTGTATCGTCTATCATTTCCAATGAATACGACATGATAGAGCCTTCGGAGATCTGGTCAAGGTCCGGCAACTCAGGGCACAGATCGCCTAACTGGGGTGCACCTTGATTGGCTTCTTTCTCCGGAAATCAAGAACAATATAACCAACAATATCGATCTCCCTGGTATAAATTTCATCCACAAAGCGGCTAAAGTGGCTTTCAAGACCACCGCCGTTCTGTCATCGTACGCCCCATTTCCGAGATGCGATGTAAAGTCGGCTCTCCCATCTACGTTTCCAAAACCAGGTAATATAGCGGGAGGCCCTTTCAGGTTTAAATGGGAGCGGCGATAGAACTCGTTTTGGTACAGCAGAGGTACTAACTCGTCTGGGGGTTTGAAATTGAGAAGGTGAGAAACAGGATATAATGGCGATCGCATTTCGGTCAAGTTGCTCTTCCTTAGTATCGCGTATACCCCTGTATCGGGCTCACCATTTGTGAAGCACAACTGGAGTGCATCCCGCTGTCTTGTCGTTGAAATCACATTTCTTCACATATAGGTCGCTGAGTACTGCACGAAGTAATCCAACTGGGAGGCGGAGATCAAATTTGGCGTGTGATACAGAACAACTCGGAGCGGAATTGCTCACGAAAGTAGTACGTGGATATATATCTCCAGGCTGGGGCTGACAGTACGACTGTCGGAAACAATCAGTTAGTGTTGCCGAGGTATTGTAGATGGCACACCAATTCAACCCGAATGTCCAAAGCGAGTTACTGATCATCTCAGCGTGTCCGGTAGCAAGAGAATAGATAGCGTCAAGCAGCTCTTTTCCGAGTTTGGGGGTGGAGAGTAGCCCCTGATCCACCGTCGAACTCGCGTTCTGCAAACAAGAGCCCGACTGCGTCGATACAATCTTGGTGGTTGACGGGGTGATGAGTAATAAGTTGCCAAGTGGGAGTGGGCCTTATCACTTATGACGTAGGTTCCAACCCTCGCGTTTGAGCCGATCGCGATATTCGATGCTGCTGTTTTTCTATTCTATGTGCAGAGCGGTGTTTAGTTTGTAGTATGTCGGATGTACCGCGCTAGAAGAACCGCTAGTGTCGTGTTTCCGTGGTGAGCTGGTTCTATTAGAGATAATGGATTTCGACAACAAGCACTCATACCTGGATGGAGCGACACTATTCTGGTCGACTGCGGTGAAACTATGATGTTATCATGGGGTATAGACTGGCGTTGATTGATTTGAGAAGCGCGCCAGTTCTGACTTGTGCCTCGGTCACCACTGCCCAGCGGTGAGACGAAGGAGACTGGAACGGTGTTGAACACGGAGATTGGACTTGTTGATTGCTTCTTAGTATACCGTAACAGCTCCTGGCTACATGCAATATAGCGGGCGGAATCATCAAGTCTTGAGAAGATACATTTTCTCTTCACGAAAACCTATTTCTGCGCTCTTCACGTTCTTAGTGTACTCTGACCATGACCTTTCCTGGTGGGGTCTTTTTGTCTCCGGTAATGAGAGGCCAGAAGCGCAAACCCTTCTCCAATCGGTCCACATGCGCGGTGAAGACAACGGCCAATTCATCCTTGCCCCAGCGCGATTGGTACATCCGGAGCCTATATAGCCACGTCAGGACCCCTCCGAGCTCGTTGATAAGAAGGGCGTACTGGAAAAACACAAGATCGGCATCCTCGTACTTCCACTCAACCGTCTCATTCCACATTGGGTCACCGCTGTGATCTTCTACTGTCTTCGAGTTGTATGACATGTTCCCTGCGGGTGTAAATAGCTCTGCAACAAAATATGTCGCTGGATTCTTCCTTTCCGTGGGGTTTGGCACTGCCCATCGTTACTATCGTAAGCTCCAGGTAGACCAGCGAATATTTAAGGTACTGACCATCGTCTGCCCCAATCACCTCTACTTTGAAGGTCACCGCTCCGCTCTTCTTCCGACCCCCTCTTAAACCTTCCGGCTTCAAAACCCATCCTTGGCTTCCCTCGAACAATGCAGCATTGAGCTGCGTACCCAAATCCCATATTTGCATATTGAGCGCAGCAACTTGCGTGCCGGCTCTCCACACAGGAAGTGGGTTCATATTCGAACTCTCCACCCTTATACCGCGAGGGTAGCACCTCCTCATGTGCTTGGATGCGTGCTCGACCAACCCTTCAAGGGAATTGGGCAACAGTTTACGAAGACCGGACTCGGATATATTGACCAACGCATGCAGGGGTTCTGACAGCTCCTGCACCAGCCAGTTCTTCTTGGGCTTGATGCTTTGAGCATAGATACCGAGTGCAGCAAGTTGAGGATGAATTTTCGCGTGAGCCTTTTGGGCGGCCTTTTTTTTCTGCACCTCTGAGTCGGAAAGATCCGAGTCCGAGGAACTCGAGTCATCTTCTGTTTTCGCGACTGGATTGGCTTTGTCGGGGTAGAATTCAACCATCAGGAATATTCTGCCGCACAAGTCTTCAGGAGAGACTTTGGGCTGTGGTGGGTAAATTAGAATGGCTGAGGCTTGGTGTGCACCTGCTACTTGCCCAGTGAAGATCAAGCAGTCCGTGGAGATGATCCTTTAGACTCCTATGAACCGGTTCAGTGACCAACTTGTCGCCCCACGTCGTCTTCATGATCTCCACCAACTCTACTTGCTTCTCAACCTCGACGTGGCACTCAAGGCTGACGGTGATTGGCAATGAGTCGGGTTTGGCTGCCTCACCAATCGCAGTACAAGCCGCTTGGAACGGAATCGACTGAGTGAATGTATACCCATGCGTAACTATCGGGCCAGAGGAGGTGTACCAGGCGTCGATTTCCACGCAGCGTGCTGGTGGGACGGTCGGGGGATCCCCCGCGAGGGCTTTGAGGTAGGCTTCCGGGGATGCGCCTCCCCAGAGTTGGGAGCCGAGCAGATACGTGTTGTGAGAGGAGCTAGATGCGGGTTGAAATTTATTAGTGAACTTTAGAGCCAAAACGGTGGCATACGAAATGAAGTAGTCGGTCAACGGATAGGTTCCATCAAATTCGAGGGGCTTTAAATGAGGGATTTGGGTGATCGAGTCGCAAGTCTTGAGATCGCGAGGTGAGCGTTAATGGATCTCCGAACGATCGAGTAACGTACCTGGCCTGGCGCCTCTTTTGCAACGTATTCATCAAGCCTTGGGGATACCATAGCGCCAACTGTTGAGCCGTCCACGAAATGGGGTGCGATGCAAGAACAGAATGGGACGGTTAGAGGGCAAGGTGCGTCCGCGGGAACAGTCCAAATATACTTCATAGTCCGGGGCTCTGGGCTTTCTGGGCTTACGACCTGATGCTGTCATAGAGATAAGAGTACACCAAGGTGGGATCGAATCGGAAGTCGAGAAGAGATCGACAGTGGCGCTCAAGGCACGGGTGGTTCGTGATCACAGGTACCTGGAATCGAGCCGGGAAAGGAATAGATTGCAATAACCAAGAGCTCAGGCAAGTGGGTACATAGGATATCCTACTATTCCGTTGTCAGCGAAATGTAAAGGAGACGCAACTTCAAAGCTGCACCCACAAACTCCGTTCAATGAGAGAGGAATCGGCGTCCCTTTAGCCTCCTACGTCTCAGAATATCCTGACCGTTTTTATTTTTCTTCCTCGCTAGGAAACCGTGCGCGCGTTTTCTCTTGCGCTGCGAGGGCTGGTAGGTCGTTCCGCCCGTTCGATGTCGGATGGTTTGCAAGGTTGGTGTTGTCAGAGACACAACCGAGTTCAAGGAAGAATTTGTACGCGTTCTGAACGTTGACAACAGTGACGGGGTGGCCAAGGAAAGCATTGGTGACATTCCGACGGGTTTTCCGAACATACTCGGAAGTCCTGAGCGTGTTGTTGGGGCTCGTGGCGCAGGGAGGAATCTAGCTATCGGCACTGAAGCCACCTTTGAACGCGTTGTGGTGTGTAGAATAGCCGGCGAAAGGCGCGGCATGGTGGTCGAGTCAAAGTTACAAACTTGGACCCACTGGAAAATCGAGAAAAATCGAAAACCTCTGTTATTACGTTTCCTCTGCTCCGGGAGAGTGCTTGAATGCTCTCTCTAATGTCCCTTTTCAGCTCGGGGAAACCACCCGTCATCAAAAACCAGATGACTTCTATTTTCACTTTCACAAAACCATAACGGACTGAACTGCATTGTGCATTACCACTGAGGAGTCAACCAGGACCAAATCTTTATGTCTCAGCTGTAAGACTGTAAGAATGACGGTCGAAATATCAAATGGACATCCAAAGAGAACGGTAGTTCAAGCTCTAGGGAAAGGACGAAAGGGAAAGTACCTACGTCAAGGAGCTGTAATTATGGGCATCACGCTTGATGGATGTGAAGATGGCCGCAGAATGCGTCTCTGAATCAAACGACTGGTTATTGTCGAGAATTAGCTCCGTGGAGCACCTTCGTGGGTGTTACGGTGTATGCCGGATGATAAATAAGCGGAGAAGAGACCAGTCGACGGAGAGTCGTCTAGAAAGGCGTTCGTCGGCCCGAAGATCTAGTCAGAACTTGAAGGCTGTACGAAATCGATTGAGGCGAGATTGCAATGAGAGGACGTGCAAGGGAGGGTGTGTGGTCAACCAAAGCCTAAACTGCACCACGTTCAGCCGGCCGCTCCAACCCCTTTATCAAACATTCTGTCTCCCTCAAACACCATCCAGCATGCCATATACGAGTATTGAAACTTCAAAGGAGAGCTTGAGGAAGCCGTGCGGTGCCCATTCACCCCAGGTGCGATAGGTTTCCCCTATTGAGATCGTGCGGAGTATACTAACCTCCGCTATTGCACTCCAGGCTCCCAGTGAGGGAACCAAAACATCGAGTACTGTTGACTGTATCATTTGTCGACGAGACCGGACGCCGGCCGAAATTCTTCGCGAGGGACGCATGGAGATCCCACGCAGACTCGCCGCGTCGCATCTCGACTCGAAAGAGAAGCAGAACATGGCCAGAGCACTGCTCTGGTCCGTTGAGAATTGGACAGTGAGGTCCAAGCCAGGTCAGTACCTCTCTCCTCGCGAGTGTAGAAATCACTCACCGCACGCGCACCGGCAGAGTTCTTCGCGCAAACCAGACATACGCCGCTCACTGAGTCCGATTGCTATCCGGAGGGCTTCTTCGAACGCTCGGCGAAGAAGAGGATATCCATCGCTCGCTTTTTGCAGCGAGTGAAGAAGATGGGAAGGAGCTGCAGTGAGGAGGAAAGACGAGAGCATGATATGGCTCTCCTCAGAACGATTCCCATTGATGTCCAACACCCCAACCGCCAATACCCCTACACCCCCTTGGGCAAGCCGCTCCTTCCTGTGGGGGCCCAGTGGCGGTCCCGCTCACACAGCACACCAATGCGTAACTGCAAGGACCCCGGCTGCGTCTACAAGACCTTCATGTTTGCCGAGAATACTGCCGTACACCTCCGTCGCTTGGCCGCCCAGAATGCCCTCAATCTCCGTGTCGGCGGCTCGATCCACGCGGAGATCGTTATCAAGGATGACATCCTAGAGGACACCCCCTTCTACAGACGCCATGCCGACACAAGGCTTTCTGTCATACGGCCGGGCCGCTGGGAAAAGCGTCTTGTATGGGACGGGGAAGAATTCCACCACAAGTGGCAGTCGGAGTCTGTCTGTGCGACCGGCTCTTCGTCTCTTCTCAGAGTCCCACTCAGAGTCCGACCCAGAGTCCAAAGGCCCCAGTTGAAGAAACGGAGAGTTACATCATGGTTATCGGCCGTGACAGAGGTCTGGGAAGAACGCCAGGTGCGGAGCGCTATCACGGTAGAGTGGAAGTGGCTCCGGAGTCGCTATATGGGCGTTGCAGGGAGTGATCGGGATGTGCTGAGGTGGCTCATCAATGATCAAAAGCGGGAGTGGCAAGAGGCGGATCGAAATGCAAGCAAGGTGGAAGCGCAGTCGTGTGCTAGGATCTTTGAGATTCTGAGTAAGCTGCATGCGGCGAAGGGGCGCTTGGATGAACAGCACTCGCTCGCTTGGACCGTCCTTGGCCCCTCCAACGCACTCCCGGCTCATGGGACCTCTCCTCCCCCACAACTCTGATAGTATACAAAGGCTAGCCGTGACCGCCCACATAGCATTTGCGTGCCTACCATCCGGCGAAATGGGTGTTTGCCCTGCTTATCATGATCCACCATCTAATAACCGCACCTCCAGTCTTATACTTTATACTTGACTTATGTGTTGTTGTATTTCGCACTGCGTCTTGTCTTGGTGATGAACTTACAAAAAGATTTATGAAATGGCGGGGAAAATTTGGCTTAGCTTGAATGGGAAATTTGATGCAGAGAAGTGAGCCTATCAATCTTCCACTAGGAACCATCAGGACGCTGGTACGGTCTCGAGGACATCGACGGGGAATGGTTGAGGGCAAAGAAATCGGGCCATATACATTCCCTTTCTCCTCCTTCCAGCTCGAGACCTGCTAGCACAATCATCTAACGCGGCCTAATGGCGCAAAAATCGCCCAGCAGCTCTTGATGTCGACTCGTCTGTACTTTGTCGTACGTCCTTGTTTCACTACACCTGCTCACCCTCAAAGTAATGCGCTGCCTCATCCAGGGTTATAATCGGTGCGTTTCTACCACGATGATTGCGACATCGCTGGCTGATTCTAACCTTCGCACCACAGGAATACGTGTGTTCAACCTCATTTGCTGGTTAATATTCCCCGTGTCACCCATGTTCGTCGGCGTATTCATCCTCTGGTCACTGATCATCGTTGTGACCGACCGGCTCTTTCTCAACCTACGCTGCCTCCACAACACGGAGGAGCTAAAATGGGAAAGCGAGGAGCATTAAAGCACTCAAGCAGAGGAAGGTTCTTGGAGGACACATACGCCCTTTGCTTACCTCGATCGAGCGCAAAACACGAACATCTTCGGAGGGGGTACGATGATTCGCACGAGGAGTTGTCCACCATTAACCCTACAACAAGCATTGGCGTCATTGATATCCACGTGAGCCGTATAGAGGAGAGATGGAGCAGACCGCTGGATACCAATGGTCTACTACTGCACCCGTGCCTGCCAAAGCGAATGCCCACTTCCCACCACGGGACTCACAGCTCAAGCAAGCGCAAATGCAGGTCACGACGGTGCCGACGCTCACGTACCAGGCGCAAGGGTTATCCCCTTCCGACTGGTTCGACCCCAGATGACGGCTCCTAGGTACAAGATCCGGCTGCTATTGCAAAGCCACGAATCGAGTTCTCGTGTGCTCGTACCGTGACAGAATAGCGACAACTGGGACGAGCAGTAGCCTTAGGCGAGCGACCGAGATTGGACGGGTCGGTTCTCTCGTAAGGGTTGTATTCTAATAACCCATAGAGTGGTCAGATATTTTCGTCATCGATTTTCTCTCTCTTTCTCTCTCTTCCATACAAACCGGGCTGGCTCTCCCATTAGTCCTCGTCGGATGCACCTCCAGCTGTGCGTCGCCTTTCGTTCATTCACTTACTTGTACCAATAGTCGACGCCTCCTGCTACATCACTCATGCCATCGCATTCAAATTTACATACCTGTGCCCATTCAAAGGTTCGTTCATTCACCACTCGTTCATTTGGCACTCTGATCGCTCCAATTCACAGCCTGTATTATTTGTTTTCCCCTTTACTCTCGCGAATTCAGTATCAAGCTTGGTTTGGTGGAGTTAATTGGGCAAAGGAGAGCGGTGACAGGAAGGTTTGGTCCATATATAAAAGGGTGATAGGTGGGCTTGGCGGTGGGTGTTTGCCGTACTGGATGACAAGAGCGTCGAAGCCTGCATCGGCACACCCGGACTTCCCCCGTGCCCTTCTCGCATCACTCAGCACGGCCGAATCGAATCAAGGCATCTCGGAGATTGTATCCATGGAACCAAGGTTTTCCGAGATTTGATCGACGGTTGAGACGAATTCTTGTTTCGGTGATATGAGTTTCACCTTGCGGAGGATGAGGCATGCTGTAACGTAGGTACGCATTGAGAAACCACCAAACATCATCTGGTAATTCAAAGGAGACCTGAATTGAGAAGCAGGATGGACAAAGAGTGCCCAACCGTTGATTTATTCCAAGTGATTAGATTTACTAGATTTACTTGCTTGGCAAAACAGATCGTGCTTGCCGAAGGAGAGGGGATACAGTCGCCGTGTCGCTCGTACTATCCCCCCCCCAAGCCGCCCTCCGATCTCCCCTCTCACTGGGAATGTCGAGTCCAGTCTTCAGCACTAGCTAGACTTGTTTACACTGGATACTAGTAATCTGCCGTCCCTCGAATGAGGGTCACATGCTACGATCGCTTATCGATCTTGAATCCAACGTCGTCGAATCATGACGTCTTCGATCGCTGCTTGGTTTCCGTCGCTGCCTGGCCTGAACCAGCTCCTCCTCTCGATCGTACTTGCCGTCCCTCTCGCGTTCCTCATCCAGTATTACCTCGGTCCGTCCACGTCGACGCCAGCAAACGAAGACGACGAGCCGTACAGACAGCAGAAGACGCCAGCATCCTCAGCCATGTCCGCTCCCGATCCAGACACCCTCGTCTCACCTTCCGTCCAGCTGTCCCCACCAAAGTTTGATCCCTACACCCAGGCAGAGCTCGCAAAGTATGACGGCACGCCCGAGTGCGACAACAAGGTCTACGTGGCAGTGAAAGGTATCCACACTGCGTTGACCAACTGTCATTTCTGGCTAACACTAATTGCTCACTAGGGACTATTTTCGATGTCTCGGCCAAAAAGGACGTGTATGGCCCAGGAGGTTCGCCACGAATCTATCCTATTCTCTCGATGGTCTATTGAAGGTAATATACATACAGGAACCTACCATGCATTTGCGGGCAAGGATGCCTCCAAGGCCCTAGGTTTGTCTAGCACGAAAGCAGAAGACGCCGTGCCCGACTGGAGCAATCTCAGCGCCGAGGCAAAGGAGACGCTTAACGGCTGGTACTCTTACTTCCAGTGTGTACCCCCTTTCGAATGTAGTCTCTATTTGATTGATTTATTCCTCCCAGGAAACGATACAGCATCGTCGGAACGGTGAGCGACTTGCCCGAGGCAGTCCGAGGCCTTAAGTAAACAATGTATATACCGTGTTTGTCCATTCTGTACCACCACGACTCCACAATGAAATGATTGACCTCCACCCGGAAACCTGGGCGACGAGCCCTTTTGCCATTTTGGAGTCCTAAACCTGGGCACCAACGCCGAAATCCCCCCCCCGAAATCCCCTAAACCCGCAACCGCTTCGTGGCTCCGGGCTTCGGATGTTTGACAACACTCCCACCCTGAGCACCGCCCTGACAACGCGAGAAGCGACTCCGCTCGTAGTGAGGGAGCCCATCGCCTCACTCGCACCAGCGTAGGTCACAATGACTTCGTTCTGATGGGTGAACTCAACGGATGTATTCGTTGCGATGCTGCGCTATTTCTTGGCAGGCCCTACATTTCCCCGAGATGGAAGACTTGGCGCGTTGATGACCAAGAATAACTCCACTGTTACATACCCTTAAAAAGGCCTGCCTGGAGAGCGAGAGTCCGATCCCCAGCCGAGTCGACCTCTCTTCACCCCCCTTTCATTTCGCCTTTCCTCCACCCGCTGCTATACTTTCTTTTTGCCTCTGGACAGGCCGACCATAGTCTTTAGTACTCACATTCAACCAACTTGCGTAAGTTCCTTGTTGTCCATGTCCAATCCCGTGTTTATCACTGACGATTACTCATTTGGTAGTGTCCTATCCTCTCTTTTCGAACATCTAGCAAAAATGCACTTCACCACCCTCGCCCTTCTCTTTACTTCGGCTGCGGCGGTCCTTGCGGCCCCAGTCCCTCAGGCACCAACTGCCATCGTAACCACCGATATTGCCCAACAATCGGAGGTCGTAAACACTGATACTGCCCAACAATCGGAGGTCGTAAACACCGATACTGCCCAACAATCGGAGGTCGTGAATACTGAGATCGACACTGCTACTGCGACCGAAGTCGAACCTACTGCGACCGAGGTGGTTGAACAGCCCCCCCAGGAGACTGAAGTCGTCCCCCCACCAAATGAGGACCCGGCCGCTCAAGACTTGGCCGCGCTGATCCAAGATATCGCTCAGATCAAGGATGGCGTCGAGCGTCTCTTGGCGGCGCAGGAAAAGGACGATGAAGAGAAGAAGCAGAAGGAGCAGGAGAAGGAGCAGAAGCTAGCGGAGAAGAAGAAGAAGCTAGAGGAGAAGAAGCAGAAGCTTGAGGAGAAGAAGAAGCTTCTAGAGCAGAAGAAGCAAGAGCAGAAGAACAGGGACAAGAACAACAAGAACAACAACAAGAACGACGACGCCGCGGAGAAGGAGAAGGAGCAGCTGCTGAAGGAGCAGGAGTTGAAGGACCAACAGGAGAAGGAGCAGGCGTTGAAGGACCAACAGGAGCAGGAGGACCAACAGCCGGAGGAGACCGAGACCGTTTCCGCCACTGAACTCCCGCAGGCCACGAACGTCTAAGCCTCCACGTTCTGTCTTTGTTCGGGTTGTAAAACCTTCTCCCGCTTCAAGCAAGTGAGAGTACTATTTGACTTATTGATGTATAGCGGTAAAAGGAGTTTTGAATTCACGAGACGGTCTTTTCTTGCCTTTTTTGGGTTTTTCTGCGTGATCGAGGTCCGTTCACAACGGTGGTTATGCTTCTTCTCTATCTATTACGACAGTGCCCTGTCTAAAATTCATAATCATAAACCGGTTAAGGCCTTTTGTGGTCCGGCCCGACTCGCGGCTCATCACTTGTCATAATCAGTCATCCGGTCGTCAGGATACGCAACCTCACAACCACTGAGACAGACTCGCCTGACAAGCTGACAAGCGGGCACTGCTTGCCGGTCTTTCCCCACCCTCGGGTGTGGTAAACCTTGATTGTTAGTCATCTATTGAGGCAGGAATGAATAAGACCTCGAGAAAGGCCCCCGACGAAGGCTGACGCCACCATCCCCGTCGCTAGGCGTTAGGATCTCCGCATCCTTCGTCGAATGGTGGGGGCTGTTTAATCGTTTAACCGCGATGGCCATCTCGGTGGTCCTTGGTTGACGTCGACTCTGCCCATCCACAAAGAGCGGAGTGACTAGTGTTGGGATCGCCCGAGTGCGTCGGTCGGTTCCAAGCGCAGTATGGTGGCCATATCGGGCTTCCTGTCGTCGTCGAAGAACAAACCAAAGTGGGGGGCCGTGCTGGTCATATGTTCATGGGATCGCCCCATTTTCACTCGTCTCACATATTATCGGTGTAGACAGTACATCAATCGAGGCGTGTGCGTGATGCAGTTGGGAGGGCCGATTACGTTGAACCGGGTTGTAAGCATGTACGCTCGATCCTGTCCTTATAGGGATGAAACGCCGGAGCGAATATCCCCCTTGCAGGGAGCAGTTCAGAGAGCATGACCAATAACTTCCCACTGGTCCGGTGGATCATCGAGGTCGGGTGCTCAAGGTAATACAAAGTCTCATGAGTTTATAAGTCTTTGGAGTGGTATATCGGAATGTCTGGGCTGGAGCATAAGCAAAAGCGAGAGAATAGACCCTTACAAGAATCGAGAGGTCGTCGTCACGATCGAATAACCGCCATTGATTCATATAATGGACAGGTGATGGTTGGAACCACTATCTT
>Ga0307513_10010164_pt1 | contig 11833 bp, 11 predicted proteins | sample 15_EM_MG_FD_202174 | JGI IMG/M metagenome (GOLD analysis project Ga0307513, IMG submission 202174) | Populus trichocarpa ectomycorrhiza microbial communities from riparian zone in the Pacific Northwest, United States - 15_EM | ecosystem: Host-associated > Plants > Roots > Unclassified | place... | reverse complement strand
GCAGAGGGAGGAGGCGTTGACGTTGTCGAAGCCCCCCTTGATGTCCAGGAAGAGTGTAGAAACCTTTCTTTGGGCCATCTGGAGGGTTCTGACCTCGTGAGTCAGGGTGGTGGTCGCGTCCGAGGCCGAGAGGCCCGCCAGCGACCCGCACTGGTGTTGGTCCAGGAGGCCGCAAGCGCGGGCCACACAGGAGAGTCTTGAGTTCATTATCCTTTCAAGGATATTCGAGAAGGTTTGGAGCAGGACTATGACCCTGAAGGAGGAGGGGGAGTCGTACGAAGGCTTTCCAGGCTTGTCGAGGACAATGCCATCCGCCTTTTTCAGCGTAAGGGGGTGGGAGCCATAGGCCACCAGTGGGGCAAGCAGGTCTAGTATGATGTGGGGAGCCACACAGTGCACTCTCTTCCACACAGAATTGGGTGTCATGTCAGGTCCAGGGGCCGACGACGTGGACGAGCGGGCGAGGGCTCTGCTGATTTCCTCCGTTTCCAGAGCTTGGCAGTCCGCGAATGGTAGGAGGATGGTCTCTCTGGGCCCGGGGGGCTCACCAGGGAAGAAGTGGTCTAGGAGCGCTTTGTTGAGCTCTTCCGGTGTACTGGTACCCGGGAGCTCGGGGAAGCGGGGGGGCGGGCGCCCGACGGCGAACCTTTTCGCTGTCCAGACGGATTGAGGGGTCGCAGCTGCCAGGAAAGAGGACCAGTGGTCCCTTTTCGCCTTCTTGATGGCCTGAAAGTAGGAGGCCCTGGCGGCCCTCGCGGAGGCCAGGAGAGAGGGGTCGTAGCGGTCACGCTTCGAGGAGCGGAGCGCCGAATTATAGGCTCGTCTGAGGATCGACAAGAGGTCCGTCCACCAAGGCTTGGACCTGTACGTCACCCTCTTCAGCGGAGTGTGCATGGCGAATTGGGCTGTTACCCTGTCTAGGTTGGTCTTGAACCAAATGTCCAGGGACCGGGTGGTTGGGATCGGGGGCGGCGGCGGAATAACCGTGGCCCATATACTATCTTTAGGCAAGGCGTCCCATATATAATCAAAGCTGGGAATAGCAAGCTATGTTGGCTATTACCGCAAGTTGAACCGGCAGTACACAAATATGTTGGGTCACAGAATATTGCCGCAGATCATACCCGACATGGTGCAAGCGGAAGCTCTATAGGCCAAGCGTGAAGAAAGGTCCTCGAACCACTCATAACGCGGCGAGTGATAGTATGAAGGATGGTACAACCTTGAGTTCTCCTGCAGGAAACGGGACCAGCGAACATAACCTGGACGGTACTTTGAGAACGAAAGGCTGTGTCATTGGGCACGGTGGGTTCCTTCCACCAATGGGATCACCAACGCAGAATATTGAACTTGGACCTGGGCTAGCCTGGTCATATAACACGAAATCAGCAATTCACACACTAAAGGAATTTGGCCAACAGCTTTTACCATTGACTCAAATCGTTGAGTCCCTATTTCAGACATTCCTCCTGGAGGAGCATTCCAAATACACAGCAGTCTATGAGACCATTTACGATGGGAAAGCTGACAATCTTGACAAGGCATTTAGAATATGGACCTCCGGCTCACTTGTCATCAACACGAATAGCAATAACTATCAGGATCTGGAAGATGTATGCCATGGGTGGTGTGCAATAGTAGTATTGGGAGACTTTGAAGGTGGCGATGCGTGCTTTCCTGAGCGTGGAGTCAAGATTGATTGTACCCCTTGTATGTAGAGACTCCCGCCCATATTATCCAATTCCAATAAGTGACCAAGATATATTCTCTACCTTCTATTATTTTCATGCGTTCCTATGCAGTGGAAGATTATATTGGCTCTTTTGTGTGAAATTGGTGTAGTCTTGTCCACTTTACACATCAAGCAGTGCAGGATGCATATGTGGAGAAGACGGGGAAGCTGTTGTAGGAGTTCAATAAGATGCCTAAATGGTGGCAGAAGTTGCGCATGCATCTGAATGTATAATAATGTTCCTAATCATTGATTTTTCTATTTAGTATCGGTATATACTTTTGAGCTTGGCCTGCTCTTGTTTGCAAGGCTGTGCCCCAAAAATCATACACCCAAAACCATACGCCCAAAACCATGCGCCCAAAGCCAAACCATACCCCCAAAGCCAAACTATACCCCCAAAGCCGTACGCCCAAAACCATACGCGCAAAACCATATGCCCAAAGCCAAACCATATGCCCAAAGCCATATGCCCAAAACCATCCACCCAAAACCATATGCCCAAAACCATCCACCCAAAACCATACGCCCAAAACCATTCGCCCAAAGCCAAACGATACGCCCAAAGCCATACACCCAAAACCATGTGCCCAAAACCATACGCCCAAAAGCCATACAGCCAAAACCATGCGGCCAAAACCATACGCCAAAGAGATTCACCTAGAACCATAGCTTTTTGTACACAGTAGTGAGCGCCCAGTTTAACCAACTATCTGCAAGTTTAGGGTAAGTGATTGCCTGAACCTCAGAGCAGATTTAAATAGTGGCCAGTATTTGGGTGGATGGCTTGCAAGGCATGTGAGACGTGACGCCTAAACCAATAGTCATAGAATGAAAAGCCCAAAGCTGAAGGCCCAAAGCCATAAGCCCAAAGCCATAGAGCATGAGCAAAAAAAACACATGCATCTGATGCGCCCTCAGGCGTCTGGACGCCAGCGACGTCATCGCTGCATGACGTGCGTCCTGTGCGTCCTGAGTTCAGTTCCACCGTCCGTACGCTTCCCGTGCATCCTGAGTCTGTTCCCAACGTTCCCAACCCCCGCACGCCACTATTGGGTCCTGAGTTGCGCAGCAACACTCCCTTGCATCTGGACTTGATGTCCCCCCTGTTCTCCATATCCCAGCGTCCTGACGCTTTCAATTGGCCAGCCCCTACCGGAAGCCGTCAGGATTATCATACTCCTACCCCTAGTCTCCTGGCGTGAACCCTGTGCCAGCCCTGCGCCTGCCAACGTCCTGTGGCGTCTCTCGAGAGTAGTCATCACTGGCACGTTTAACTCATATATTAATTATATATTTTTTTCATACTAGTACAGACTATATATACAGCTTGCCATGGCACCCAATACACGCCTTCGCACATATCCATCATACCCCTGTTTGTATAACTAATGAATCTCGTTAAAAGTCCTCAAGTCGATCCGGGTGTTGACGAGCCAGCGCCGGTCTCCCTCTGGAAGGAGATGAGGCAGGCCGAGAATTGTCCCTATGTCAACAAATGTAAACTCTTGCCCATCTTCTCGCAGCGGAACCGTAACAAGATTGTGTATATCAGAGGGCCGGCTTGAGTTCACAGGGCTCAACATCTGAATGCCTGCCAACCGCCACATAGTGTCTTGGCTACAGTCCCTGATTTTAAAGAGCGCCACGAGCATTCCCGGGAGACGACACCTCAGCACACAATGCATCTCATCGCTTCCAGCCTGTACCCAAACCCAATCATTCCGACTTTGCTGATTCCGAAATCGGTGGGTTCCTGTGCATCGTACCCGATGGATGTCGTAAACATCGGTTTCCTGGAATGCCAAAACCGGGATTTTGAGTTGCGTTAGTAGTTCAACAGGAAGAAGTGGGAGTATTGCAGGTTCTTCGGGAAGGCGGCGTGAAGTGGGCAGGTTGTGTCGGCGGTATCGAATCAATTCCAAACAGATCCGGTAAAGAGAGATTCCTAACGCCTTACAAAAATCAAGGACGTCTGACACGTCGTCACGACGACCTTTCAAGATGGTTCCACGATGTTAGGTGGTAGCGTCGGCGTGAGGTATTCCGACAGCTAGGACCTGGATCGTAATTATATCGGGGAACTCGTTAAGAAGACACGAGTAATGTAGTCTAGATATAATATTCACTTATGTATAGATAGTCGAAGTATTGGTATCGATATAAAAGTATAGATAACTTATTATATTGATAAGATCTCTTCTCCGTGCTTGTTGTGTCTAATAGCACCGAAGATGCTTCGATATTTATATTCCGCGGCTGAGCAATCGCGGTATACATGCTAACTCTATACTAACTAAGTACCTTGCCCGCAACTCTGCGAACCTCACCTGAGTGCAAAGACTCGTAGACCCTGAAAAGTCTCTACCACACCTTTTGCTCCCGTGGTCAACTTATCGGTCTGCGCATCTGTTGTTTCCCTAATGGTGTGGAGACCACGTCGAGTGTCAGCTCATCCGTTTATCCGTTGACAACGTACACGACTTGTCCTCGGGATCGTACCTATAGGCCTTTTTCCTCGGACTACATCTTTTACCAAGTTGTCCTCTGTGAATGCACCCGATCCACTTACTGGGCATAGTTACCTCCTTCATACTCTACACGACTTAGTAGCTACAAGGGGACTAACTTTTGTGCAAAACGTCCCGTTACCATCGACCCACTCTTCCGACTGTCTGTCTTCAAGTGTCTGTAACCTTATGCGCCGTCATTCGATTCACCTGCTTCCACTTGAATAAGGTGTCCGAATGACTCCCCTCATACATCCTGCGAACAGGACCCGGTCGGAAGGACGGCCGCGACGTATACGGTGTTTTAAGATGTGTTCCCTTGATAGTGGTCTTTGGTGTTGGGACGCAACTACCCAGGCGGACAGTGATGACGCGCCGTCCCAACGCCGGGGCTGGAGGGGGGTGTTATCATTTGCCTTCGAAATTCGTGTGCGTCAAGGTAGGGTAACTTAAACCTGTAAATCCATACGGGGAGTCCGTGCGCCTAATACACGAGGGACTGGCGTAGATACCGTATGTTAGGCGCACAGACTCCCCGTAAGGATTTACAGGGCAAAGTTACCCTACCTTGACGCACACCAACTTCGAAGGAAAAAGATAACACCTCCCTCCAGCCCCAGCGTTGGGACAGCGCGTCATCTCTGGCCACCTCGGTAGTTGCGTCCCAACACCAATGACCACTATCAAGGGAACACATCTTATAACACCGTATACGTCGCGGCCGTCAGTCCGACCGGATCCGGTTCGCAGGATATATGGGGGGAGACCTCCGGGCACCTTATCCAGGTGGAGACAGGTGAATCGGACGGCGGCCCATAAGGTTACAGACACTTGAAGACAGACAGTCGGAAGAGTGGGTCGAAGGTAACGGGACGTTTCGCACGCAAGTTAGTCCCCTCGTACCTACTAAGTCGTGTAGAGTATGAAGGAGGTAACTATGCCCAGTAAGTGGATCGGGTGCCCCCACATAGGACAAGTTGGTAAAAGATGCAGTCCGAGTGAAGAAGCCCATAGGTACGATTCCCAGGACAAGTCGTGTAATGCCGGAAGACCAGAATACGACCTGCAGTCGCGTGTCGAATTCTCGACGGAACCAACCAACGAAGAATAGCCATCTTCGGTCCAGCGAGTTTGACTACCCTCGGTGAGCACGGGGGCAAGATAATTCGTAACCATTGTTATCAACGGATAAACGGATGAGGTGACACCTGACGTGGTCTCCCGACCCTCTCGGATAACAGACACGCAGACCGATAAGTTGACCATTGTAGCAAAAAGGTGTGGTTGAGAGTTTTCAGGGTTTACGCGTGTTCGCACTCAGGTGGAGTTCGCAGAGTTGCGGGCAAAGTATTTAGTTAGTATAGAGTTAGCATGTATACAGCGATTGCTCAGACGCGGAATATAAATATCGAAGCATCTTCGCTGCTATTAGATACAACAAGCACCTAGAAGAGATCTTATCAATATAATAAGTTATCTACACTTTTATATCGTTACCAATACTTCGACCATCTACACCGAAGTGAATATTATATCTAGCCTACATTACTCGTCTCTCATTAACGAGTTCTCCGATATAATTACGATCCTGGTCCTAGCTGTCGTAATACCTCACGCCGAAGCTACCACCTAACACTCTACTCCTTGTCTTATCTAAATCGCCCAGGACGTTGTCACTGAGATTGGCTCCGTGACGTCGTAGGGAATTCATGTTTAAAACTCTCATTCGGATTCCATGCTGACGACCGTAGCTCTGAAGAATTTGTTGTTCCACATCGTTCTTATTCGCGCGTCTCCATCCATCCTTGATCTGTTCCTTATGCGCGAGCTCTCCGAACTCGGTGGAATACCTTGGGATATTGCCAAACTGGCATATATGAGCAGAGATGTGACTTAGTAGATGGATCATAACAAAGTTGAAATGGGATTCTGTATGGATCATGTCCATACGCAGCTCGTTCTCCTCATCCCGATTGTCTTCGAGGCGCCGGCGCCGCTTGGACGGTGCCACTCCCATGTTGCTTCTGGCTCGCTGATGTCGTAGCTCCTTTCGCTGCTTGTCAACCTTGGCCCGTGTTCGGTTAGAAACTCGAAACTCCAAGAAGATATCTTTCATTCTGTGAAACTGGTCGCGATATTCCTCCATATAGGCTATCTTCTCGAGGGTGTCGCTTCGGTATTGCGCCACCATATTGAAGTCGACCAGTGCCCGGACCCAGTCTTAAGCATGTTTGACAGGTATTACTTGCCGGCTGTCGGGCTCACGCAGTGCTACGGCGAGAACCCTGAAAATACACCGCCCCAGGTTCCTCATCTCGTTTCCTTGCCACTGCGTGACCTCGCGATAGGCCTTTTTGGGCACAACGAACCCCGGGTATGGCGGTAGCGCCTTCCAGGTGTCGTCAAAGGCCTGCAGCCGGGCGTGTTTCTTGAGAAAGCCCGAGATCCAGTCCATCAAGTGCTTGAATAACCCAAGATAAACTGTATCAAGCAAATCTGGCCTGTGCAGACTAGGCACCGAAACACGGTGAAGCCCGTGAAACACGTTTTTCTCAAGATTGATACCAAGCATTTCAAACATGGTGCGGGAGTTGTCACTGGCAGATTCACGCTCGCAACGTTCATATCTTGCATAATCTCTGGCCCGGTGGCTGTTGGCGTTGGTTTCTAATTCTCCTGGAAGCACCTCGCATTTAGGACAAACATTCGATTTCATCCCGTGAAGCGCAACGTTTTCCATATCGTCAGCAATCCCCGCGAACAATATTGGAAAGCATCTGCGCACTTTCGCGTCGGGACAGTTGATATTAACACCCTCCAGCGCCGGGTTCTGCAAGGGCTCAAACCCGAGTTCGAAGACGCCTCGCAGTGTGTAGGCATTAATTTGCCTCTGCAAGTGGTCTGTGGAGCACTTTGTAAGTTTGGGGCGAACCGGCAATAGCGCAAGAAGGAGAACTGCAAAGGATCCGGGTCTATTATGCCGGGTTGCTGGAAGATTTCCGAGAGTCAAATAGACCGGCCATGCCTTCTTGTCACCTGAAAGGTTGCTCAGATGCGTCTGATTCGACATCCCAATGATTGGAATAACAGTTGCGCCAGACGGAAGTGTCTCCTATAATCAGTTAGTCAGCGCTCCCAGGAAAGAGATCGAGAAACTCTAGTTGAATGTCCCACCACCAGTCTGCTGTATGCATCTCGGCATATACCCGTTGTCCTGTATGATCGTATTAACGCCGTGGCGCGTAAACAAAGTCATCTCGGTAGGCTATCTGGCGAAGGAGATATCTGACACAATCTAGGACTTTGCAATAGAAGAATGATAAAGTTCTCTTTCCGTCCTCTACCTGTTCTTCAAACCATTGAAGATATCGACTGTACGGATCCAGTTCCCAGAGGTGCTTCTCGAGCGTGTCCATACAGCCATAGCCCACAGACTCAGAATTGCCTAGGCTACTTGCGAAGTATTCGTTGATTTGTGACTTCGGTACTTTACTCTCAAGGAGATAAGAGGCAAGCGTGAACCCTTGCCCGCTGGGGAATGGTGCCCATGGGTCGTCGCACAGATTACTGATTTCATGCTCGAACCCATTCACGTCCCCAATTGTTTCTCCAGCTCCCGGAAAATGCGTTTGTTGGCCGCCAGAAAAACAGGCAGTGTTGTTAAGCACTTCAGTATCAGACTCGTACACAACATCACCACTCAATACGTGGTGCTCGCGTCCAGTAGGCTCGGGATCGGATTCATAGTCAGAATCCGGACGTTCCCCCACGACGTGGGTTTGCGTGTCCAGAACATGGCTGGCCGATGATTGATATCGTATAGTAGTGGAGGTGAGGATAATGTTGACATTGGCGTGGGTAGTTCGTAAATGTTTCTCATATGCTGCTGCTTGGGTGTATTTTTGTCGACAGAATGGACATTTGCTAGGCATCGCAGGAGTGCTTAGTGTTGATCCTAATGCGTGTGGATCGCACATAGGTTCAAGAGGGGTGCACGCTTTGAACATAAAACTGTAAATAGAGGTCAATCCGGGTTAGCGCCCTAGATGTAGACATAACGTGGTATCAGCTATGGTTTCTTTCATGAACGCGCTCGGCGAACTTCATGTTTCACGATGGTCATGTTTCAGAGGGGATGTTTCATTTCTAACATAAACAGGAATCAATAAAGCCCTGGCTATGCTAGTGTCAGAACTACAAATTCTGGAAAAGAATCAAGAGGCATTCAAAGCGCCAAACGACTGAGAGTTGTATATATAATCACCATTGATCCTAATCGAATGAATTCATACCCGGAATCAACTCACATTTACAACTTCCACCAAATCCACACAATTCATACCCAGAACTAACTCACACTCACAACGTCCACGATATCCACCAAATTCCCACCGCAGGCTATTTTCACCCTGGCGGCAACCTATACACCCAACAGTCTAGCGATATGGCACATAATAACGTAGAGTACGTCTATATGCCAAATGCAGGAAACCTGCAGGCTCTGGCGGGCGAATCCTATCACCTTCCGCCGGTATCTCTGAGAGGATATATAAGTTCAAGACACTCCAATTATCGAAAGATTGTTGATCACAAGTTATCAATGGGCATACCTGACGACAACCACTTGTATGGCGAAAGGCGGGAGGCGGTGAAGGATCAGATGCTTGCAAGGGGCTTCAGGAAAATCTGTATATTGCCTGACCACCATTTCCAGCAAATCGTCGCTGGTATTAGGACACTGCGCCCTGCCTGCGACAGCCTTGTCACAGCTGCGGCTAGGAATAACAGAGCTGGTATGCGCCAGATCGATGAGGCTGTAGTTCAACATGTTAAGGACTGTGGGGTGAAATTGAGAACAACTGTGAAGAATCGTTCTACAGGCCTGGCACCACTGGGCCAGAATGGAGTCTTCTATGATCAGATCATGCTGGGCGATCGGTTACTACCCCCCAACGCCCCAGACCAGTGGGGTCCCGCAACGACTGTACTAAACCCAGGTCCAGTTCCCCAAAATGTTCCACCGGCTTACCCCCCTCAGGTGCAAAACGTACCTGCTCATCATGGGAATTACCTCCCGCCGGTGCAAGGTGTAGCGGCGCAAGGTGTAGCGGCGCAAGGTGTAGCGGCGCAAGGTGTAGTGGCGCAAGGTGTAGCGGTGCAAGGCGTACCGGCGCAAAACGTACCTGATCAGCACAGGAATTACGCCCCTTAGGCGCAAAACGTACCGGATCATTATGGGAATTACCCCCCTCCGGGGCAAAACGGACCTCCTCATCCTGCGATTTACCCTCCTGCTGGTCAAAACATACCCGGCCTTCCTGCGAATTATGCTCTTCCGGGGCAAAACGCACCTGCTCTTCCCACCGATAACGCTCTTCCCAATTGATTAGCACATGCTCCTCCTCTGAACTATTACGCTCAGAATGCCGCAAACGCACCAGATGCACCTGCGATTTATCAGATGCGCATACCAGACCCATCGACAGAGATATCGACTCCGTCTCTGGTAAGGAGCAATGCCCCGACTCCAAGGGAGCTTCCTAGGGGTGGGAATTACGTGGCTCCCAACCCTATGCCAACAGGTTAGTTTCTTTCATAACAATTAGCGTCTTTTGTGTTTTTACTTACTGACTGATGATTATTAGATTGGAGTACTCTACTTGGGAGACCCCGTGGTGTGCGTATTGTTTGGACCTGGCCTTCCAGACGCGGCCAGGGTCAGACACCAGAACTGAGGAGGAACTTAAATTTTATGCCTGACTATAACATGCTGCATTGGCGTCCCCCCCATATAAATGGAGTCCGGTTCGCCGAATTAGATTGCTATGACATCCGGGGGCTGTCAGCTATGATTTCGAGAACTGTACTAAACGACAGAATTCGCTATATACTTGGTGCCACTGGAGAAGGCCGCCAAAGGCTCCGCAGGGTTCTTTCCGAACGGGTATCTTGCATTGATTATGTTTTCATCGATAGCGATGCAACGGTAAGAGCTTGGCTCGTGTCGAATCCAGTTCTCGATGACCCACTCGATCTCATGATCTATTGTTACCATGACGAGGGCGACACACGACCGGCGACAGCATCGTTAACGGCAGACCAATATCTCCATGAGGATGGGGTTGCCGATTGGGCCGATTCCGCACCAGGACATATGGGGAACATGCATTACCGGGCTCCATATGTACCGCCCAGATTTGATTACCGAAACGCCAATCGATCCGGGGATCACCAAGATGGAGACGCCCCAAGTGTTTCCATTCCAGGATCATCCCCCTCGTCATCAGATGTCGCGGACACCAGGCGTAAGGGTCAGGACAGCCCTGGGATGCCGCCACCCCTTGTCAGCGACACTGTTGAATCCACCATGGCTAGTACCCCGCTCGCTGTCAATTCTTTGAACCGACTGAATGTCCCAATGTCTTCTGACCAACTTGGGGGTCTAATACGCGGGAGCAAGACTCCAAGCGCGGTGCTCCGGATGAAGAAAATTTGGACGTTCCTAAATTTAAGAAAACACCCTTAGGAGCGTCGGAGCGTGAGTCTATGAAAGGCGTAGAGGTACGCATTGGCGGGAATCCGAAGGGCAAAAATTGTGAGGAATAGATATCGAAGAGACTTCGCGGGGATTCAATAGCCGGGGGGGTTCACAAAACGTAATGGATGAGACGGTGGGGCGTGTAACAATCCTATTGTTAGGTAGTTAAGCAACAGGCAACGAGAGTCGTTTCCTAGGGTGAGCAAGTATTCTTGTCTCTAATAGGGCGTAGGGAAATACTATCTCTTCAGATAGTGCGGAACTGGCTTGCTTGTCTAAGCAATCCGTCGAAGGATACTATCTCGTTAGATAGTAAGATGGGTGGATTGTCGTGCTTGATAGAACTATCAGAATAGTTCTATGTTCGAGTGGCCGGTCGAGACGATCACAATAGTCTCCGAGTTCTTAAAGGGTAGGTGATGGTAGAGGAAGAGTGTATGTGAAGCGAGTAAGGTATAATGGGATTGCAATATCTTGAAGTATAGAAAAGTACTTAGATGGTTGCGTGAAGATCCTATCTCTTCGTGGCATTTTTTTTCTTTTTTCTTTTTTCTTTTTTCTTTTTTGTAATCATGGGTTATTTGTTTCTAGGTACAAAAAGCCTTATGCAGCGCTGGCTATGAAGAGAAAAAAACCTATAAATGCAAACCCACCGCCCGCTTCACCTCTTCATGGGAAAGATCAAACACCCTGAGTCCATAGGAAAAGTCTCCCCCGCCTAGCACCTAACATAATTTACCCCAGACACGTAAGGAAACAATACATAGAAACGTACAGGTAGAGAGACCCAAACCCTTCAGAAGGCTCCCCAAAACAAAAGAAACGACGGCTGTTCTAAGGCCCTTTCGGGGCCCGGGGGAGAGGATCGATGATCGCCGACACGGGAAAACTCAGATGTTGAGGGCCCACCAAAAACTATGATGTACGGTCGGGCAGGTCATTACATCGATCCCAAGCGTTGGACAAAGCCACGGAGGCAGTGCTATACCACGACTAGGCGTAACCGAGGAAGGGCCGAACGATCGGAGGGGGAGGAGAGCGAGCGGAGCCACT
>Ga0307513_10010163_pt1 | contig 11834 bp, 9 predicted proteins | sample 15_EM_MG_FD_202174 | JGI IMG/M metagenome (GOLD analysis project Ga0307513, IMG submission 202174) | Populus trichocarpa ectomycorrhiza microbial communities from riparian zone in the Pacific Northwest, United States - 15_EM | ecosystem: Host-associated > Plants > Roots > Unclassified | place... | reverse complement strand
TCATCGTGCTGACCTCGGTGCTGTCCTGCCTCAACTCCGGGCTCTACACGGCCTCCCGCATGGCCTTCTCGCTCGGGCAGCGCGGTGACGCGCCCAAGGCCTTCGCGCGGACCACGTCCCGTGGCGTACCGCTCGCGGCGATCGTCGCCTCGGTCGTCTTCGGCTTCGTCGCCGTCTTCTTCAACTACAAGTTCCCCGACTCGGTCTTCCTCTTCCTCGTCAACTCCTCCGGCGCCGTCGCCCTGTTCGTCTGGCTGGTCATCTGCTTCTCGCAGCTGCGCATGCGGAAGATCATCGAGCGCGAGTCCCCGGAGAAGCTCGTCGTGAAGATGTGGCTGTACCCCTATCTGACCTGGGCGACCGCCGCTCTCATCGTCTTCGTCCTCGGCTACATGCTCACCGACACCGAGCACGACGGACGCGAGACCGTGCTGCTCTCGCTGCTGGTCGCGGCCGTGGTGCTCGCCATCGCCGTCGTCCGGCAGAAGACCGGACGCGGGACCGCCGTCGCGGCCGGCGGTCCGGCCCCGGCCGCCGCCGATGACGGCGACGACGTCAACGACGTCGTCAAGGTCGGCTGACAGTCCGAGTGGTCCCCGTGGTCAGGGAGTTGTTCACAGCACCGTGAACGACTCCCTGACCTGTTCGTAGGTCCGTACCGCCTGCTGCTCGATCTCCTCGTGGTACCAGGTGCTGATCTGGTACGACTTCCCCTCCACGTCGAATCCGAGCAGCCGCGCGTGCCAGTGGGTGCCGTCCAGGGTGAAGGTGTACTCCCAGACGACCGCCGGGTGCCCCTGGTACGTCGTCTCGGCGAGGGTGATCTTCCGGTAGTCCTGGCCCTGGCGGGCGTTGCGCTCCGACTCCTCCCAGGTCTCCAGCAGGTCGCCGCGGGCGAGGGAGGACTTGGCCAGGAGTTCCTGCCTGCCGTCGGGGGACGTGTAGTGCACCTCGGCGCCCGTCTTCACGTCCCGGCGCCAGCCCTTGGGCGTCGCCCACGCGTACCCGCCCGCCTCCTCGTGCGCCCCTGGCGGCAGACTGCGCGGGCGCGAGGTGCCCTCGACCGTGGGTTCGGGGGTGGGTTCGGGGGTGGGTGCGGGAGTTGTTTCGGGGGTGGTCGGGGAAGCTGAGGTCTCCAGTGACGATCCCGGCGTCGCCGTGTTCTTGTCGTCCGGTGAGCCGGCCGTTGAGGCCAGGACTATCCCCACCACCGCCCCTGCCGTGACCATTCCGGCCGCCACCAGGCCCGTACGGCGACGGCCCCGGCGCCTGTCACGGCCCCGCCCGGGGTCGGACGGGAGCGCGGGGCCCGGGAGTTCGCCAGGCGGCAGCTGCGGTGGCACCGGCCGCGGGGCCGTCGGGAGGGCGGCTGCCCGCCGGTCCGGGTGCTGTTCCAGGTGCTGTTCCGACGGCCGCCGCTCGGTCACCGCCTGCGCCCGTACCAGGGAGACGCCCGCCCTGCGTGTTCCCGCTCCGCCCTGGGCCGTCGCCGGTGCCGCACTCCGGGCCGGGATCGCCGAACCGGCCTCGGACCGTATCTCGGAGGGGACTTCGGAAGGGACTTCGGTGGAGGCGCTGGATGCCTCCGGGGAGGAGGGAGTCGGGGAAGGGGGCGGGATCGGGGTCGGGGTCGGAGTTCCCAGGATCGGGGTGGCGGCCGTACGGGCAGCGGGGACCGCGTCCGTCCGGGGCGGTGTCGGCGGTGCGGGCTCGGGCGCCGACTGCTCCCTCTGCTCCCGCTCCTCGCGTGGCTGTCGTGCGGCCCGTACGAGTGGCGCGTCCAGGTATGCGGGGGTCGGGGTGTCCTGGGGCGCCGGTACGGGGGTCAGGGGGGCCGTGTCCGGACGCCCGTTCGGTATCTCCGGGGCCTCCGGATCCGGCTCGCCCTCTCCCTCCCTCTCCCCCTCCCCCTCCTCCGCCTCGGGCTCGGGCTCGGGCGCCGGATACGCCACCGGCCGCAGTACCCGTTCCACGTCCTCCAGGGCGGGCCTGGCCGACGGTTCCTTCTCCAGGAGTGCGGCCAGGATGTCGTGCAACGGACCTGCGGCGGCCGGGAGTTCGGGGTCCTCGTACAGGACCGCGTGGAGCGTCGCCAGGGTCGTCTCGCGGGAGAACGGGGAGCGGCCCCCCAGCGCCGCGCAGAGTGTCGCGCCGAGGGACCACACGTCGGACGGCGGGCCCTGGTGCCCGCCCGACACCCGCTCCGGGGCCATGTAGTCGGGGGAGCCGACGAGCATCCCGACCATCGTGAGGGCCTTCGCGTCCTGGATGGCGGCGATGCCGAAGTCGGTGAGGACGACCCGCTCATCGCGTCGCTCCACGAGGACGTTGCCCGGTTTGATGTCCCGGTGCAGTACGCCGCCGGCGTGCACTTGGCGCAGTGCGGAGACCAGGCCGAGGCCGAGGCGGGCCGTGTCGGCCGGGGCCAACGGGCCGTCCTCGACGAGGAGTTGTTCGAGGGAGCGGCCGGCGACCAGCTCCATGACGATCCACAGGCGCTCACCCTCGTCCACGACGTCGTACACACGCACGACGTTGGGGTGGTCGATCCGGGCCGTCGCCCTCGCCTCGCGGAGGGTGCGTTCGCGGCGGGTGCGGGTGTCCTCCGCGTCGAGTCCGTCGATCCGCATTTCCTTGACGGCCACCGGCCTGTCGAGCATTTCGTCGGCGGCCCGCCACACCCGCCCCATTCCCCCCTGGCCAATACTTTCGACAAGCCGATATCGGCCCGTCACCAACAGCCCTGGAGCACCGCCGCCCCTATTCCCCGGCAATCCCCTGCACCCCCTCAACGCACGCCCCACCAGAACCACAATGGTCACACTTCGTGCCGTACCAGCATAGTGGCGACAAATCTTGTGGTACCTCTTCATGGACTGCGAATTCAGGCGCAGTCCAGGGGGATCCAAGGGGGACGAACATGAGTTCTGGTCGCACGACGGTCATCGCGGGATCGCTGCTCACGGCATCTTTCTCGGCCGTGATGATCCTTTCCTTCACCGCCAGCGCGGATGACCAGGGACCCGGAAGCAGCAAGGGGGGAAAGGCCGTTGACGAGGCGCCGGCGGGCGTCAAGCTGACCACGGAGCTGCCCGAGAGCATCTCGGTCGACAACAGTTCGAAGGAAACCGCGCTGACCGCCACGGTAAAGAACGAGGGGAGCAAGGAGAGCGGCGATATCCGGCTTCTGGTCGTCGGATTCGACGGTATGACGGTCAAGAACGTCCAGGGCTGTTCGGAGATTGCCGAAGGGGATCTTCCGGAAGGTTCGAACAGCGGTTTCAATTGCGCCGTCGGCAATCTAGCGGCCGGTAAGTCGAAGTCGTACGACGTGGAGGCGACGTACGACCTGGGCAAGACCGGCAAGATCTGCCTGCCCGTACAGACGGCCGACGGCTCGAAGACGTACTGGCAGCAGGGCCCGGTCCCGTTCGGTACGACGAACCCTTCGCCGAACGCCCCGGCCACGCCGCTGCTGCTCGGCACCGACAACAAGCCGGTGGCGCCCGGCGGTGACGAACTGCCGAGGACCGGCCCGGCGCGCGATCTGCTCCCGCTCGGCGCGGTCGGCGCGGCACTGCTGTCCGCCGGGGCGGCGGGCATGTGGTGGTCGCAGCGGCGGCCTCAGCAGCAGTCGCAGCAGTCGCAGGGCTGATCGGTAAATGGAGGAGGGGGAAGCGGAATCCGCCTCCCCCTCCTCCAACCCGCCGTTGTTCAGGGCTTGTTCAGCCCTTGTTGACGAGCTTCCAGGCCGTCGGCAGTACGCCCATCGCCAGCGCCGCCTTCAACGCGTCGCCCAGCAGGAACGGGGTGAGGCCGGCGGCGATCGCCGCGCTCGCGCTCATGCCGGCCGCCAGGGCGAGGTACGGGACGCCGATCGCGTAGATGATCGCCTCGCCGATCAGCATCGTGCCCGCCATGCGCAGCACCGAGCGGTCGGCGCCGCGGCAGGCCAGCGCGCCCACGGCGGCGGACGCGAGCAGCATGCCGAGGATGTAGCCGAAGGACACGGACGCGCCCGAGCCGCCCTCCGCGAACCACGGCACGCCCGCCAGACCGGCCAGGGCGTAGAAGGCGAGGGCGGCGAGGCCGCGTCCCGCGCCGAGCGCGGTGCCGACGAGGAGCGCGGCGAAGGTCTGCCCGGTCACCGGCACCGGCGAGCCGGGCACGGGGACGGCGATCTGGGCGGCGATCCCGACGAGCCCGGCACCGCCGAGCACGAGCGCGGCGTCCCGGACGCGGGAGGCAGGGAGCAGGTCGGCGAGGACCTGGCCGGGGCGGGCGGGGGCGACGGCGGTTGCCATGGGGACTCCGCGGGGATGTGGGTGAGCGGCAAGGGACATCGTGACGCTATCCCAGCGCCCTCGGGCCGATCACCGTCAGCGCTCGACAAAGGGGGCGACGGCGGCTTGGTGGGCTCCGGACAAACGGTGGGGGTTACACCCGGTACGGCGTGATGCCGGTCACTGAGGTGGAGTGGTTCGGACTACGGGGGCGTGGCGGGCGGCCTCTGTAGGGTTCCGCCAATACCGCCAGCTGCTCGGATGCGTGCCGTCTCGCCCGCTGGTCGCCATCTGGGCAGCGGCGGACCGTTTTGCTAGCTTCGTGCGCATGGTCGCCCAGTCCCGGTACTTCTCGTCGCGTCGCTATGTCGACCTGCGACGCGTGGGTACGGCCACCTGTCGCCGCCCCGGGTGAGGCGGCTCCGGCGCGCCTCGCTCCACAGGACTCCCCGAGTCCCTACGAGACGGCGCAGTGTCGGACCCGTTCCCCGAGGATGATCGCCATGCCCCGTGCCGCGGCACCCACCCTTTCCCCTTCCCTTTCCCCTTCTCCTACTCCCTCCTCTTCCCGTATACCTCGCGCCGCCGATCCCGACCGGCGCCGGACCAGTGCGAGTGTCGTGCTGCGGTCCGTGCTGGAGCACGGGCCGGTGGCGCGCAGCACCATCGCCCGGCTGACGGGGCTGTCACCGGCGTCGGTGACGGACTACTGCGCGCGGTTCGCCGAACTCGGCCTGATCCGTGAGGAGTCCGCGCCCCGGCGGTCGAACGGGGTGGGTCGTCCGCACGTCCCCGTCGACCTGGACAGCTCCCGGTTCGTCGTGGGCGGAGTTCATGTGGCCGTGCCGTACACGACGGTCGCGCTGCTCGATCTGCGTGGACGGGTGGTGGCCCAGCGGGAGTTGAAGCACGAGCGCACCGATCCCGGGTGGGTGCTGGCGCGGGCCGCCGAGGGGCTGCGGGCGCTGCTGGACGGCGCCCCCGCCTGCCGGGCCCTCGGTGTCGGTGTGGCCGTCGGCGGCTGGGTGGACCGGGAGTCCGGGACCGTCGTCGAGCACCCGATGCTGGGCTGGCGGGACGTGGCGGTGCGGGAGGTGCTCGGCGCCCGTACCGGGCTGCCGGTCCATGTGGACGGGCACGCGCGGGCGTTGGTCAACGGGGAGCGGCTGTTCGGGCCGGCGCGGGGCGGCGGGAGCGTGCTGCATCTGTTCGTCGGCAATGTGGTCGACGCGGCGTTCGCGACCAACGACGAGGTGCACCACGGGCCGCGCTCCCAGGCGGGCGCCATCGCCCATCTGCCGGTGCCGGGCGGTACGGAGGTCTGCGACTGCGGTCGTACGGGCTGCCTCCAGGCCGAGTTGAGCGAGCGGACGCTGTGCCGGCGGGCGCGGGAGGCGGGTGTCGTCGAGGGCACGAACCCCATGCACGTGGTCGCGGCGGCGGCTGCGGGCGACCAGGCTGCCGTGGGGCTGCTGGTGCGGCGGGCGGGTGCGGTGGGGCGGGCGGCGCGGCTGCTGCTCGATGTGCTGAATCCGGAGACGGTGGTCGTGACCGAGGTCGGGACCATCTACCGCGAGGACTGCCTCGCCGCACTGCGCGAAGGGGTCGGCGCCGACCGCGCGGCCTCTGTCGTGCCGACGAGTTTCCCGGACTCGGTGCTCGCGGTGGCGGGCGGTTCGGTGGCGCTCGATGTGCTGTACCGGGATCCGCTGGCCGCTTCACCTGTGACTGCTTCACCTGTGGCTATTTAATTCAGAAACTCCGAATGTTGACAGGGGTCAGGCATGACCGGGAGCATCGTTCCCATGAGCCTCTTCGTGAGCTGTCGCACCCTTTGTTGCTGACACGTCGCCGTTGTTGCTGACACGTTGCCGCGTGTGAAGCGCTCATTTCCCTCTGCTCTTTCTGTTCTTTCTGCGTGAATTCCGTTTCCCGGGCCTTGCCGTGCCCGAATTCCGCATGCATTCCTGCCTTTCGACCTCACGGAGTACTCCCATGTCAGTCGACCGACGTCTCTTCCTCAGCTCCCTGCTCGGCGCCGCGGCCGGTGTCGCCGGGCTGAGCGGCTGCGCCGACAGCAGTGCCGCTGCCAGCACCAAGGGCGCCTCGACCGCCCCGCTCGCCGAAAAGGTTCCGGCCGGTACGAGTCTGAAGATCTCCTCGTATCTGAACACCCAGCAACTCCAGTTCAAGCTCGCCAAGTTGGGCGACCTGCCGTTCAAGGTGTCGAGCTGGGCGAACATCGGCGCCGGTCCCGATGTCATCAACGCATTCCGCGCGGGCTCCCTCGATGTCGCCAACAATGCGGGTATTCCGCCGATCCAGGCGCACTACCAGGGATACGAAACGAAGATCGTCGCGATCAACGTCACCCGCAAGCCGAACTATCTCTTCGCCACCAAGCCCGGCAGCGACATCCGGACCGTCGACGACTTCAAGGGCAAGAAACTCGCCTTCTCTCAGGGGCAGGCCCAGGGCGTCGTACTCCTGCGGGCGTTGAAGCAGGCCGGGCTCGCCTACGACGAGGTCGAACTCGTCCCGCTGACCAGCAACCAGTTCTTCACCGCCCTGCAGTCGGGCCAGGTGGACGTCGCTCCGCTGGGCAACAGCCAGGCGCCCGCGTACCTGGCGCAGTACGGCGCCAAGGGTGCCCGGACCATCGAGACGGACGTGGTCGACCTGCTCAACCTGCTGTGGGCGCCGGTCTCCGTGCTGAACGACCCCGCGAAGGCCGCCGCGATCGCCGCGTACATCCCGTACTGGGCCAAGGGCCAGGTGTGGGCGTACGAGAACCCGGACGCCTGGAACGAGGAGTTCTACGTCAAGACGCAGAACCTGACCCTCCCCCAGGCGCAGGCGATCACGGCGCTCGCCAACAAGCCGCTGTTCCCGCCGAGTTGGGACGAGGCGATCAAGTGGGAGCAGGAGACCGCCGATCTGCTCGCGAAGGGCGGCTTCGTGAAGAAGTTCGACGTGAGTTCGCTCTTCGACCATCGCTTCGAGGGCATCGCGGCGAAGTCCGTGGCCGCGGAGTACCGGAGGTGACCGCCGTGACAACGTCCACGACCACGACCACGATCGCAGCCGTGCCGGTCACCGGCGGCGGGGAACTCGCCCAGGTCCGGCGGCGCCGTCGGCTCTCCCCCGGCAAGCGGCTGCCCGCCGCCCAGCTCATCGGGCCGGCCCTCTTCCTCGCCCTGTGGGCCGCCGCCTCCGCCGCCGGACGGCTCGACCCGGCCGCGATCCCGGCGCCCTGGACCGTGCTGAAGACCGGTGTCCATCTGTGGACCGACGGGACCCTGCCGACCGACATCCTGACCTCGCTGCGACGGGCCTCCTCCGGCTTCGTGATCGGGCTGACCGCCGGCATCGTCCTCGCCCTGGCGTCCGGGCTCAGCCGGGTCGGCGAGGCGCTGATCGACGGGACGGTCCAGCTCAACCGGGCGATCCCGACCCTCGGTCTGATCCCGCTGTTCATCCTCTGGCTGGGCATCGGCGAGACGTTCAAGGTCGCGATCATCGCCATCGTCGTCTACATCCCGATCTACCTCAACACGCATTCCGCGCTGTCCGGCATCGACAGCCGGTTCGTCGAACTCGCCGAGGTGCAGGGGCTGTCGAGGCTCCAGTTCGTCCGGCAGATCGTCGTTCCCGGCGCGCTGCCCGGCTTCTTCGTGGGCCTCAGGCTCGGGGTGACCGGTTCCTGGCTGGGGCTGGTCGTCCTGGAGCAGATCAACGCCACCAGCGGACTCGGCTACATGATGTTCCAGGCCCAGAACTACGGCCAGAGCGATGTCATCCTCGTCGGCCTGGTCGTCTACGGCGTCTTCGGCCTGGCCTCCGACAGCGCGGTTCGTCTCATCGAACGGAGGGTGCTGTCATGGCGACGCACGCTGAGCAACTGACCCGGCCCGCCGTCCAACTCCGGGGTCTGACCCGGTCGTTCGACGGGCGGACGGTCCTCGACGGTATCGATCTCGACATCCCCGCCGGGCAGTTCGTCGCCCTGCTCGGGCACAGCGGGTCCGGCAAGAGCACCTTGTTGCGGGCGGTTGCGGGGCTCGATCACGAGGTGGTGGGGAGCGGGCGGCTCGTCGCCCCCGAGCGGGTGTCGGTGGTGTTCCAGGACGCACGGCTGCTGCCGTGGCGGCGGGTGCTGGACAACGTACTGCTGGGGCTGGAGGGCAAGGAGGCTGCCGCGAAGGGGCGGGAGGCTCTTGCGGAGGTGGGGCTGAAGGGACGGGAGCGGGCCTGGCCCAGTGAGTTGTCCGGCGGCGAGGCTCAGCGGGCCGCGCTGGCGCGGTCGTTGGTGCGGGAGCCCGAACTGCTGCTTGCCGATGAGCCGTTCGGGGCGTTGGACGCGCTGACGCGCATCAAGATGCATGCGCTGCTTCGGGAGTTGTGGCGGAGGCATCAGCCGTCGGTGCTGTTGGTCACGCATGACGTGGACGAGGCGATCGTGCTGGCGGATCGGGTGCTGGTGCTGGAGGAGGGGCGGATCGGGGTCGATCTGGTCATCGATCGCGAGCGGGCTCGGGAGGAGTACCGCGGGGTGTTGCTGGGGGCGCTGGGGGTGACGTCGGACGTTCGGTGAGCGGCTTGTTTCGCCCCCGCCGCCCTTACCCATTCCCATCCCTGGGGGCTGCGCCCCCAGACCCCCCTTTCGCGCCGAAAGCGCTCGTCCTCAAACGCCGGACGGGCTGGATTGTGCCGACCGGCGCCAAAGAGCAAAGGAACATCCATGACAACCCGTCAACTCCACCTCAACGCCTTCCTCATGAGTACCGGTCACCACGAAGCCTCCTGGCGGCTCCCCGAGAGTGATCCGTACGCCCACGTCGAGCTGGACCACTACATACGCCTCGCCCGGAGCGCGGAGCGCGGCACCTTCGACTCCCTCTTCCTCGCCGACAATCCGCAGTTGTGGGGCAATATCGCCCAGCGGCCGGCCGGTGCCCTGGAGCCGCTCACTCTGCTCACCGCGCTGGCCACGGCGACCACGCACATCGGGCTGATCGCCACCGCCTCCACCTCCTACAACTCGCCCTACAACCTGGCCCGTAAGTTCGCCTCCCTCGACATCATCAGCGGGGGCCGGGCGGGCTGGAACATCGTCACCACCGCCGGGGCCGAGGCCGCCCGGAACTTCGGGCTGGAGGCCGAGCCCGCGCATGCCGAGCGGTACGCCCGTGCCGCCGAGTTCCTCGAAGTGGCGGGCAAACTCTGGGACAGCTGGGAGGACGACGCGATCGTCGCCGACAAGGCGGCCGGTGTCTGGGGCGACGACTCGAAGGTGCACCCGCCCCGGCACAAGGGGAAGTACTTCAGCGTCGAGGGCGGTCTCAACGTGCCCCGTGCGCCTCAGGGTTACCCGCTGCTCGTGCAAGCCGGGTCGAGTGAGGACGGGAAGGGGTTCGCCGCGCGGTACGCGGAGGCCGTGTTCACCGCCCAGCAGACCATCGAGGACGCGCAGGCCTTCTACGCCGACCTCAAGTCCCGTACGGCGGCGGCCGGTCGGGACCCCGGCCACATCAAGGTGCTGCCCGGGATTGTTCCGGTGCTGGGCTCCACGGAGGCCGAGGCACTGGCCAACGAGCAGGTTCTGGAAGACCACATCGTGTACGCGCATGGCGTGGAGCGGTTGGAGGGGCTTCTCCAACTGCCCGCCGGGACATTGGAGTTGGACTCTCAACTCCCCGCCGACCTTCCTCCCGAGAGCGCCATCGAAGGCGCCAAGAGCCGCTACACCCTCGTCGTCGAGCTGGCCCGGCGCGAGCGGCTGACCGTGCGGGAGCTCATCGGGCGGCTCGGCGGCGGGCGTGGGCATCTCACCTTCGCCGGTACGCCCGAGCAGGTCGCGGACGAGATCGAGGCCTGGTTCACGCGCGGTGCCGCCGACGGGTTCAACATCATGCCCGCGGTGCTGCCGTCCGGTCTCGACGCCTTCGTCGACCACGTCGTCCCGATCCTGCGCGCCCGCGGCCTGCTCCGTACGGAATACGGGCCGCGCCGGACCCTGCGCGAGAGGTACGGCCTCCCGCGTCCCGCCAACCAGTACGCCGCCAAGCCCGCTCTCGTCTGATCTCGTCCGACGAACCCCGATCCGGAAGGAAACCCGCACATGTCCGGCATTGAAATCCAGAAGGTCACCGCCGACATCGGCGCCCGCGTGTCCGGTGTGGACATCGCCAAGCCCCTCGACGAGGAGCAGATCGCCGCGATCCGCGAGGCCCTCAACGTCCACAAGGCGCTGGTCTTCGACGAGGTCGACCTGGACGACGAGGGGCAGCAGGCCTTCGTCCGCCACTTCGGCGACCTCACCACCGCCCACCCCACCGTGTCCGCCGTCGACGGCGCCCCGAACGTGCTGCCGGTCGACAGCGAGCGCGGCCGGGCCGCCAACCACTGGCACACCGACGTCACCTTCGTCCTCAACCCGCCGCAGGCCAGCACCCTGCGCAGCATCACGATCCCGCCGTACGGTGGCGAGACCCTGATCGCCAGTTCGGCGGCTGCGTACCGTGATCTGCCCGAGCCGCTGCGGCAGTTGGCCGACAATCTGTGGGCCGAGCACACCAACGACTACGACTACGCGGTCCCGGACGAGGACCTCGACGAGCAACAGGCCGCCCAGCGCGCCCAGTTCACGTCCATCAACTTCCGCACCGCGCACCCGGTGGTCCGCGTCCACCCGCTGACCGGCGAACGCGGGCTGTTCATCGGGGGGTTCGCGCAGCGGATCGTCGGGCTGTCGGTGGGCGAGTCCCGCAAGATCCTGGACATCCTCCAGGCGTACGTCACCCGCCCGGAGAACGTCCTGCGCCACCGCTGGTCCCCCAACCAGCTCGTCCTCTTCGACAACCGCATCACCCAGCACTACGCCATCGACAACTACGACGGGCAGCCGCGCCGTCTGCACCGCGTGACCATCGCCGGTGACATCCCGGTCGGCGTCGAGGGCAAGGAGAGCTACTCGATCGCCGGGGACGCCTCGCACTACACCTCGGTCGCCGCCTAGGTTGCCTGCCCTGTCCCCCCGGTAAAGACCTCTTCAGAAAGACCCTCGTGCGGCGCACACGAGGGTCTTTTTGTTGTTAGCGTGTACTTGCAAGCTATATGCAATAAGAGGTCGAGGGGACCCCGCATGCCCGTGTACACGCTTCCCGAGCTGCCGTACGACTACTCCGCGCTCGCGCCCGTGATCAGCCCGGAGATCATCGAGCTGCACCACGACAAGCACCACGCGGCGTATGTGAAGGGTGCCAACGACACCTTGGAGCAGCTCGCGGAGGCACGTGACAAGGAGTCGTGGGGGTCGATCAACGGCCTGGAGAAGAACCTCGCCTTTCATCTCTCCGGGCACATCCTGCACAGCATCTACTGGCACAACATGACTGGTGAGGGCGGCGGTGAGCCGCTCGCCGCCGACGGTGTCGGTGACCTCGCGGACGCGATCACCGAGTCCTTCGGCTCGTTCGCCGGCTTCAGGGCGCAGCTCACCAAGGCCGCAGCGACCACCCAGGGCTCGGGCTGGGGCGTCCTCGCCTACGA
>Ga0307513_10010162_pt1 | contig 11834 bp, 10 predicted proteins | sample 15_EM_MG_FD_202174 | JGI IMG/M metagenome (GOLD analysis project Ga0307513, IMG submission 202174) | Populus trichocarpa ectomycorrhiza microbial communities from riparian zone in the Pacific Northwest, United States - 15_EM | ecosystem: Host-associated > Plants > Roots > Unclassified | place... | reverse complement strand
GTCGATCAAGAATCCCCTGCGCCGCGCGTACCATTTCAAACGCCTGCGCAGTGCTCTTGAGCTGGGTGAATTCGTTGACGTCGGCGCCGGCAATGAAGCCCGAAGCCTTTCCCGAGCGGACCACCAGTCCGCGCGGCGGTGATTTCGCCAAACTCTGCAGGTGAGCGTCGAACTCGAGCAGCGTGTCACGCGACAACACATTGGTGGACGTGCCGGGCTTGTCGAAGGTGAGCCAGGCGATACCGTCGGCGTCGATCTCGGCACGCCAGGCAGGCGCAGCGGGCGATGTCATGGCCGCGGAATCTACGCGACGGCGGTTCGAGAAGCGACCGCTCCCCGTACGTTGAAGTCGCAGAGCACCGGACGATGATCCGAGAAGCGCACATCGGGAACTTCGAAATGCGTGATCTCGATCTCTTTGCTCACCAGGACGAAGTCGAGCTCGATGCGCGGAATGCGCGCCGGGAACGACGGCACGTTCTTCTCATTGGCGCTGCGGAGCCCGGCGGCGCGCATGAACAGATAGATTTCGTCGGTGCCCCAGAAAGTATTGAAGTCGCCGGTGACGATCACCGGCTTGTGAGACTTGGCGATGAGGTCGTGCAGGTAGCGCAGCTGGTATTGGCGATGCCGATATTTGAGCGCCAGGTGCACGAGGAAAATGCACACGTCGTCGAGTTCGAGTTCGATGATGAGCCGCTTGATGCCGGTGTCGAAATAGTGGAACCGCTCGCCCTCGACTCGCGGAGCGGCGAGGAAGGCGTTGCCCTGCTTGCGCACGATGGGCATGTGATTGTTGATCGAGCTCTTGCCGTACTTGCACTCGTAGGTGGTGTAGTGCCCGAGCGCGTCGGCGATGTGCTGGGCCTGGTTGCGCATGCCGCTGCGGATCGAGCCGATGTCGACCTCGATGAGTCCGACGATGTCGGGGTCCTTGTCCTTGACGAACTGGGTAATCCCGTCGAGTACGCGCCGGCTGGATCGTAGATAGCCGGCTCCCGGGAACGGCAAATGGAAGGCTGGTCCAATGCCCGTGGCGTAGCGAATGTTGTAGACGAGCAGGCGCAAGAGGATTGATGCTAACGTTGCGGCGCACAAAAGTGGAGAGGGCGCGCAACTTCGCCTTCTAAACTACACTCAAGGCTGGCCTCTGGATCGGTCGACATGTCACAAAACAATCCAATTAGATTGTTCGTCACGCATGCGTGGGACACATCCGACGAGTATCTCCGGATATTCGAGTATCTCGAGAGCGCCCGGAACTTCTTCTACAAGAACCTGTCGGCGCCCGACAAGGCGCCCGCCGGCGGCGGCAAAGAGGCGGATCGCGAGGAACTGAGGCGTCAGATGGCCCAGGCCGAGTGCGTCATCGCGCTGCCCGGCATGTATCGCCAGCAAAGCGAACTCATGCTGTTCGAGCTCGCTTTCGCCAAGGCCTCGGACAAACCCGTAATTCTCATGCGACCGTTCGGCGCGAACGCCGTACTGTCCAAGGAAATCACCTCGCTGTCGGATCAGATCGTCGAATGGGACGGTCGCGCGCTGGTCGACGCGGTCAAGGCGCAGGCCCGCCACGAAGAGTCCAATCGCTGGGACACGATCGAGTTCAAGCTCGACTAGTTAGTTCAGCCTTCGGCGGCGAACAGCTGCACGACGGCGGCGCCGGTCTGCGAGGGCAGGGGCAGTTCGAGTTCCTGCTGGCGCGTGATGCGGCAGAACATGCGCACGATGAGCGCTGCCAGCGATTCCGCTTCTTCGTTGGACATCTTGCGGATGGTGGCGCGTACCGCGTCTTCGCCGCGCAACGGCCGTTCGCGCTGCATGGCATTGCTGAGCTCGAGAAACTGCAGGCGCAGTTCGCGCGGCACGTCGTCGGGTTCGATGTTAGCCAGGCATTGGCGCCAGGCGCCGTTGAGCCGGTCCTTGATGACGCCGGCACGGGCGAGCAGAAGCGTGGCTGATTCGAGCCGATCGTAAACACGCGACATGAGTTGCTTCCGTTTCGTTCGGCGGGCGGCGCAAGTCCCTCTCTGCGTCGCAAACCTGACGTAACGCCTTAGTTATAGTTCTAGCGGCGACCCTGATCCGTCAATGGTGTACGACGCAAATATAGCGCGACATCTCTCAAATGCAACGGGAAAAATGCGTCGAGCGCCGACGTCTGGTCCGTTCCGAGCACAGCAGGACTAGCAAGAAGAGGGTGGTCAGTCCGATCGAACCGCCGCCGCCACCGCTTTTCGGCGGCGTCGGAGTCGGAGTGGGCGTCGGTGTCGGGGTTGGCGTCGGCGTCCCGGGCGTGGGGCCCGACGTGATCGGCGCAGCGCAGGGCGTGCTTCCCGCCGTAGCCGGCGCCGCCGTGCTGGCGCGGTCGGATTCGACCTGGATATCGGCCGTATCGGTTCGGTTCTGGCTGTCGGTGACCGTCAGGCGCAGCGTGATCGATCCCGAACTCGGGGCGATGACAGTGGCCGTGGACGAGTTCGCGCCGACGATGGCGGGCGGATTGATCGTCGGTACGGTGACGATCCACGCGTAGCTCGCGATGGTCGCGCCGCAGGCGGCCGCGCTCGCAGCGGCGCTCAGCAGCACGTTCTGGCCGGCCGCCACGTTGACTGGCAACGCCACGGCGGCGATGGGCCGATCAGCGGCAGCGACGGAATTGGCCGCATTCGCCATGCCCGCGCCGCAGGTGCTGGTCGTACACAGGCACTGTGCCAGCTGAAAATCCTGATCATTGGCCGGCACGTGACAGACCGTGGTGATGGTCGGATCGTCGGCAACCGTCGTCGGGAAGGCCCGCGCACCCTCGCGCAGTCGCGCCAGCAGCTGGCTCGTGGACAGGTTCGCATTGCGCGACAACATCAGTGCGGCAATGCCGGAGACGATGGGTGCGGAAAAGCTGGTGCCGAGGTTGCTGTTGATTTGATTCGTGAATGTGTGAGTTGAGGGCACTGTGGCACCGCTGTTCGAGGTCGTATCGAGTGAGAACAGGCAGGGCCCGCCGTTCACGTTGACGCAGTTGCCACCGGGCGCGGATAGCGTGACCTCGGGACCGAGGCTGCTGAACCCCACCTTGCTGCCGGCGTGGCGAATGGCCGCCACCGCGGCGACCCCGGGACAATTGCCGGGCGATGAAACGACCGTGCCCTCATTGCCCGCGGAAATCACCAGCAGCACTTTGCGCGCGGTGAGTTCGTCGATGACGTCGCGATAGGACGGCTCGCAGGCGCCGCTACCACCGAAGCTGGCATTGAGTATGCGAGCCGGAGTCGGGTTGTCGGCGATGCCGGGCACGTGCAGACCGGCGGCCCAGCGCATGCCGGCGAGAATGTCACTGTCGATGCCGCCGCATTTGCCGAGCACGCGCACCGGCAGGATGAATGAATTCCAGTCGAGCCCGGATACGCCGGCGGAGTTGTTAGTCAGCGCGCCGATCATGCCGGCGACGCGGGTGCCATGCCACGTACTGCTGGTGGTGTCGCAATTCGCGTATTGGGTGTTGCCGGCCTTGTCGGTGGAATCGATCCAGTCGCCGGGGTCCGAAGGGTCGGCGTCGCGGCCGTCGCCATCGTTGGTCATGTGCGAGGCGCTGACGAAGTCGAAACCGGGCAGCAACCGGCCGCCGTGGTCGCCACGACCCAGGTCCGGATGGTCGTAGAGCACGCCGGTGTCCAGCACGGCGATCACGACGCCGAGCGACCCGAGCTCCCGGTCCCAGGCATCGATGGCGTCGACCGCGGAAACTTCGGTGTTCTTGAGGTACCACTGGTTGGCGAACAGCGGATCGTTGGGACTCGTGGCATGCGGGAACCGCCGGTGATCGATCGCCACGTACGCCACGGCGGCGTCGGCCCGCAGGCGCTCGAGCGCGTCTGTGGCGCCAGCGTCGCCGAGCTCGATCGAGCTGGCGAGCAAAGTGTCGGAGATCTCGCGTCTGAGGCTGAGCGTGAGGCCGGTGCGCTTGCCGAGCGCCGCGGCGCGGGCCGTGCCATTCGAAAGTTTGGCGAAAGCCGCACCGGAGCCGTCTCTGCGCAGTTTCACGATGACGGCAAGATTCGCCGCATCGTCGATTGCGACGCTCGATGCCCGAGCTTCGCGTGCAACCGGATTGTGCTCAGCGGCGAGCGCTGGCAGCGCGAAGAGCGCCAGGAAAATTGCAGCCTTGGGTGACGGCACAGGCATGGCAATGATTCTGTGGTGATTGAAGGGCAAAAGGGTTCCTGGGTTTTCAGGACCGGAACGCAGGCCCCAAAAAACAGGCCGGGAATCCTGTACTACGCATAATGTATATTATGGTGAATTCCATTCATTTATATGACGCTCGCTCTGTTGCCTCGAACAATGGCGTCCCGCATTCTCGCGCCAACTCGTTGGGGGGAATTGAATGTTCAAGACGCGACGCCCGCTCGCATGGCTTGCGACGGCATTTCTCGGGGGGATTTCCTTTTTGAACGCCAACGCCGCTGAGTCGCCGTATGCGCGGCTCGAATCGCTCGATAAACGTTTCGATGCGCTGATTGCTCCGGATACCAAGATCGAAAAGATCGCCGACGACCTCAAGTGGTCGGAAGGGCCCCTGTGGGACGCGAAGTCGGGCTCCCTGCTCTTCTCCGACATCCCAGACAACGTGGTCATGCGGTGGAAGCCGGACAAGGGCGTGTCACGCTTCCTGGAGCGCAGTGGTTATACCGGTGCTGCGCCATTCACCGGACGCGAGCCCGGCTCCAATGGCCTCACATTCGATCCTCAGGGACGCCTGACCCTGTGCCAGCACGGCGACCGCCGCATCTCGAGGCGTGAAGCCGACGGAACCATGGTTCCCGTGGCCGTGGGCTATGAAGGCAAGAAGCTCAACAGCCCGAACGATCTCGTGTTCGACAACCAGGGCGCGCTGTACTTCACCGATCCGCCGTTCGGGCTCCCGGGCACGTTCACCGATCCGAAGAAGGAATTGCCGTTCAACGCGGTTTTCCGTGTGGCGAAGGACGGCAAGATCACCGCGGTGACCACGGAGCTCGAGGCGCCGAATGGACTTGGCTTCTCTCCCGACTTCAAAACCCTATACGTCGCCAATGCCACGGCGAAGGAACCGATCTGGAAAGCCTACGGCGTGAATCCCGACGGCAGCCTCGACAAAGGTCGACTGTTCGCCGAGGCCCGAAGCTACGTAAAAGAGGGTGATGGCGTACCCGACGGGCTCAAGGTCGATATTCACGGCAACGTGTTCGCGACCGGACCGGGTGGCGTGCACGTGTTTGCGCCCGATGGCACACGCCTCGGTCGCATCATCACCGACGTGCCCACGGCCAACGTGGCATTCGGCGAGGATGGCTCGACGCTGTTCATCACGGCCAATCACCGCGTACTGCGCATGCGCACGCTGACCAAGGGCATGCCGTTGCCCGTCGCCAAATAGTTTTTTAGGAGATTCCATGACCTCACGCCGACCAGTGATCGGTTCGATGGCCATCGTTCTGGCTTCGCTGTGCATGACACTGTCGGCAACCGCCGCCGAGAAGGCGCGCGTGCTGATCTATTCGGGCAGCACGGGTTTTCGCCACGATTCCATTCCCGCGGCCGTCGAAGCCGTGAAGGCGATGGCAACCAAGGCGGGCTACGGCGTCGATGCCACTGAAGATCCGGAAGTGTTCACGGCCGAGAAGCTCAAAGCGTACAAGGCCATCGTGCTGGTCAGCACCAGCACCGACCCGAAGAATCCGGAGTCCGAGTGGTTCGTCGGCGCGCGACGCGACGCGTTGCAGGGCTTCCTCAAGGATCACAAAGGCATCGTGGCCCTGCACGCGGCCGGTGATTCGCACTACCACTGGGGTTGGTACGGACAAATGATCGGCGGCTATTTCGAACGCCATCCGAAGGGCACGCCGAAAGCTGTTGTGACGGTGGTCGACGCCAAACATCCCGCCACCGCCAAGCTGCCGAAGACCCTCGAGCGCAGCGACGAGTGGTACTACTTCAAGGACTTCAATCCGACGATGCGCGTGCTCGTCACGGTCGATCCGGCAACCATCGGCGACGGTGAGGCCGATGTGAACCCGAATCCCGTGGTGTGGTGCCATGACTTCGGCGGCGGTCGCGTGTTCTACAGCGCCCTCGGTCACACCGTTGAGTCTTATAGTGAGCCGTACATGATCAACCTGCTCACCGGCGCGCTGCACTACGCCGTCGGGAAATAGGAGATCAGGCGTCGAAGTTCTGGTCCCAATATCGCTCGATGCGCGCCCGCATCGCCGCGTCGGGCATGCGGCCACGCAACGCCGCGAGATTGTCCTCGAGGTGCGCGACTTTGGTCATTCCCGGAATCGCGGCCGTCACGGCCGGATGCGACACGACGTACTTCAGGAAAATCTGACCCCAGCTCTTCGCGTCGATTTCGCCGGCCCAGTCGGGCAGGTCATCGCGGTCGCCCAGTCTCGAGAACAGGTTGCCGTCACGCCGCCCACCAAACGGCAGGTTGATGAGCACGCCCACGCGCTTGGCGAGCGCGGCCGGTAGCACCTTGTCCGCCGCGGCGCGATTGCCGAGCGAGTAGTCGACCTGGATGAAGTCGAGCGGCTGCGAGTTGATCAGCTCGACCATCTGGTCATGCTGACTGCTGCTCGACGTCGTGATGCCGAAATAGCGGATCTGCCCTTTGCGCTTGAGGTCGGCCAAGTGCGGGAACAGTACGTCGACGCCGGTGAGACTGTGGATCTGGACGAGGTCGAGCACCTCGGTCTTCAGCCGGCGTTTCGACTCCTCGATCATCGCCACGCCCTCTTCCAGTTTTCCGTCGCGTGCCGCGACCTTGGTGGCGACGAACGCCTGCTTGCGGTTGCCGATGTCGGCCAGCAGTTCCCCGATCACCTTTTCCGATTGCCCATAGGCCGGCGCCGTGTCGATGACCGACGCCCCCGCGGCCGTGAGGCCCGCGAGGACCTCACGCCGCGCGGCGCGTTCGTCCGGCGTCGTCGGACTGTAGTTGTTAGTCCCGACACCGATGGCGGCGAGCCGCTCACCGGTGGACGGCACGGCCTTGGTCATGAGCGGAGCGGCCGGCTGCGGCCTCGGTTTGTCCTTGTCCTTATCCTTGGACTTGTCAGCAGCCCAGGCACTGATCGCCTGCGTACCCGCAAGCGTGGCCAGCCCGGCTTTGATGACGTCTCGACGTCCTGTCATTTCTTCCTCCGCACGCTCTTCGTTTTCTTGGCCTTGGCCTTGGCCTTCGATTTCTTTTTCGCCGCTTTCTTCATGACCCGCTTCGCCGCCTTCTTCTTCGCCGGCGCCTTTTTCTTCGCGACCTTGGCTTTCGCTTTGACCTTTGCCTTGGGCTTGGCTTTCGCCTTTGCTTTGGCCTTGGGCTTGGGCTTGGCGGGTTTCGCTTCCGCCGCGGCGGCCGGTGCCGGGAATGAATGGATCGCGAACGGTGCGCCCGCTGGATCCACGAGCGAAGCAATGCGGCTGCCTCCGGGCACATCCATCGGGGCGTTCAGGATCTTCGCGCCGCCGGCTTCCGCCGGAGCGCAGCTGGCGTCGACGCTGCGCACGTGCGCATAGGGCATCCAGTTGGGCGGCGCCGGCCAATCCGCCGGCTTGATGTACATGCCTCCGCGTTGCACGCCATTCATGCCGAACACGAGGTAGATACCGGTCGGCCCCATGTCCATGCGCGTGATGGCGTCCCAGCCGAACAAGCCGCTGTAGAACGCGAATGCCGCTTCGTTGTCGCTGGTCGCGAGCTCGTGCCAGGAGAAAGTACCGAGCGGCGGAATGCCCACCGGTTCGGTGCCCGCATTCTCCGGATCGATGATCGCGAACACGGCGCCTTGCGGATCCTTGAGCACCGCGTAACGCCCGGCACCTTGCATGTCACCCGGCGCCTTGACGACTGATCCACCGGCACGCACCGCGGCCTCCGCGGTTCCATCGACGTCGCGCGTGCCGATGTACTGGAGCCAGTGCGAGGGAACTTCGGCCGGCAGATCGGCTGGAATCCGCATGATGCCCGCGACCGGACCTGCATCCGCATGGCATACCGTGTAAGCGGGATCGAGCGGCCAGGGCAGCGCCTTCCATCCCATGAGTTTTGTGTAGAACTTCTTGGCACCCGGCACATCGCGTGTCATCAACTGGTGCCAGACAAATCGACCGCGCACATCGACAGCTTCCATGGACGGATCTCCGCTGAGTGGGACGAGTGGTTGGGGCTGCCGATGATAACCCCGTCCAGATTCTTTTTACGGAGTTGGTGTTGCCTTGAGCGCGGCTTTCTTCGGATAGATGCCGACGATGGTGCCGTCGTTCTGGCGACGCGCGAACGCAAGGCCATTGGCCAGTGCCACCGAGCCTTCACACAGAGTGAGTTCCGGCCGCAGCGGTATCGTGACCTGCACGGTTGGAATCTCGATCTCGATGCGAGTCACCTTGACGCCGAGCGCCCCGGCGATGCCGCGCAGATAAGTTTCCAGCTCTTCCTTGAAGTGTTCGCTCAAGCCCACGTCATTGCGAAGAAAATAGGCGGTGAGATGGCGCGCCAGTGGCGTCGCCTTCTGCATCTCGCGCATGACGATGGCCTGCTCACTCTCCAGCGTCCAGAACGAGGTTTGCGCCACGTATTGACCGACATCGGACGGAACCGACGGATCGTCGCCGCGGATGGGCGGTGTGGTCACGTGGAGCACGCCATCCGGGCTCAGTGACAGTTTGGTTTCCGCCAGGTCGAGCTCGTAATTGAGCTTCGCCGGCCAGATGACCATCACCTGCGGATTGATGCCTTTGACTTCCGGGCAGGCCTTGTACCAGACGGTCACGCTGCGTTCGTGCTCGATGATGGCGCGCGTGCGCATCTGCGTAACCATGACGTTGAGCGGGCTTTCTTCGGCGTCCTTGTGCGTCCAGTACGAGTAGCCGATGGCGCCAACGGCCACGGCGATGATGATTGCGATGACGTTTTTCAACATACCTCGAACATCCCCGCGGCTCCCATGCCGCCGCCGATGCACATCGTAACCACGACGAGCTTCGCGCCGCGACGCTTGCCTTCGATGAGCGCGTGCCCCACGAGCCGGGCGCCGGTCATGCCATACGGATGTCCGACGGCGATCGCGCCGCCGTTGACGTTGAGCCGCTCATTGGGAATCCCGAGCCGATCGGCGCAATAGAGCACCTGCACGGCGAAGGCTTCGTTGAGCTCCCAGAGATCGATGTCGGAAATCTTCTTTCCGGCGCGCTCCAGCAATTTCGGAATGGCAAACACCGGGCCGATGCCCATTTCGTCGGGCTCGCAACCCGCCACGGCGAACCCGCGGAATATTCCGAGCGGCGCAAGGCCCTGCTTCTCGGCACGCGTGGCGCTCATCACTACGGACGCGGACGCTCCGTCGGAAAACTGGCTGGCATTTCCGGCGGCGATCATGCCGCCCGGCGTCGCGGTGCGGATTTTCGCGACCGCCTCGTAGTTAGTGTCCGGGCGGATACCTTCGTCGGCGCTCACCGTGACCTTGCGAGTCACGAGACGGGAATCCTTGTCGACGGCGCCCATGACTACGTCGATGGGTACGATTTCGTCGGAGAACTTGCCGGCGGCCAGCGCCGCGGCGGCGCGCTGCTGGCTCTGCACGCCGTATCGATCCTGCGCTTCGCGCGGAATCTTGTATCGGGTCGCCACGGTCTCGGCTGTCTGCAACATGGTCCAGTAGATCTCCGGCTTGTGCTGTTCGAGCCAGGCTTCCTTCGCCATGAAGGTGTTGAGATGCTCGTTCTGCACGCAGGAGATCGATTCGACGCCGCCGGCGACATACAGATCGCCCTCGCCCGCCATGATGCGTTGCGCGGCCAGCGCGATGGTCTGCAGCCCCGACGAACAGTAGCGATTCACCGTCATGCCGGAAGTCGTGACGGGACATCCGGCGCGCAGCGCAATCTGCCGCGCGATGTTGAATCCCGTGGCGCCCTCGGGATTGGCGCAACCCATGAGTACGTCTTCAATCGCCGCGGGCGGAAGCTTCGCGCGTTCGATGGCGTGTTTGACCACGTGCGCGCCGAGCGTGGCGCCGTGCGTGAGGTTGAAGGCGCCGCGCCAGGACTTGGTCAACGCGGTGCGCGCGGTGGAAACGATGACAGCGTCAACCACGGCGGCTCCTTTTTTTCGCCGGCGGCGCATCGTCGAAGGTCTGGCCGGCCGCCGCGAGCTGCGCGATGAGCCTCGCCGGCTTCCAGAAACCCGGTTCGGCGTGTTTGTTGGCCGCGAATTCCTTCATGCGCCTCATCACCACGGCCAGGCCCACGCGGCTCGCGTAGAACATCGGGCCGCCACGCTGCACGGGGAATCCGTAACCGGCGAGATACACCACGTCGATGTCCGAGGCGCGTTGCGCGATGCCTTCCTCGAGAATGTGCGCACCTTCGTTGACGAGCGCATACAGCAACCGGTCGACGATCTCGGCGTCGGGAATCTTTCGCGGTTCGATCTTCAGCGCCTTTCGCTCTTCGGCGATGATCCGGTCGATGACCGGATCCGGAATGGCATCGCGCCGGCCGGTTTCGTAACGATACCAGCCGAGGCCGGTCTTCTGTCCGAAACGGCCGAGCTCGCAGACGCGATCGGCGATGCGCATGCGGCGCTGCTTCGGATGCTCTTCGTAATGCCGCTTGCGGATGTGCCAGCTGATGTCGTTGCCGGCGAGGTCGGACATCCGGAACGGGCCCATCGCGAACCCGAATTTTTCGACGGCGCGGTCCACCTGCACGGGTGACGCGCCCTCCTCCAGCAGCAACAAGGCCTGCTGCGAGTATTTGTTGATCATGCGGTTGCCGATGAAGCCATCGCAGACCCCGGAGACCACCGCAGTCTTGCCGATGCGCCGCGCCAGCGCCATGACGGTGGCGAGTACGTCCGGACGCGTCTTCTTCGCTCGAACGACTTCGAGCAGCTTCATGACGTTGGCCGGACTGAAGAAGTGCATGCCGAGCACATCTCCGGGGCGCTTCGTGAACGCGGCGATACGGTCCACGTCCAGCGTCGAGGTATTGGTGGCGAGGATCGCTCCGCGCTTCATGACGCCATCGAGCGCGCGGAACACCGATTTCTTCACTTGGATGTCTTCGAACACCGCTTCGATGACCAGGTCCGCGCTCGCGGCCGCAGCGTAGTCGAGCGAGGGAGTGATCAGCTTGCCGCGTTTCTCTGCATCTTCGGGCTTGAGCTTCCCCTTGCCGACCGCGCCTTCGTACTGCTTGCGGATTCCGTTCATGCCCCGGTCGAGCGCGTCCTGCTTCGCCTCGAGCACGATGACGGGAATGCCTGCGTTGGCAAAATTCATCGCGATGCCGCCGCCCATCGTTCCGGCGCCGACGACTGCGACCGAGGCGATCTTTCGCGGCGGCGTTTTCTCGTTGAGGCCAGCGACCTTGGACGCGGCGCGTTCCGCGAAGAATGCGTGGCGCAGCGACTTCGACTCGTCGCTCACCATGAGTTCGCCGAAAATCCTCTGCTCGGTGGCGTTACCGGCATCAAATTTCTGCGTCGTCGCGGCGCCGATTGCTTCCAGCGCACGCACGGGCGCCGCAAGGCCGCGCGATACCGCGGCGACGCTGGTTTTCGCGAACTGCAGGAACGCTTCGGCCTGGGGATGTTTGCAGGGAAGATCGCCCACACGTCGAATCGGTTTTCCGTCCTTCACCTGCGCCAAAGCAAAACTGCGCGCCGCGCTCTCGAGCGAGTCTTTTGCGATCACGTCGAACAATGCCGTGCCGTTGAAGGCCGAGGCGGGAACCGTGGCGCCCGAGACGATCATGTTCACGGCCGTCTCGAGGCCGACGAGCCGCGGGAAGCGCTG
>Ga0307513_10010161_pt1 | contig 11835 bp, 10 predicted proteins | sample 15_EM_MG_FD_202174 | JGI IMG/M metagenome (GOLD analysis project Ga0307513, IMG submission 202174) | Populus trichocarpa ectomycorrhiza microbial communities from riparian zone in the Pacific Northwest, United States - 15_EM | ecosystem: Host-associated > Plants > Roots > Unclassified | place... | reverse complement strand
TCAAGCAACGGAGAAGAGACCTCAACAATATAACAAGTTATTGAGTTATATTCTAACTCTTTGATATTTGACTACACTTAATTACTTTACCTTTACCCCAAATTATTACCTACGAGCCTTCCTGACTGTTATCCGTTGTCTCAAATATCCTTGGCCTAGTTAGCTCGGAATCCTACTGTGTTAGCTACCCCGTAACACTATATTGTTATTCTTCTGTCACCAAGGCTCACACCTTACCTCATGCTATCAGACTTGATTGCCTGTCTGATCCTTTACTATCTTTTTTTAATTCTTGAAAAGCCATATGAGACTGCCATTGTCGCATCTCTACCGACCGAAGAACCTTTGGACGATTGGGAACCAGAGTCAGAAGGCGGAGTTACACTACCGTGCTCCACTCCTTCTCCCCCACCAACCCTCCCATTCTGATCGTCAACCCCGGAGACCATTATCCCTCAATCTCCTTCTATTGATCGCTTAGATCAAATCGCAAAAAACTACCAGGAATAGATCGATTCCTTTGAACAAAACTGGTGGAATACAAAATACGGGCCCATTCGTCACCCATTTCCTTCAACAAGGCGAAAGACCAAAACCTATTCTTATCAGGTTTGTTAAATTAAGATGACGGAAAACCAACCTGGTTCACCTTTTCCTTTTGAAGCCACCTCTCGTGATGAATGACCAGATGATCCTATGGATGATAAGAGTATGACACCTCTTGCTTCATCTTTCGCCCCATCATCTGGACCTCTCACGATTCCCTCTGGACCTAGCTCATTAGCAATGAGTCGATCCAGAAGTGCACCTTTCCAGGTTGGAAAGTCTACCTCCCATTCGAATTCCAGACAACACTCGAGAAACCCCACGAATCCTACTGAACTCCTTAAACGACAAATTGCCCAAGCATTCCAGTATATCTCGTCTACAATACATCAGAGCCATGACGAAAGTCAAATAGCTCTCGAAGCGTTATCGGACGATGATGGGGTACAGTACGCCAACCTACAATTGCTACAAACCCGGTTAGCAAAGGGCGAAACAATTGTCAACAAGGAGTTAAGCGATGCTAGGCAAGCATTGTTGACCCTGGAAGGGGCAACTCGAGTTGAGCGAGAACGTCTAACAGCTGAGATAGCTGGAGAGTTTAGACGCCAAGAAGCAAAGCAAAAAGAGGATGCGGAATTGGCAGAAGACCGAGATAAAATTCTAGAACGTGAAGTTCTTGAACTAAAAGATAAGTTCAAAAACCAGGACGTTACTTGGCAACGAATCCTCCATGATCACAAGAAACGAGCGGATCAGCTACTAAAGCAACAAAAAGACGATGCTGCCGCTCAGCAACAAAAGGTTCATCAAGAAGCAAGAGATCTCCTTGATAAGCAACGATTCGAATTTCAAGCCTTGATACAGACCTTAACTACAAGAATCGATCGTGCTGAAAAACCTCACTATACCATTCCACCAACGGATGGTGGTAACAGTGACCCCGGACCTTCCAACCGAGCTCAACGAAACCCTTGGATACCACCGGATTGTATCAACCCTGACAAGGAATCAGCTTCAACTCCCCGACAGAATAAAGGAAGGGAAGTTGATCGAGAAGGAAACAACCAACCACCACCTCCGCCAGGTAATACTTGTGGGGATCCCGACCCAGATGACGATGACGATGATGATAACGACAAAAATGGGGGAGATGGCAGGGCCAGGAGAGGCGGACGTCCAGAACGCAACGCTCGAAGACCATCGCTTCCAAGAGATGCGTCTCCTCGTACTAGGGCAATGCTGGAATTCATGCAGAGTCTTAGTACTTCTCAACAACCGACAAAAAAAACTGCAGAACCTCCTTATTTTTTTCAAGGTGAAGATAACCAAGATGTAAGAAACTGGTTAACCGCATGTGAAGATTACTTTGATCGCAACCCTACGGAATCGGTGAACCACTCGCATCGAATCGTATTTGCCTTAGGGAAGACCAAGGGAAATAAGGTGGCACCTTTTTCGGAGAAATACTGGAAGGTCATAGGGGGTTTAGGTGGTTATACTCAAGACCCTAGCTACTCCACGTGGGAACGTTTTCGAAAAGAGATTATTAAACGGTATATCGGTATCGAAGAGGAACGACAAGGCCTAGAAGAAATGGATAAAATTATCTATAGGGCAAAATCGATACATACCTTCTACTCCTCGAAAATCTCAACATTGAGGCTGGTCTCACAGGAATAGCGTGGAGGGTTAAGGTTGAAAACAAACTTCCGCAGGATATCCTTTGTTGATTATCCCACTTCAAGTTCAACGATAATGATCACTGGATAGAGACCTTGCGGGAAGTTGGAAGACAGGAAGAAGAACCTCTCGAACGTGGAAAACTATCGAAATCCATATCGACCCCGCACAACCCCACACCAAAGTGCAAGTGGGAAGGGTCAGAAAAAGGATTCAACACAAAATTCGAGAAAAGGAAAGATAACAAATCTCGGAAGGATAATACCTCCCGATGGAAATATGCACAGACAACAACCGCGAAACGAAACGGTAATAATTCCAAGGATGAGCATACCGACTGGAAGAAAGCTCATGAAGGAATTGCCGAACAGGTGGTTGACAAAAGAAAGAGGGAAAAACAATGCACTCATTGCACCCTCGATAACCACACCTGGAGAAAATATCGAAAGCCGATTGTAGTAGCAACTACCTTCGCCTACGGGAATAAGGGAAACCCTAAACCTTACCAGAAGCCACGCACTTCAACGCTGGCTGTTCACAACCCTCCACCGTCGGGTTCAGAGCAAGTCCCTAAGGTTAACCGAGTACATTGAGAAATGTCTACCCAAGTTTGGGAATTGTCCGATACAGAAATAACCTAAAGGAATCACGTTGCAAATAAACAAAGTATCGCCTTTTCCTAAGTCTATAAGTCCTTATTGATCTCGCTTAGTGGACAGACTAGAGTGGATGTCACCGTGTTTTAAGAATGACAAGGTCACGGGTAAGTCGCGCCATAGATCTTGTGAAGCAAGCAGGTACCATCTATTCTTAAGGCAAGCGGAAAGCGATTACAAAACCTTTTTACACGTGTTTATTTCCTCGGCATTCTCGGCACAAAAGTCTTGGCGCTCATAGAAAAAATCTCGCTGCAGAACCTGGACTATCCACCCGCTCTGCAGGAACCGACGTTTACGGAATAGGGTACCGGTGTGGTTGCCTCCTGAAGGAGGACTTTTGTGTTGCCACCTTTCTAGAAAGGCGGGCTTTTCCCTCTGACTTGGACATGTTCCCTCAGTTCGGACATGGTTTGCTAGGTAGATTAAGGTCAGCCTTGCCCCTCCACTACCTAGCTAGCTGTAGTAACAGGTACTCAATTATTGTTGCCTCCAAGGAGACTCGAACGCTTGACCCTGTGGTAGCAAGGGCGGCCAACCCATAGCTGATCCAACTAGACCGTAGCGAAGGGTTCAGAAAATGGGTCTAATGTTTACGTATTATACCCAAGTCTCCCGTTACGCTAAAATAGCAAAAACGCGTTTATACGACAACACTCGTTGCTAGATATCAACAAAAAGAGGTCGCTATAACAACCACGTTATACAAAAAGCTAAGTTTTCTCTTATATATGAAATTTATGTTTGCATGATTTGGCGTTGGGATTTGGCCCGTTTAGTGGGCTTTAAATTTTGGGAACCCCTTGGTAGGGGGTAAAGACCGCTCGTAGTGGGCTGCCTAGAAGTATAAAACATTTTAATTTTTTGTGACAGTTTGTCTGAGGAGACCTTAGTGGTCGAAACAACGCGGGCGTTGTCACAAACACCTGCAACTACACGATATACAACATGTCAAAACGAGACAAGCGACTACTACAACTACGCCCCAAGCGAACGGATCGTCGGGCAGATCCTCGTATACGGGAGCCCGAACGATATAACTGTCCGGAAGGACATGCGCATATCTATATACTCGGCAAACGCTATCGAATCCCTGTCCTATTGGACTCTGGATCGAATATTTTTCTCATCAACGAACAACTCGTTGAGGACTTACACATTCCTTACCACTTGAGAACTGATGCAGTTCAAATCCAAGGCTTCACTGGGGAAACTGTTTCTTCCGGCAGAACCAACTTTACAAAACCTGTTTTCCTAGAAATAGGAAGTAACAAACACCTTTCTCTGGTTTCCTGTGAAATAGCTCCCGCTGGAAAATATGGTATGATTATACCCTTCGGATGGTGGTATCAGGAACACCCTATTACCAATATCCCAAATCCAGAAAATTGGTCCTTCGACGACAATAAATGCCGATCGTACTTACTTCCTGAAGATGAAGGAATCTCAGTAGAATGGGATGAAGATGTTCTAAATGACCCAAGTGCGGTGGTCAGTGGTCGAATAGAAAAGGTTGATGACGAAAGGATTACGATCATTGACCGGCTACCTGAAAGCTATCACGACTACCTCGACCTATTCAGTCCCACTACGGCTGAGAAACTAGCACCTTGCCGTACCTTCGACCACGTGATCGACCTTAAACCTGATACCCAACCACCATGGGGTCCAATATACCCTTTATCTCAGAAACAACTAGAAGCGCTACGCAAATACCTTGATGATATGCTCAAACAAGAAAAGATTTCCCCAAGCAAATCACCAGCTGGCGCCCCAATCCTTTTCGTTCCCAAACCTGATGGTCGCCTAAGACTTCTTGTCGATTATCGTGGACTCAACAAAGTTACGATTCGCAACAAATATCCTATCCCCCTGATGACGGAATTGAGAGATCAAGTTCGTGATGCTCAAATCTTTACGAAGTTAGACCTGAAGGATGGTTTCCATCTGATCAGAGATCGTAAAGAGGATGAATGGAAAACTGCGTTTCGAACCCGGTATGAACATTATCAATACCGAGTCATGCCTTTTGGGTTAGTTAACGCACCAGCCACCTTCCAAACTATGATGAACGAGATCCTACGAGAGTTTCTCGACCAAGGAGTTGTCGTATATATCGACGACATTCTTATTTACTCCAAAACAATTGAGGAACATATTATACTCGTCAGGAAGGTTCTGCAACAGCTGCGGGAATACCGACTGGCGATCTCCGTGGAGAAAAGGGTGTTTCAGGTTAAAAAAGTGGATTTTTGGGTTATGTTGTGGCAACAGATGGTGTAACGATGAACGAAAAGAAGGTGGAATCTATTAAGGCTTGGCGAGTTCCAGCCTCTGTTAAGAACATTCAGATTTTTATCGGGTTCGCGAACTTCTACCGGCGATTCATTAAAAACTTCTCGGCTATCTGCGCCCTGATAACCAATCTGTTAAAAGGAGACTCCAAGAAATCTTTTTGGGGAAAAGAACAACAAGAGGCATTTGACAACCTCAAACGACACTTTATATCAGCACCAATCCTATGTCATTTCTATCCAGAACTTGACAAGATCGTGGAAACAGATGCCTGCGATTATGCACTAGGATGTATCTTGTCGCAGTTGCATGGAAAAAGGCTACATCCTGTCACCTTCCATTCCGGAAAGCTTAGCCCAGCTGAGCGAAACTACGACATCCATGACAAAGAATTATTGGCTATTCTCGTTGCCTTCATGGAATGGAAACATTACTTGGAAGGAACGGAGAAGCCAATAACGGTTTATACAGATCATCAGAACATACAATATTTCCTTACAACAAAAGCCTGGACGCGCAGACAGATTCGATGGGTACAGAAATTGTGTCGTTTCAATTTCAAAATCATCTACCGACCAGGCATAAAAGGAGGCAAGCCGGAGTACCGCACTAAAGAGGGAGCTACGCATCGCGAGCAACAAATTTTGAAACCTCAGCACTTGGGGAAATTCCAAATTGCCGTCGTGTGGGGGACACATTCTGAACAGCTCCAACAGGAATTGGCTCAACTAGAAAAGAAAGAGTGTATTCGGATACAAAGGCATGACGAAAAAGCCTGAATCCATACCAAAGGATCAAAGCTTGCAGCAGGACACGACCTCTACAGCATCGAAGATATACTTATCCCAGCCAACAGCCGAGTACTAGTGAAAATCAGCTTAGCGGTCGCGGTACCAGAAGGAACCTACGGTCGGATAGCACCAAGAAGTGGCTTAGCAACCAAAGGTATCACGGTAGATGCGGGAGTGATTGATGCAGATTACAGAGGCGAAGTCAAAGTCCTACTCGTTAATCATGGAAAGTTAGATTACGAGGTTAAGATAGGGGAACGCATAGCGCAGCTGGTCGTGGAAAGAATTGATGATCAGGATTGGATGGAGTTTGATGGGTTGGATGAGACAGAGAGAGCGGGAAAGAGTTTCGGGAGCACTGGGACAGGGTTGGAGTTGAAAGAAACTCAACCAACGATATGCTTCCTTCAAGCGAATGGCAACCACGAATTGTACGATTCCTCCGATATTAACCAATACCCTATTCTACGCAAAGGGCAAGTGTTATTATCATATACCATTATCGCCAAAGCAGATCTGAAAGGATTTGATGCAGACTTTTTGGCCAAAGTTCGCGAAATGGCAGAGGAAGATCTAGGTTGGATGCAACGAAAGAAAGAATTGGAATCATTGAAGGAAAAAGAAAAGGAATATCCTAAGCAATGGTCGATATCCGATGACCTTCTCTACTACAAAGACCGGTTGTTTATCCCCGCAAATGAAGACCTCCAAACACTTATCGCTAAGGGATTAGTGTTCGTTATGGGGCCTCCAGGGCCCCGAAAAACCCAGGGCCCCGGCCCAATTCCCCGCCCCGCCCCGCTGAACAGCCTGGGGCGGGCCGTGTTTTTCTAGGGTTCCCGGCCCCTGCGCCCGGCCCCACCCGTTCCCCCGATGGGTCCCCGTTAAAACAGGTGGGGAGAAACGGGCCCCGTCCAGGGAATGAGGGGGGACTCGCCCCGGATGGGGGCGGGGTGGGAATCCCTCTCAAAATAACACTCCCGGCCTGTTGTAAGGGCGGGGCCTGGTGAGGGAAAACCCGCCCCGCCCCGCCCTGTAACGAACTCTATAAGGGATGTCATGACTCCCAAGTGGCAGGTCACTTCGGACAAGAAAAAACTCTAGAAATCATTACACGAGATTTCTACTGGAAAGGATTAACCGACTGGGTAAACAATTACGTTCGCTCCTGCACCGCTTGTCAACAAGCGAAAGCTCCATGACATGCACGATTTGGGTTACTTAATCACCAACAAGTACCCTATGCTACGTGGGCTTCAACTTCGGTAGACTTCATTACGCAGTTACCGAAATCAGCACGATATACCCAGATCATGATCGTTGTAGACCGCTTCACAAAAATGGCCCCCTTTATCGGATCAGAAGAAAAGGTGACAGCAAGGGATGTGGCAGAATCCTTCCTTAAGGAAGTTTGGAAACTTCATGGTTTACCCTCCGAAATCATTTCAAATATAAATACAAAGTTTGCAGGAGAATTTTGGGAATCATTGTGCAAAAACGTCGGCATCAAACGAAAAATGTCGACGGCATACCACCCTCAATCTGACGGACAAATGGAATGAGTCAACCAAGTGCTCGGAGGCTACCTCCGTATATTTGTCAACTACGATCAGGATGACTGGTACCATCTTCTACCTTTAGCTGAGTTCGCCTATAACAACTCGGTAACAAACGCACACAATATGACTCCTTTCTTCGCAAACTACAGCTATCATCCTCAAACTGAATGGCTGAAGGAGCGTGAAGCGCGAAGCCCAGGAGCCAAGCATTACGCTCACTGGATGCAAATGATACATCAACAAGCAAGACAATCTCTAGAAAAGACCAGGGAAGCCATGGGACGTTATTACAATCGGAAGGCTAAGCAATAACCCAACTTCAAAATAGGCGATATGGTTATGCTTAATGCCAAGAATATCCGCACTAAACACCCATCCAAAAGAGTAGCCCTGAAGCTATATGGACCTTTCAAAATCCTGGAACAACGAGGAGAGCTTGCGTACAAACTCGAATTATCGCAACGTTCGAAAATCCACCCGGTATTTCATGTATCACTACTGGAGCCGATTTGAACATCTATTCGACCAGACCGAGAACAACCACCTATGGAACCCGAAGAGATCGATGGTGATTTTGGATGGGAGGTGGAAAACATCATTAAGAGTGAAATAATCTCTTATGATCGAAGAGTTGGTGGCAGGACCAGGACCTTCAAAGAACTCCGCTACTTCATGAAGTGGAGAGGGTGTTCGGAAGATGAGAATACCTGGGAACCACCTGAGCACTTAGAACGAGCACAGGAATTGGTACAAGATTTTCATAGAGAAAATCCGGATATGCCAAGATTGGACTAAGTGGTATTACTTGGAAAGGTTTTCCTCCCGTGGCCAAGCAAACACAGAAGGGTTTTCACCCTACCTTGTAGAGTACTAAATGGATTTAATGTTTATTATGTATTACTTGGCATGTATTATTATATAAGGGATTTGAGGACAAAAACCCTTATGAGGAGGGAGCTAATATTACCCTAGCAGGAATAGCTTACCTAATAAAGAGCGAGGTATATGGCTTCAAAGAATGACCATATACCCGAACCCAAGTTCCCGGAGTTAGGAGCTTCACAGAGGCATCTGGAAGACGACTCGGAATACTAAATGAGAGCACGCTTCAAGATATGTTCAACTGATTGGAACGATGTTTAGAGATTACTACTTCTCCCATTTTCTAGTTGCATATGCGATTAGCTGCATAATGGTTTGATAGCTGGATATCGGAACTGATCACTCCATATTCCATACTACTATTAGTAAGTAGGCATTTGGGTTGCATATTCTTTTATAGTCTATCATGACGAAGAGATTGAAGACTGTCTACTGGTGGAGTGGGGACACCCTCAGATGAAATAGCAGTTCGGGAGATTCTCTAAGTTGAACTGGGCAAGTTTTCAGGGTCACACGGTGTTCGCACTTTGTTCTGACGAACTGAATTGTTAAGAAAATACTTCTTAACTAGAGAAGTCCAAGTAGCATGAACATTAGTATAAATAGAGGACTCTCTCCCGGTGGTTGAAGAATCATCAAGCAACGGAGAAGAGACCTCAACAATATAACAAGTTATTGAGTTATATTCTAACTCTTTGATATTTGACTACACTTAATTACTTTACCTTTACCCCAAATTATTACCTACGAGCCTTCCTGACTATTATCCGTTGTCTCAAATATCCTTGGCCTAGTTAGCTCGGAATCCTACCGTGTTAGCTACCCTGTAACAGAGGCCTTCTATTTCACTCACCTAATTCTAAAAAAGGGTATAAAAATCATTGAAATCTAAGACTATGGGGTAAGATATAGGAAAGCTGAATAACAGCGAAGACTCAATTAAGAAAGGCATTAGCAGATAGATAGAAATGAAAGCAAAACAAAGAAAAAAACCCATGAAACAAAGGAACAGCTACCGGAAGGCCCAAAGAAGGCGCAGTTCGGCACAAATGAATCTTAGGAACCTAGAAATAGATAGAAAGGAGAGCAAAAACTAAGCATGAAGAGACCCATGAAACAAAAGAAAAATCCTCCGAAAGCCCGAAGAAGACCCTGCACGGAACAATCAAGCCCCAGAAACCCCCCTCCCCCAAACCAACCAACCAATGAATACAAATGAAAACAAAACCCAAGAAAGCCATAAGACAAAAAAAAAGCATCCCAAAGCGCAAAGACTACCCAGCTCGTCCCAAACAAGTCCTAGAAACCCTCCTAACTGCTACTCCATCTAAGGAGCCTCACACCCAGGAGGTGGGTGTTACGGGGTAGCCAGCACAGTAGGATTCTGGGCTAACTAGGCCGAGGAGATTCGAGACAACGGATTATAGGTCAGGAAGGCTCAAGAAGCATTGTTCAATAAAGTAATAGAAGAATATTGTAATAACTTATAATATTGTTAAGGTCTCTTCTCCGTTGCTTGATGATGTTCTCAATCATCTGGGAGAGCCCTACTATTTATACTAATGTTCACGCTACTTTGACTTCTCTAGTAAAGAAGTATCGTTCTAGAAATTCAGTTTGTCAGAACAAAGTGCGAACATTGTTTGACCCTGAATCTTGCCCAGCTTGACTCTGTGAATCTCCCGACTGCTATTTCTTCTGAGGGTGTCCCCACTCCACCAGTAGTCAGTCTTCAATCTCTTCGTCCTGACAGACTATAATGGAATATGCAGTCTAAATGGCTACATACTAATAGTATCATGAATATGGAGTGATCAAGTCCGATATGCATCTATCAATGCATAATGTGTATGCATTAGTAAGAGTAGAGAACTGATTCTCTAATCATCGTTCCAATCAGTTAGCCATATCTTGAAACGTGAACTCTTTGTGGTTCCTGAGTAGTCTCTCAGATGCCTCCGGGAAGTCCCTACTCAGGAAGCTTGGGTTCGGATATATGCTCTTCCCCATGGTGGCATATACCTCGCGCCTAATTATGCAAGCTATTCCCGCTAGGGTAATATTAGCTCCCACCAAAGGGGTTTGACCTCAAACTCCTTATAATACATGTGTAGCGATAAATATATAAATTCCTTTTAGTACTCTACTTGGTAGAGTAAAAAACCTTTTGCGTTTACTTAGCCACGGCAGGAAAACCTTTCCTTGTAATACTACTTAGCCCAAATTTGCCATATCTGGATTCTCCCTATGAAATTCTGTAACCAATTCCTTAGCATGTTCTAAATGCGCAGGTGGTTCCCAGGTGTTTTCATCTTCCGAACACGCTTTCCATTTTACGAAGTACCGCAGTTCTTCCAAAGATTTGGTACTTCCACGAACTCTTCGTTCATAAGAGATTATTTCACTCTTTACTATTTTTTCCACCTCCCATTCAAGATCTCCATTTATCTCTTCTGGGGTCATTGGTTGTTGTTCTCGGGCAGGTCGCGTGGAAGTTCGGTAGGGCTCGAGAAGCGACACATGGAATACTAGGTGTATTTTCCATCGATCCGATATTTCTAACATGTAGGCGAGTTCTCCTCTTTGTTCTAGGATTTTGAAAGGACTGTAAAATTTTGGAGCTAACTTCTTAGATGGGCCTTTCATTCGGATATTTTTTGCATTGAGCATAACCAGGTCACCAACTTTAAAGTCTGGTTGTTGCTTAGCTTTCCTATAGTAATATCGTCCCATAGCTCACCTTGTCCTTTCCAGTGATTGTCTCACTTGTTGATGTATCGTTTGCATCCAGTGGGCATAAAGGTTGCCTCCTGGATTTTGTGCTTCTCGTTCTTTTAACTATTTGGTTTGTGGATGATAACTGTAGTTTGCGAAGAAGGGGGTCATGTCATGAGCCGTTGTAACAGAGTTATTGTAGGCATACTGGGCTAGGGGTAAGAGGTGATACGAGCCAGCCTGATCGTAGTTGACAAATATTCCAAGGTACCCTCCCAATACTTGATTGACTCTTTCCGTTTGTCCATTGGTTTGGGGATGATAAGCTGTCGACATTTTTCTCTTAACCACAAGCTTTTTCCACAATGACTCCCAAAATTCTCCCGCAAACTTCTCATCCATATCCGAGATGATTTCTGATGGTAGCTCGTGAAGTTTCCACACTTCTTTAAGGAATGCTTCTGCAACCTCTTTAGCGGTCGCGTTATCTTGTAATCCGATAAAGTGGGCCATTTTTGTGAATCTGTCTACATCAGCAAAAAAACCTTTTTCACTGGACGTATCGAGCCCGCGTCCGGACAAAGCCAGTCCGCTCTTTGCCTCCCGTCCTTCCGGATCTCCTGAGCCCTCTTTGCCTTTCATCTCTTGCGTCTGGTGCGCCCGGACGCCCCACTTTCCCTCCAAAGCGTCCGACGCCCTCCTTGCGAC
>Ga0307513_10010160_pt1 | contig 11836 bp, 12 predicted proteins | sample 15_EM_MG_FD_202174 | JGI IMG/M metagenome (GOLD analysis project Ga0307513, IMG submission 202174) | Populus trichocarpa ectomycorrhiza microbial communities from riparian zone in the Pacific Northwest, United States - 15_EM | ecosystem: Host-associated > Plants > Roots > Unclassified | place... | reverse complement strand
CAGCGCGACGATCAGCAGGAACCCGGCGTAGCCCGACGCGGCGGCCGCTAGCACCACACCGACGGATGGGAAGCCGTGCGCCGACAGCCAAGCCGGCGCCCCGGCACCGGCCAGCATGATGGCGCCGATCACGCCGAATATCGCGACCCGCACCGTGGGCAGGCCGCGCCGGCCGCCCAGGGTCGGATAGTGCACCCGGACCCGGCGCCACCTGCCGCCGTACGACGACCAGATCCGCCGGCGGTCGGCCAGGCCGAGATCGAGCACGGCCGCGCACAGATGGGTGGTGCCGAGGGCGTCGCCGTAGGACAGATACCGGTTCCAGACGATCACCGAGGCGGGCGGCAGATCGGCGAAGCCCTCGTGCGAGCGCAGGAACGACCGCAGGCTCAGCCACCGGGCCGTCGCCGCCTGGCCGTCCGGTGTGTACCGCTCCGGGAAGAAGCGGTCGTGGCCGAACACCAGCGTCGCGATGCCCAGCGCGAACAGGGTGAACAGCGCGCCGCGGGGGCCGCCGGCGGCCAGGGCCAGGGCGGTGACGGCGATCGTCGCCGCGGCCATCGTCCAGACCAGCGCGGCGCAGAACCGGCGTTCGGACAGTCCACGCAGGCGCAGCTCCGCGATCACCTCGGCGTGGAACCGCTTCGCCCAGGCGGCGGCGTCGCCGGCGGCGGTGAAGGCGAGCGCGTTGACCGGGATGGGGCCGTTCGCCAGCAGGGCCTCGACCCGGTCCAGCATGAGCCGCTCGTGGCCCGACAGTTTCCCGTCGCGGTCCCGGCCGGTGCCCGGATGGACGGTGGTGACCAGCGGATTGTCCCCGGGCTGGCGCAGTTCGAGATAGCCGCGGGCGGCCAGGTCGAGCAGGGTCGACTCGGCGGCGTCCGCGGTCGGGGTGAGCCGGTTGACCAGCACGCTCACCAGCGCCGGCGGCTCCGCCCCGCCGAAGTCCTGGGTCGGCGGGCCCGGCCGGACCTCGGCCGGGCGGGCGCGCAGGAACATCACCCGGAACAACACGATCCAGCCGGCGACGGCACCGGCGAGCAGCACGGCGAGCACGGACGTCCGCTCCGATCTGCGTGGCCGGTGGATACGGGACTGCGCCCGGTGCGCAGGCTACAACCGTGACCGGGCCGCCGTCCGGGATGATGTCCGGCCGTACCCCTGGCTACTGCCCGACTGTCCGCGAGAGCGAGGCCCGGCAGCGGTCGAGAATGTCGCGAAACATCCGGGCCTCGTCCTCGTCGAGTGATTCGATCAGCTGATGTTCCAGTTGCTGGACCGCCGCGGCCCGGTCGGCCAGGATCTGCCGGCCCTGCGCGGTCAGGCTGACCACGACCTCGCGGCGATCCACCGGGTTGCGGTCCCGGCGCACCAGCTCGCGGCGTTCGAGGTTGGCCACCAGGTCGGCGGCGGCCTGCGGGGTCACGAACGAGTCGCGGGCCAACTGGGCCAGCGACAACCCGTCGTGGTGGTCGAGAACGGTCAACGCCGTGTACTGCAGCGCGGTGACCCCGGCCGGCTTCACGATCTCGTCCAGGCTCGCCCGGACCGCCAGCTCGAGCTGCTTGATCACGTACAGCAGAGACCTGCCGCTGCCGCGGCCGGCGACCGCGTTCGTCGCGCCGGAACTGATCTCGGCAACCATCGGCAACCCTCCCAGACGCCCTGGCGTCGACACCCGAGGCATCTTCGTCGGCCCCAAAACTAGCAGGGTGTTGACAAGAAACCTGTTGGTTATACAGTGGCAATCAACAAGTTTCCTGTTGATTATTCACCTGGCCGAAACAACTCGATTCAAGATCATCAAGGGAGCCCGGGATGCCTGACACCACCATTGACGAGGGCCGGCTCTACATCAACGGCAAGCCCGTCGAGGCCCTGAGCGGGCGCCGCTTCGAGGTCACCGACCCGTCCACCGGCGCCGTGGTCGGCACGGTGGCCGACGCCGATCCGGCCGACGTCGACGCCGCGGTCCAGGCGGCCCGGGCGGCCTTCGACGAGGGACCCTGGCCGCGCCTCAGCGGCCGCGAGCGGGCCCGGATCCTGCACAAGGTCGCGGATCTGATCCGGGAGAACGCCGACGAACTGGTCCGGCTGGAGAGCCTCGACGTCGGCAAGCCGGTCAGCCTGTGCCGGGCCGTCGACGTGCAGACCGCCGCCGAGGAGTACGAGTACTACTCCGCCCTGGCGCAGTCGATCGACGGCGCGACCCGCCAGACGCCGATCCACGCGCACTCCTACACCAAGCGCGACCCGCTGGGCGTCGTCGCGGCGATCACGCCGTTCAACTTCCCGCTGATCCTGTCCTCCTCCAAGATCGCCCCGGCGCTCGCCGCCGGCAACGTGGTGGTGCACAAGCCGGCCGAGGACACCCCGCTCAGCGCGCTGTTCATGGCCGCCCTGCTCACCCGGGCCGGCGTCCCCGACGGCGTGCTGAACGTGGTCACCGGCCACGGCTCCGTCATCGGCGACACGCTGCTGCAGCACCCCGGCGTCGACAAGATCGCCTTCACCGGCTCCACCGCGGTCGGCCGGCACGCCGCCGCCACCGCGGGCCGGCACCTGAAGCCGGTGACCATGGAGCTCGGCGGCAACGCGGCGAACATCGTGTTCGCGGACGCCGACCTCGAGAAGGCCATCGGCGCGGTGATCAAGGGATTCGTCTTCAACACCGGCCAGTTCTGCATGGGCGGCCCGCGGCTGCTGGTCGCCCGGGAGCTCTACGACACCGTGCTCGGCATCCTGGAGAAGGCCGTGCCCGGCGTACCGCTCGGCGACCCCCGCGATCCCGGCACCGTGATCGGCCCGATGGCCGCGGCCCGGCACCGCGAGAAGGTCGAGCAGTACGTCGCCCTCGCCCGCCAGGAGGGCGGCCGCGTCGTGTGCGGGGGAGAGCGGCTGGAGCTCAACGGCGGCTTCTACTACCAGCCGACGGTCATCGCCGATCTCGCCAACGGCTCGAAGGTGGTCCAGGAGGAGATCTTCGGGCCGGTCCTCACCGTGCAGCCGTTCGACTCCGAGCAGGAGGCGGTCGCGCTCGCCAACAGCACCCGCTACGGCCTGGCCGCGGGCATCCAGACGACGAACCTGGCCCGCGCGCACCGGGTCGCCGACGCGTTGCAGGCCGGCATCGTCTGGGTCAACGACTGGGCGATGCTCGACCCGGCCGTCCCGTTCGGCGGGGTCAAGGACTCCGGATTCGGGCGCGAGTACGGCCCCGAGGCGCTGCAGTCGTACACCAAGGTCAAGTCCGTCGTCATCTCCCTGGACTAGAGAGGCAAGCCCCATGACAAGTACCCGTGCCGCGGTCGTCGAGAGCGGCGGTGCACCGTTCACGGTGTCCGACATCGAGCTCGACGAGCTGCGCGACAACGAGGTCCTGATCCGGATGGTGGCCAGCGGGCTGTGCCACACCGACCTGGGTGTGGCCGGCGGCGGGCTGCCGTTCCCGCTGCCCGGCGTCCTCGGCCACGAGGGAGCCGGCGTCGTGGAGCAGGTCGGCAGCCGGGTGACCACGGTCCGCCCGGGCGACCACGCCGTGCTGTCCTTCACCTCCTGCGGCGCCTGCGCCAACTGCCGCGACGGGCACCCCGCCTACTGCGCGACCTGGCTGCCGGCGAACCTGATCGGCGGGGCCCGCGCGGACGGCAGCTCGCCGATCAGCCGGGACGGCAAGGCGCTGGGCGGGCACTTCTTCGGCCAGTCGTCGTTCGCCGAGCACGCGGTCGTCGACGAGCGCAGCGTCGTCAAGGTCGACCCGGCCGTCCCGCTGGCGTCGATCGCCCCGCTGGGCTGCGGCGTGCAGACCGGGGTCGGCGCCGTGTGGAACGTGCTGGCGCCCCGCCCGGGCAGCAGCGTCGTGGTGCTCGGCGCCGGAGCCGTCGGCCTCTCGTCGGTGATGGCCGCCGCGCTGTCGCCGGCCGCCCGGATCATCGCGGTCGACCGGGTCGCCGAGCGGCTCGAGCTGGCCCGCGAGCTCGGCGCCACCGACACCGTCGAGGCCGGCGAGGGCAGCCTCGTCGACATCCTCCGCGAGCTCACCGGCGGCGTGGGCGCCGACGGCATCGTCGAGACGACCGGCAGCACCGCCGTGCTGCGGCAGGGCGTGGACGCTCTCGCGGCCCGCGGCACGCTGGTCATCGTCGGCGCGCCGCCGTTCGGCTCCGAGGTCGCGCTGGACGTCAACGGCATGCTCGGCGGGCGCCGGGTGGTCGGGCTGACCCTCGGCGACAGCGAGACGCAGACGCTGATCCCGGCCCTGGTCGCGCTCGTCGGCCAGGGGCGGCTGCCGATCCACCGGCTGATCACCGAGTACCGGTTCGACGACATCGCCCAGGCGGTCCAGGACATGGCGGTCGCCAAGTCCATCAAGCCCGTGCTCAAGTTCTGAAGCAGACTCAAGGGAGAAACTCGATGAACCTGTCCGGCAAGGTAGCCATCGTCACCGGCGCCGGCCGCGGCCTGGGACTGGCGTACGCCCAAGCCCTGGCCGGCGTCGGCGCGGCGGTCGTCGTCAACGACGTGGACCCGGCCGCCGCCGAGGCGGCCGTCGCGCTGATCACCGAGGCCGGCGGGCGAGCGGTCGGCCAGGCCGGTGCCGTCGGCGGCGCCGAGGTGGCCGATGCCCTCGTACGCCGGGCGGTCACCGAGTTCGGGCACCTGGACATCTTCGTCACCAACGCCGGCGTGCTGCGCGACACCGTGCTGTGGAAGATGACCGACGAGCAGTTCGACACGGTGGTCGACGTGCACCTGCGCGGCACGTTCACCTGCGCCCGGGCCGCCGCCGTCCGCTTCCGCGAGCAGGGCAGCGGCGGCCGGATCATCTGCATCGGCTCGCCCACCGGGCAGGTCGGCAACTTCGGCCAGACCAACTACGCCGCCGCCAAGGCCGGCATCGTCGGCATGGTCCGCACCTGGTCGATGGAGCTGGCCCGGGCCGGCGTCACGGTGAACGCGGTGATCCCGGTCGCCGCGACCGGGATGACCGAGACCGTGCCGTTCCTGAAGCCGTACGTCGACGCCCTCGCCGCGGGCGAGCCGCTGCCGCCGTACGCGCGCCGGGAGCTCGGTTTCGGCGGGCCGGGCGAAGCGGCCGGCCTGATCGTCTTCCTCGCCTCCGACGAGGCCGCAGGCATCACCGGCCAGGCGATCGGGATCGGTGGCGACCGGCTGGCCCTGTGGACGCACCCCACCGAGACCGTCGTCGAGTTCGCCGACGGCACGGGCTGGAGCGCCGACGCCATCGCCAAGGTGTGGCCGGACTCGTTCGCCGAACACCTGCAGACCGTGGGCCAGCAGCTGCCGGAGCCACCGAAGTGACCCTCGATCTGGCGGCGCTGACCGCGATCGACACCCACGTGCACATCGAGGCGGACGCGCACGGCTGCTTCTCCCTCGACGACGAGCTGATGCAGGCGTCGGCGAAATACTTCAAGGCCGACGCCGACCGTACGCCGACGCTGGACCGGGTCGCCGAGTACTACCGGGCGCGCAGCATGGCGGCCGTGGTGTTCACTGTGGACGCACACACCGCAACCGGGCACAAGGCACTGTCCAGTGCGGAGATCGTGGAGCAGGCCGCGCAGTACGCCGACGTGCTCATCCCGTTCGCCTCGGTCGACCCGCGCGACGGCACCTCGGCGGTCGCGTCCCTGCGCGAGTTGGTGGCGGCCGGCGCACGCGGGCTCAAGCTGCACCCCTCGCTGCAGGGCTTCGCGCCGAACGACCGCTCCTTCTATTCGCTCTACGAGACCGCGGCCGACCTCGGCATCCCGATCGTGTTCCACACCGGACAGACCGGGATCGGTGCCGGCCTGCCGGGCGGGCGGGGCATCAAGCTGCGCTACTCGGACCCGATGCTGCTGGACGACGTCGCCGCCGACCACCCCGGGCTGACCGTGATCATGGCGCACCCGTCGGTGCCGTGGCAGGACGCCGCGATCTCTATCGCGACGCACAAGGCGAACGTGTTCATCGACCTGTCCGGCTGGTCGCCGAAGTATTTCCCGCCGCAGCTCGTCCGGGCCGCCAACGGGTTGCTGAAGCATAAGGTGATGTTCGGGTCCGACTATCCGGTGCTGACCCCGGACCGGTGGCTCGAGGACTTCGCCAAAATCGAGATCAAGGACGACGTACGCCCGCTCATCCTGAAATCCAACGCCATCCGTGCGCTCAGGTTGGACAAATAGTGGCCGGATATCCCATCGACAACGGGCTCGGCTCCTGGCCGGCCCGGCGCGCGCGGATGGAGCCCGACGCCGTGGCCCTGATCCAGGGCGAGCGGGCGGTCAGCTACCGGGTGCTGCACGGGCGTTGCGCGGCCCTGGCGTCCGCGTTCGCGCAGCTGTCGGTCGGTCGCGGCGACCGGGTCGCCTACCTCGGACCGAACCACATCGCGACCTTCGAGACCCTGTTCGCGACCGCGTCGCTCGGCGCCGTCTTCGTGCCGCTGAACACCCGGCTGGCCGCGCCCGAGATCGCCTTCATGCTCGACGACTGCGACCCGGTGCTGCTGATCGTCGCGCCCGAGATGGAGGAGCTGGCCGCCGCGGCGCTGTCCCGCAGCGCCACCACCCGGCAGGTGCTGCACCTGCAGGCCGGCAACGGCACCGGATACGAGGCGGTGCTCGCCGAGCATGCCGGCCGGCGTCCACCCCCGGTCGACGTGGCGTTGTCCGAGCAGGTCCTGATCCTGTACACCTCGGGCACCACCGGCAGCCCGAAGGGTGCCGTGCTCACCCACGGCAACCTGACCTGGAACACGGTCAACCAGTTCGGCCACTTCTCCATCTCGGCCGGCGACGTCAGCCTGTGCAGCGCACCGCTGTTCCATGTGCTCGGGCTGGGGCAGATCACCCTGCCGACCCTGTACGCCGGCGGCACCGTGGTGGTCATCCCCAAGTTCGACCCGGGTTCGTTCCTGGCCACCATCGAGACCCGCAACGCCACCGCCTTCCCGCTGGCGCCGACCATGCTGCAGATGATCTGCGAGCACCCCGACTGGGCGACGACCGACGTGTCGAGCGTGCGGGTCGTCGCCTACGGCGGCTCCCCGGTGGTGGAGCGGGTGGCCAAGGCCTGGCTGGCCCGCGGCATCCAGGTCCTGCAGGGCTACGGGATGACCGAGGCGTCGCCCGGCGTCTTCATGGCGCTGCGCCACGGCTCGCTGGACCGGCCGGTCTCCGCCGGTGTCCCGCACTTCTTCACCGACACCGCCCTGCTCACCGTCGACGGCCGGGTCATCGACGGGCCCGGCCAGGGCGAGTTGCTCGTCCGCGGGCCGAACGTCTTCAGCGGCTACTGGAACAGGCCGGCCGAGACCGCGGACGCGTTCCACGAGGGCTGGTTCCGCACCGGCGACATCGTCCGGATCGACGCCGACGGCTGGGCCTACATCGTCGACCGGGTCAAGGACATGATCATCTCCGGCGGGGAGAACGTCTACCCGGTCGAGGTCGAGGCGGCGATCGCCGAGCTCGAGGAGGTCGCCTCGTGCGCGGTGGTCGGCGTGCCCGACGAGCGGTGGGGCGAGGTCGGCCTGGCCTTCGTCGTGGTCCGCGACGGCGCGCGGCTGAGCGCCGAAACCGTCCGCGGGCACCTGACGGACCGGCTGGCCCGCTACAAGATTCCGAAGACCATCGAGTTCGTCACCGACCTGCCCCGCAACGCCAGCGGAAAACTGCTCCGCCGCCCGTTGCGCGAACGGGCCCGCGACCTGACCCACCACACAGAGGAAATCCGATGACCACCGTCAAAGCGCCCAAGGACCTGCTCGAGCTGGTCGGCCAGGACCTCGGCAGCAGCTCCTGGCTGGCCGTGCCGCAGACCGACATCGATCTGTTCGCCGAGGCCACGCACGACAAGCAGTGGATCCACATCGACGTCGAGCGGGCCAAGACGGGACCGTTCGGCGGCCCGATCGCGCACGGCTATCTGACGTTGGCGCTGCTGATCCCGCTCTGGTCGGAGATCCTGGTCATCGAGCAGCTCGGCATGGCGGTGAACTACGGCCTGAACAAGGTCAGGTTCCCGGCCCCGGTCCCGGCCGGCTCCCGGGTCCGGCTGAGCGCGAGCCTGGCCGCCGCGGAGCAGGTCGCCGGCAACGGCATCCAGGCCAGCATCGACGCGGTGATGCACCGCGAGGGAGGCGACAAGCCGGTCTGCGTCGCCCAGATGGTGCACCGCTACTACCCGTAGTTCCTCCCGATCTGCGGCCCCCGCCCGGCCTTGTACGATCGGTCCGGAAGAAGGGCTGATACCGAGGTGACCACCGACGCCGAACAGGGCACTGAGCTGCGCATCCCGCTGAGCCGAGAGCGGGTGCTGCGGGCCGCGGTCAAGATCGCCGACGACGGTGGACTCGAGTCGCTCACGATGCGCCGCCTCGCCGAGCAGCTCGGCGCCGAGGCGATGTCGCTCTACTACCACGTGGCCAACAAGGAAGAGGTCCTGGACGGCATCGCCGAGGTGGTGGTGACGGAGATCAACGACGTCGTCGACCGGATCGAGCGGCCCGCCACGGCGGCGGAGTGGAAGAAGGCGGTGCGCCAGCGGATCCTCTCCGCCCGCCAGGTCCTGCTGCGCCACCCCTGGGCGCCGCGCGTGCTCGAGTCGCGCACCAACACGAGCCTGGCGGTGCTGCGCTACTACGACGCCCTGCTCGGGCTGATGCACGACGGCGGCTTCTCCTGGGATCTGGCCCATCACGCCCTGCACGCCCTGGGCAGCCGGGCCCTGGGCTTCGCGCAGGAGCTGTTCGACCCGAACGCCGGCGGCGGCAGCGGTGCCGGCGAGGACCCGGCCGCCGCGATGCAGAGCATGGCCGAGCAGTTGCCGCATCTCGTCGGCATGCTGGCGGAAGTCATGCACGACGACCCCGACTCCACCCTGGGCTGGTGCGACGACCAGGCGGAGTTCGAGTTCGGCATCGACCTGCTCCTGGACGGCCTCGACCGGCTGCGCGAGCGCGCCTGACCGTCGGCATCCCGACCTTAGGGGCGAACCCCCTCGACAACCTTACGGCGTACGACTATCTTACGGCGTAAGTCTTACAACGTAAGGCGGACCCTGGATCTCGAGGAGAGCACCATGATGAAGGCGTACGTCCTGCGCTCGTACGGCTCGGCCGACCTGCTGGACCGCACGGATCTGGATCGGCCCGTGCCCGCCGCCGACGAGGTGCTGGTCCGGGTGCGGGCCACCTCCGTCAACCCGTACGACTGGCACAACATGCGCGGCGAGCCGTATGTCGCACGCCTGATGCCGGGCAGCCTCGGGTTGCGCGGACCGAAGCTCAGCATCCTGGGCTGCGACATGGCCGGCCAGGTCGAGGCGGTCGGCGCGGAGGTGACCGGGTTCCGCCCCGGCGACGACGTCTTCGCGCTGCTGGAGCAGGGCGGATTCGCCGAGTACGTGTGCGTCCGGGAAGCCCTGCTGGCCCCGATGCCGAAGAACCTGTCCTACGAGCAGGCGGCCGCGGTGCCGATGGCAGCCGTGACCGCCCTGCTCGCCCTGCGCGATCAGGGCCGGCTGCAGCGGGGTCAGAGGGTCCTCGTCAACGGCGCCTCCGGGGGCGTCGGCACATTCGCGGTGCAGATCGCCCGAGCGCTCGGCGCGACGGTCACGGCCGTCTGCGGTACGCGGAACGTGGATCTGGTCCGATCGCTCGGCGCGGACGAGGTCGTCGACTACCGCACGACGGACTTCACCCGCACCGGGCAGCGCTACGACCTGCTGCTGGACATCGCGGGCAGCCGCTCGGCCTCGGCCTGCCGGCGGGTGCTGACCCCCGGCGGCGCCCTGGTCGTGATCGGCGGGCAGGCCGGCCGGTGGCTGCAGCCCGCCGGTCACGCGGTCGCGGTCCTCGCGGCCGGGCCGTGGCCGTGGGTGTCGCAGCGGATGGCGATGGCGGACGCCGTCGCGTGCACGGCGAAGAAGCAGAACCTGATCACGCTGACCGAGCTGATCGAGGCGGGCCAGGTCACCCCGGTCATCGACCGCCGCTACGACTTCGAGGAGATCCCGGCGGCGGTCCGCTACCAGGAGGAGGGGCACTCCCCGGGGAAGGTCGTCGTCGCCGTCTGAGCTTTGTGGAGGGACCTGCCTACAATGGACACATGGCGATCGTCATCAGAGTCGTCGTCTGCCTCGCGTTGTTCTACGGGCAGTTCCTCGCCGCGAGCGTACTTCCCGCCGGACTGGCGGTCGGCATCTCTGCCGTTCTCCTGCTGGCGCTGCTGATCGCTTGGGCGGCGGGGTCCGGCCCGCGGACCGCGTGCTCGTCCTCGATCTGGCGTCGCGGGTTCGCCGACTGGATCGGCGCCTATCTCGCGGTGGCCGTGCTCGGCGCCGTTCCCGCGGTGATGCTACTGATCCTGCGGCACTTCGAGCCGCCCACGCCGAGCTCATGGGGCGAGACGGTCCTGGTGACCCTGATCGTGTTCCTGATCATCGCACCCATCTGGTATCTGGTCAGCGGCCGCAGGACGGGGGAGGGGATCCCGGCCGGCGGCGGCCCGGCGGGCGGACGCGCCGAGGGCCACGAGGCTGGCGGGCAGGGCCCGGACCCGGACATCGGCGCCGGACCGGACCACGACGCGGATCACGACTGGGACTGATCGGGGCGGCGCCGCCACCCGATCGGCGCCCAGCCAGCCATCAGGCGGCTGGTGACGGGGCCGGGCTGCCGAGGGCCTGCGCCAGGCCGGGCCGGATCTCCTGCAGCTTCGCGGAGACCGGTTGCCGGAACCATTTGCCGTACAGCCTCAGGTAGGTGCCGTCGGCGATCATGTCGTCGATCTGCTTGTCCAACGCGTTGACCAGCGCGGTGTTGCCCTTGCGGACGGGGAAGGCCGTGCCCTGCGTGCTGTCCGCCCGGGCCGCGATCTTGAGAGACTTCTCGCGGGCCAGGTATTCCTCCGCGTCGGGGCCGCCGACCACGAACCCGTCGATCCCGCCGGACAGGAGCTGGCCGACGGCCGACGGCTGGTCCTTGAACTTCACCACGACGGCGCCGGGCAGGCTGGTGTTCGCGAACGTCTCCTGCACCGAGCCGCTGAAATCCCGGTCTTCCTGATCGGCCAGTTGATCATGGCGAGCCAGGCGCTGGTCTGGGTGTGGGTGGCCGGGCTGCGCTTCCTCTGGCGGTCCGGCCGCCCGCTGTGGCGTGCGCTGGTCTGGTCGTGGGGGCTGCTGCTGATCCTGTTCGCGGTCACCACCGGCGCGAAGATCTACTACCTGGCCGGAGCGTACGTCTACCTCTGCACCGGCCCGCGCGAGCCGTGGGGCCAGCTCTGGCCCGAACTGCGCCACTACGACTGAGGTCACCACCGCAGCGACCAAAACCGCACCGCATGATCACCCAACGCCAACGTCCGTGCCGCCGCCAATTTGATCTAGATTCCTGGGAACGAGATCGACGGTAGGCCGGTCCAACCCGGCATGATCATTCGACGCAACAGCCTCGCCGCCGCCCTCCTCGTTGCCCTGTCCGTCGCGGGCTGCGCCAACGGTGCCGCCGATACCGCGGCGGCGCCCGGAGCCGTTTCCGCAGGAACGGGCTCGTCCACCGGCCCCTCGATCCAGCCCGTCCCGGACCAGCCCGGCAAGGGCGACGAGACGCTCAACGGTAAAGTCACCGCCGGGACCGAGCCGGGCTGCCTGCTCCTCGACAACCACCTGCTCCTCATCAACGACCCGAAGCTCAAGGCCGCCGTGCAGGCGGGCACCTCGGTCATCGTCACCGGGCGCGCCGACAAGAGCATGGCGACGACCTGCCAGCAGGGCACGCCGTTCGTCGTGACCGCCGTCGCGCGCGAGGAACGCTCCACTAGCG
>Ga0307513_10010159_pt1 | contig 11836 bp, 10 predicted proteins | sample 15_EM_MG_FD_202174 | JGI IMG/M metagenome (GOLD analysis project Ga0307513, IMG submission 202174) | Populus trichocarpa ectomycorrhiza microbial communities from riparian zone in the Pacific Northwest, United States - 15_EM | ecosystem: Host-associated > Plants > Roots > Unclassified | place... | reverse complement strand
TAGATTATGTTTCAGAATGGATAAAAGCAATTTCAAGTCAAAATAATAATCACAAAACAATGATCACATTTTTTAAAGATAATATTCTAAGTCGATTTGGAATCCCTCGAGCCATAATAAGTGATGGTGGAATATAATTTTGCAACAAACCATTTAAATCTTTAATGAAAAAATATGGAATCATACACGAAGTTGCGACCCCTTATCATTAAAGAGGACAAATAAAACTTGTTAATAGGGAGATCAAATAAATCTTAGAAAAAATAGTGAACTTTAATCGGAAAGACTAGTCTTTCAGACTTAATGATGCTCTTTGGGCTTATCGAACTACATTTAAAACATCATTAGGTATGTCACCTTAAACACTAGTTTATAGGGAACCTTGTCACTTGCCTATGGAACTTGAACATAAAGCTTATTGGGCTATTAAAGCTTTCCATTCAAACTTTGATGATGCTAGCCAACTAAGTAAGTTACAAATAAGTGAACTTAAAGAAATAAGAAATGATGCAAATGAGAATTTAAAAATGTATAAAGCAAGAATCAAAGCGTTTCATGATAAGAAAATCTTAAGAAAATCATTTGATGTTGGTTAAAAGGTTTTGCTTTATAATTCTCAACTCCACTTATTTCTTGGAAAGCTAAGATCAAGATGGAGTGGTCCATTTATTATGAAACATGTGTATACTTATAGGGCATTTGATACCAAGAATCTAAAGAATGATAATGTTTTCAAGGTGAATGAATATTGTTTGAAAGCATACTTTGATAATTTTCCTAGTGAAAATGAATCTTTTGGTTTGAATGATCTTGTTTATAAGGAGTGATTACTTTTTCTCACATTGTTTTTGTGTTTCTTTTTTTTGTGACTTTATTTTTTCTAGTCCATTTCCAACCTCGGTCAAATGGAGGATATCTCTACTCCATGACTCTCATGTCAATTTTTTTAATTTCCCATGATAACTTATATCTGTTTATATATTTGTTTAATTATTTATTTTTTCTCTTTTCTATAAATCTCTTCTCCACCTCTCATTTGAAAAATGGACAACACTTTCAAGAAATTAAAAAGGTATTTTCCCACTTTGCCTCGAAATACGATAACAAAAATTTACTATACTTGATGTGAAAGATTGAGGTTGTTAATTCACCATGGAATTCCTGAAGATATTCATTTATAATTGAAGCAAAGTTCAATTATTATGTGAGTCTTTCAATTCTTTTATTTCACTCATGCCTAGGATAGGTAAAAACACTTTTGGGAAGAAATGCCATGCAAAATGATTGAAAGTCTGTAATAAAAGTGTTAAATGGACTTCTAATGCATAATGTCGTTCTTTAGGAATGATATTTATAAACTGTGAAGATAAAATACAATTCATTAAGGATGACTTGGGTAAGGAGTCTTTAGATAATCTTCTATTGACTCTTGAGACGCATCATTAATTCATGATTTCTGGGCCCATTTTCATAAAGAATATGTTAGATATAGTCTTGTGAATCTGACTAAAAAAGACATTGTATGTCAGTTTTTAAGAAAATTGGATGGGAAGCCTATCCTCGACTTATAAAGAGCATTTAAGCCATTCTTTAATGTAAAACCAAGGGAATATATGAGCCACAATCACAACTACTTGTACATATAAATGTTATGATACAAATTAAAAAAAAAAAAGACTATAGCTAGCCTATCCATATAAGTGATATAATTGCATTTCCTTTTCCATGTCTATAAAATCTTCTCATTTTTCCTTTCATTTTTATTTAACCTATACATTTAAAAAGTATAGGAGAGTGTAGAAATAGTAGGATCCTTAACTCATAAAATAAAAATTATTTGTGTTTTTGATGGATCTAGTCTTGAGAAAGAAAATGAGTTTTTAGAATCAACAAATCATCTTTATGGTAAATGTTCATCTTTAATGCAAGCCTATAACATAAATCAAAGGATTGATTAATGAGTTTAACTACTGAAATTGAGAAGACAAAGAGAGGGGCGAGCTTAGAAAAGAGATGTTGGCTTAGTCCAAATTGGAACATCATTCGGTTATTGGATCATAACTGGAGTTGTAGAACTTGGATTTAGGTTTGGTTTATATGTATGGAAAGCTAAGACATATGCCTAAAACTTTCATGCAGAGTCCAAGATTTAAAAAGACCGTTTTCAAGTTCAAATTGTAACAACAATGGAGTAGTCGGAATCTGTCCTGCAGCCCAGATATTATTTAGTGTTCAGCCCATATCTCGAGTTCTAGAGGTCCAAATGCACCGATTCTTTTTTTGTTGGAAAGTTGAGACAATTTCCTAGAACTTTCATGAAGAATATCTATTTAAATTCTGACGTTAGAAATGACGTTTTGTTCAGACAAAAAGATAAGGATTGTCACCAAGTCAAGATGTGGCCACCCACTCAACAATTAGTCATCAAATCAATAGTTTCAAATTTTGGCCTATAAAAGGAGGCATTTGCCATGCATTTAGGCATCTTGATTTTCAGATTAAGATCATGTTCTTGCTCTCTCTCTTTATATTTTGGTAATGCTTAAGTTTTGTTTATATTAATCTCTTGTTTATACTTTTCATTTCATTTCCTTTACTTAGTTAACTTATATCTTATTTATGTTCTTATCTTGTTTATTTATGTTTCTCTCTTTCATTATGTTTAGCTAAGTTTATTATGTCAAGGTGAAAAGGTTACACCAATGGTGTAAGAATAAGTATAGTATAAACTCAACATGGACTTTAATGTTTGATACTAACATGTTTTGTATTTGTTATCTTGTTCACTTTTAATACTTTACATGTTAAATGGTTAATCTAAATTTATGTTGTATAACCCTTGGTACAACAAATACTTGGCACTTTCATAGCCCAACCGTATGGTATAACCAACATTTGTGCTATGAAAGGAACTTGATTTGTTGTTAACATAAGTTATAATCATGAATACCTGACAACATTTACAAGTATTATCATAATTCGAATAAGATAACAATTGTAATCATGTTAACAATTTATAATCCGATTGGAACCTCCTTTGTGTGTGGTTTCCAGTTGAGTAATAAAAAGAGTTTATATTATACTTGTTTGAAATACCATTAGTGGATCCTCTAACCTTAACAATTATTTTATCCTTGTTTAATCCTTATATCAATATAACATCTCAAAGCTCTCTTCAACTCCTTTTCTGTTATTATCTATTTCTTTATTTATAGTTTATACAATTAACCTCCCTGTGGTTCGACCCCGATCTTGCTGGGTTATTTATTACTTCGACACTTCTACACTTGGGAGAAGACATCAACTCTTTGGTTGTGTCATACTAGCTAAGAGGATTATTTATTTAGTATGTCGCACGTCACCCGCGCGACGTTCGTTTTGGTGATTTTTCATTTCTGTTAATTGGTTTGTTGGGAGTCGCCACCTAGTATTTCATTGAGGGTTGCTAGGAAACCCAGATGTACTGGTCTTGTCAGAGATTCATGGGTAAGGGACTGGTTGTGGTTAGGGAAGGTATTAGCACCCCTAACGCACCCTACCTGAGGTAAGCTGCTTCATGGCTTTGATGTGTTAAAGAAGTTTTAAAAATTATCTTTTCATCGGATATTAGAAATACGACTTATGTATAAGCTCATAATTCTTGACCATGAGCAAATCAAAATATTAAATTCTTCTTTATTCTTTGATTTTATCATAAAAAAACATTCATAAAAAATAACATCCATAAAACAAATACAAACACACATTCACTTTTACTATATATTTTTTCTTTTTCTTTCTTTTTTCTTTTTTCACATCCACACTATAGATTATAAAAATTCAAAAAAACTAAATAAAAATTACATTAAACAATTTAAAATTTACAAAATGGAGCCCAAAAAATTAAGGAACAGTTTTGGGATGCATTCTGGGTCCGCCGGAACAGTAGCGGCGTGTTGCTCCACGCGCCCCCGCCACTGGCGGCGCGTGGGTTCATGCGCCGCCGCCGATGAAGACAATAAAACCGATGGATTGGGAACGTCTTCTTTTTCTATGTCTTCCTATGCCAGTGATGAGGGTCACCGTCACCTGCAACAATAAAAAAAACGCACAAACAGCAGTCGGTTTTATTTTTTCTTTCGTTTTCAGATCTACTCTCGATCCTCCCTTTTTCAGATTTGTTTCTTCTGCAAAGCCCTTCTTTTTTTCTTTTTTCGTTTCACCTTTTTCTCTGTTTCAAGTGGCCGGCGGTATGTCAAAGGGGCGGCTGGCGGCTGAGTTTCTGTCGTGTCTGCACAGCTGCTAGAGGCCGGTGAGAATGGTTGAGTCAGTAGAGAGTTGGGAAGTGAGACTGGATTTGGGGTTTAGCCGTGTGTGGGGAAGGAGTCGGAGGAAGAGGGAGGATCTGTCGGCTGAGGACTAGAAGGCGGTGTTCTCGGTGAGGAAGAGAAGCAACCGAGAGAGGAAGGTCTGCGGCAAAGGGGTGTTGGTTTTTGGAGACCGGTGTGCAGGGGGGGAAATAGAGCTGCTGTGTTTGGGCTGTCTAGGTATGGCTGGCAGCGAGAAGGGAAAGGAAATGGTGTGGAAGCAAAAATCCCAAAGCAGGGGAGAGCGACGACTTTGGCTGGTTCTCTATGGGGGGAGATTGAGAGAGGAGATGGACGATGGGTATCTTGGGTTAGCTGGGAGAAGGAAACGGTGTTGGGCAGAAAATGGGGAAATGGCGTTGGGAGGCAGCTCGTTTGGAAAAGGAAAATGTGTGGTGGTCGGGCGTGTGTGGGGATGGAGAGGCTGGTGCTGAGAAGGGGAAGCCTGTCTTGTGGCCGGTTGGAGAAAAAAATCCAAACCAGGGGGGGCGGCTGTTTGGTTAAAGATAGGTTGAGGTTTAGGGGTTTTTTTTTTTCAAAATTACCCCCTCTTTGTGTATGTGTTGGAAACTCCTATTTATAGGTCAAAAAATTGTTTGGTATCCAAACTTGGTCCCTCAACTTTGTTTTTTTGTAAATTTTGATTTTGCTTAATTTTTTTGTATTTTTTTGAAAACGAGCAATATCAACGTCGACTCAAATGAGAAAAATAATGATTTTAAAAAATGACGCGTGAAAAGTCGAACGCGTTCGAAAGACCTTTGAAAATTTAAATTCTTTTTTAAACGACGCTGAAAATGCCAAAAATGATGCAAATATATTAAAAACATTTTTTTTGGATTTTCATTGTTTTTCGCTATTTTTGGATTTTCTGAAAATTTTATAAAAAAGGTGGGTCAAAATTTGGGTAACAACAGATGCCCCATCTTTACAATGCTTAAGAAGCAAAACTCCTCAATGTTTTGCATAGTAAGCTTTGTAAAGAAAAGAAAAAGAAAATGATCTTAAAAACATGGAGAATGGTCTCATTGTAATGGGTGACCTATCCAAGTGGAAAAAGGGAAGCGTGGTATCATTCTAATGGGTGACCTACCCAGGTGGAAGAATGACCTCATTGTAATGGGTGACCTACCCAGATAAAAAAAACATGGAGAATTGGTCACGTTGTAATGGGTGACCTACCCAGAAAAATGTTGGTCTCATTGTAATGGGTGACCTACCAAAAAAAAAGAAAGAGTGGTCTCATTGTAATGGGTGACCTACCCAGGTGGAAGAATGACCTCATTGTAATGGGACCTACCCAGATAAGAAAAACATGGAGAATTGGTCGCGTTGTAATGGGTGACCTACCTAGAAAAAATGTTGGTCTCATTGTAATTGGTGACCTACCCAAGGAAAAAGGAAAGAGTGGTCTCATTGTAATGGGTGACCTACTGAAGTGGAAGAATGGCCTCATTGTAATGGGTGACCTACCAAGATAAAAAAAAAAACATGAATAATTGGTTCAATTGTAATGGGTAACCTATCAAGAAAAAGATTGGTCTAATTGTAATGGGTGACCTACCTAAGGAAAAAAGAAAAGAGTGGTCTAATTGTAATGGGTAACCTATCCAGGTGGAAGAATGACCTCATTGTAATGGACGACCTACCCAGATAAAAAAACATGGAGAATTGGTTGCGTTGTAATGGGTGACCTACCTAGAAAAATTGTTGGCAAGGGCTTAAAGGCGCACTCGAAAGGAGGTAGGGTTAGAAAACGCACTACCTGAGAAGTGAGGGCTCAAAGGTGCACTCAAAAAGAGGTATGGTTATAAAATGCACTACCTAAGAGATGGTGGCTCAAAGGCACACTCAGAAGGAGGTAGGGTTAGAAAACGCACTACTTGAGAAGTGAGGGCTCAAAGGCGCACTTGAAAGGAGGTATGGTTAGAAAACACACAACCTGAGAAGTGAGGGCTTAAAGGCGCACTCGAAATGAGGTAGGGTTAGAAAACACACTACCTAAGGATGGTGGCTCAAAGGCGCACTAGAAAGGAGGTAGGGTTAGAAAACGCACTACCTGAGAAGTGAGGGCTCAAAGGCGCACTCGAAATAAGGTAGGGTTAGAAAACACACTACTTGAGAAATGGTGGCTCAAAGGCGCACACAAAAGGAAGTGAGGGCACAAAGGCGCACTAGAAAGGAGGTAGTGTTGGAAAAAGCAGTACTTGAGAAGTGAGGGCTCAAAGGCGCACTCGAAATGAGGTAGGGTTAGAAAACACGCTACCTAAAAGTTGATGGTGTAACACCGTTCTAACAATGTTGAAAGCAATGCATTATGATTGATATGCATGTATACTTACCTGAGAAATGTAGGTCCCTATTTCTTCATGGTTTCTTTCTTTTCTCAAAAGTTAGAGTGTTGGTAGTGAACTCCAATGGCTTTTTCGCTCTTGCTTAATCGAGTCATCTCTTGTGATTTTGACCTCTAGGAAGGACTTGATATCATCATACGTCTTTGTCCTCCGCCCTTTATCTCAAGGGTTGCCAATTTTGCCCGGTATTCTTCTTAGAAAGGGAATCTTGGAGCCAGCCCTACCAGGTGTTTTTGATTGCCCCCTAGCTTGATCATGCCCCCAAATGTTCAATTCGGGTTTGGGGATGAGGCTATGTGAAGGAAGGTTTGACAAGGAGTTGTTTTCATGCAGAATTTTTGGAATTTCAAAGCTATTCTAGACATAGAAATCATTTTGACATCGATTCAAAATGAACTCATTATGAAGAAATTCAAGTGATTCCTATGGAGAGGTTTTCAGAAGTGATGAAATTTTTTTGTTTTGCTTTTGGTGAAAAATATGAAGTGACACTTGGTTAGTCAAAAAGGTTTAAGATTTAATTTGAGGGTTTCAAAGAACTAGTCTTCAAAGCATTCATTTTATTTGCATGAATGATGATTTGGTTTACATGAGAAAGCACTGCTTACCGATCCAGATTGCTTGCCTTTGATCAGAAAGGGCTTGATTAGGCACCTAATGTAGGCTCAGGCTCTTGGTTATGAAGAAAAGGATATTTGTAGGCTCAACAGGTGTTTAAGGGATTTCAAGACTAAAGATCACTTGTGCTTGTTACCTGACCTTTTGTCTTTTGAATTTTCTTTCCAAAATGGTCTATCGTGCCCCCCAGTGTTGGGCTTGGGCTCTTTCTCTTTGTTTTTTTTTTTCATTTGGTTGAGCATCTCATTTTTTTTTTTTTTTGCTCAAAATTTTTTTAGATCCTTTGGATTTTTCTTCATGCCCCTAAGCTTTGTTTGGGCACCTTTAATGATTGAGAATTTTCTTTTATGCCCCCCAATGTTGTTTGGGCACTTTCAATCGTTGAGGTTTTTTTTATATATCTCTCGCACTTGTCCCCCAGTGTGGGGTGTGATCATAGCCAAGGTTATTTGCAAAAACAAACATTACTAGGCTCGAAGAGGTCTGTAAATGATATATTTTAGCATCGTGAAAGAATTATCATAGAAGGTCTTTCCTCATTTCAAATGCATGCATTTAGGATCGGTAAGCCTTGCTTTCATGTGAGTATGCAAAGTGATTTCTCATTATTCATTCAATCAAAACTCGACTTTTGGAGTCACTTCATGGTGGTTTTTTTTTCCAGGTCTTTTAGGTTTATGGTTACCTTTCTAAGGAATCATTTGAATTTCTAGAACTCGTTTGTTATGGACAAACACCAACATGATTTCTGTTTTTGTACTAAACTTTGAATTCCCAAAAAAATTCTTGTGAACATGTGCGACCATGCATAGTTTTGGAAGAAAAAGGAAACACACCAAAAGATTCTTGGCGCAATGGTTTCATGCTTAAAGGTTATGTTGATGCCGGACAATAAATAATAAGAATTAAAGCAAGAAAAGAAAGAAGCTTTAGAGAGAGAAAAAAGCTAAAAAAGAGAAGAAAGGGGATTGAAGATATGCAAAGTTTGCAATATTTTCATTAATCATCAAAACTCCTTAACATTTAGAAAAGTTGGGTATTAATACTAAAACCCTAACTAGAACAAGCGACTGGGCTTATGGCCCACTAAATCAAACCAAATTAATAAACCTCAACTAAAAGTTCATATAAATTAAACCCAAAACATAAGTTAAAGCCCAATCTCTCAATTGTTTGGGCTATCCTCCATCGTCTATGATCATGCGCGTGCATAAATAATATTTCGAGTTTGGTGTCCCAATCAATTCTCTCGGGGTTGGAAGAACTCGACCCCGTCGAGTATAGGACAAGGCGACTCCGATAACGCTCTCAAAGATAAGGATCAAGTTGTTATGATGTCTCTCTGATAATCCAAGTATAGTTTAAATCTGGTCGTCGAACCCATATACTAGGATTTGCTGAAGTTCACCATCCCTGGTAAAAACCACTTGTGCATTCAAAGTAGCATTAATATATTCCTTTTGTGCCAAAGATATGGATAATGAGGTAGGGGTATCAAAAGAAGCATCACGGATAGGTTGTGTTTTATAAATACCTAGGTCTTTTATGTTAAAAGTAGAGCTAATATCAAAGTTTAATGGCAATTTAATGACATAATTATTTGATTTAATCATTGGCAACACTTTAAATGGTCTAGCACTACTTACTTGTAATTTATGATCAGTTTTCAAAGGACATCATTCAGGTCTAATCTGTATCATGAAATAATCTCCAACATTAAGTGCATCATGATACTTAAATAAATCAGCTCGAAATTTGTATTGTTCATTACTTGCTTGAATTTGTTTTTCATGATCTCAATATGCAAATTATGAACCCTACATGGTAACGACTCAGCTGACTTAGACATCCTATCGTGAGGAGATATGGGAAGTGTTGCGATGTCGCGGTCGCACAAATTAATTACCCTAGCTTCAAACACAACACACAAGATAGTATAGAGCAAGCAAGGGGTCGATCCCACGAGGAAGGTTCAAGTCAGATTTTTATGCTAGGTGATATGCAATTTGGGGGGGGGGTTTGGACGTTAAGAAAACAGAAAACTATCAAACAAAATTTAATAAAATCAGAAAATTATCAAGAGAACAAACCTTGGTCGCAAGCACACATCCACTTACAGAAATCAGAACTGATCATGGAAATGAAACATCAATTTATATTCTGAATATTTATCTCTTCTTAACATTGGTTAGTTAACGGATCTGCCATATAACTAACCCCAACCATCAAACGATCACAGGGTCCGCACTAGTAATTTAATTCAATGGCAGCCTTAAGAACTAGATAAGTTGATTAATCAAGAAAACATAACTGTCCGCAGTCTATGTTTGATTTAATTGAATGTTCTCCCTAAGATTAGTAACGTAGATCCGCCACAATTATTAAACTCAGTTGCTTCACAAGTTTATATACCACAACTCCGGTTTTGATATCAAACATAGCAATAGATTGTTTACAATAATAACTTAGAGTCCGCTCTAGCAATTTAAATAAACAATCATAGGAAAAAGAAGCATAGGAGAACAAACATATTCATCATATAAACTGAAAAGAAAGGGTAAAATAAATCTCACAGTTCTTGAAAAAGAAGCATAGGAGAACAAACATATTCTTTTTAATGCCAATAGAATCACTTCATTTCAACCTCTAGAGCTCACGCTCTGCACAAAACATCGACTGAAGGTCAAATCTGCCAATTACCTCCAATTTACTCCTTTTTGCATCTTTCATCCAAAAGTGCCTTCAAAACATAAAACAAAGAATATCAAGACATTTTATATATAAAACATAGGCAAAACACTAGTTAAATATAGGTGAAACTATCGAATAATATGGTTGTATTAGGAAGGTGTTCTATAGGCTTCTCAGGTTTGTAACTATGAACACTAAATGATTGAGGGTGTGGAATGAGACAAACATTGTTTGAAACCTAAGTAGATATGGTATGGACACAATCAAGTAAACTAGGATTATCTTCATCTTCCTTATCACGTGCATGAGGTAAAGGGTCATGAAATTCAACATGTTGCTTTAAACTTATGATGTGTTGGATACCAAGCATGTGGGATGAGGAATCAAGTAGTTTAGGAGGACTAATATCATGAGACTCTTCTAAGACCATACTTATCTTTATAGGTGATTCCACTGAAGAGTTCCCTAAAATTTCCTCTACCACTAAAGCAGACATATCAGACTCTTTCTTAACCTCAGTCTCAAGCTCACATGTACTCATTGTGTTAAGTCCCTCTTCTTGCATGTAAACCCCGGGGAAAAATAAAGGTTGCTTAGATTGCAAACTAACTACAAGAGAAATAAAAGTGAAGAAATTCATGCATATGGTTAAATAAAAACAGGAATTTAGAAATTTTTGGATATAAGTTTATGGATGAAATATTTCGAGACAATATAAATCAACCCGAAAATGTTGAGGGTTGGATTAAATTAAAAAAAATAAACTAAACTAAAAAGAAGTGGGGGCAAAACGAATACATTTAAAGAAAATAGGGTCTAAATGCAAATAAGAATAATTATAGAGCATAAATACTACTCTTCTTACCGAAAACAGATCTGCAACTATCGTGAAGAAAGAAGAGAGGGAGTTTTGGTATTTATTTCTATAGATCAAGAGAGAAACACCAAATTTCAAGAACCCATCCAAGATTAAGGGTTATAGGTAAAAATAAACACTGGTAGGCAAGGGATTAACAAGAAAAAAATTGAACAAGAAGAGAAGAGGGGAGGGTCGGCTGTCATTAGAAAGAAAAGTAGGGATCGAGACCTTGATTCGTATCGGGTAAGATATTCTAAATATGGTCTTATGAGTTGTTTTAAAGTCGATTATGAATTGATACCTGGATGTTAAAGTATAGATTTGAGTTCTATAACTCCAGATATAGTTAAAAATGTGAGGAGATGTGAGACAGTAACAATTCAAAAAAACGGATAGTAACAGTCCAAGTATTTGTTGATGAGCGATTTTGACTATCTTAGAGGCAGAACTGGGTTCTCCTTAATCATAGTACTTATAGCCTCATGTCTTAGCTTTCTAACGACACAAATTTCACTTGAATCGGAGTTCTATAACTCCAAATATAGTTAAAAATCTAAGGAGAGGTCAGACATTAACAGTTCAAAAAAACGAACAGTAACAGTCCAAATGTTTGTTGATGAGCGATTTTGACTATCTTAGAGGCAGAACTGGGTTCTCCTTAAACATAGAACTTGTAGCCTCATGTCTTAGCTTTCCAACGACACAAATTTCGCTTGAATCGAAGTTCTATAACTCCATATATAGTTAAAAATCTGAGGAGAGGTCAGACAGTAACAGTTCAAAAAAAACAGACAGTAACTGTCCAACTGTTTGTTGATGAGCGATTTTGACTATCTTAAAGGCATAACTAGGTTCTTCTTAAATCATAGAACTTGTAGCCTCATGTCTTAGCTTTCCAACGACACTAATGTTGCTTGAATCGGAGTTCTATAACTCTAGATATGGTTAAAAATCTGAGGAGAAGTCAG
>Ga0307513_10010158_pt1 | contig 11836 bp, 11 predicted proteins | sample 15_EM_MG_FD_202174 | JGI IMG/M metagenome (GOLD analysis project Ga0307513, IMG submission 202174) | Populus trichocarpa ectomycorrhiza microbial communities from riparian zone in the Pacific Northwest, United States - 15_EM | ecosystem: Host-associated > Plants > Roots > Unclassified | place... | reverse complement strand
TTCCGTGCTGCTGGAACAGGACATTCCGTACGACGTGCTGGTCCAGACGATGGACAACGTGCGCCTGTGGGAAATGAATGACGCGCCGACCTTCACCAAGGTCGAGTTGTTCCCCGACATCTCGGTCGGCGACGCGCCGCTGACGGGTTCGGCAGCAACGGCCGCCGCCGCTGCGCCTGCGGGAGCTGCGAAATGACTCCGTATCGCATCAAGAAACATCGGCAGCGCAAACATCACGATAGTCACATGGCTTTGGTGCCATTTATTGACATGCTTACGATGCTCGTGGTGTTCCTGCTGCTGCACAGCTCGGACGTCGAAATCCTGCCGAACACCAAGAACATCACCATTCCGCAGTCGATCGCCGACCTCAAGCCGCACGAGACCGTGGTGATCATGGTCACCAAGGAAGACCTGCTGGTGAATGGCCGCAGCGTCGGCAAGGTCGCCGAAGTCGCGTCGATGCCGAACGACAAGATGATCATTCCGCTGCTGCTCGACGCACTCAAGGCGCAGGCCGACATCGTGTTGCGGCAGACCTCGGAAGAGGCGGTCAAGGACCGCGAAGTCACCATCATGGGCGACAAGGACACACCGTTCGCGGTGCTCAAGCGCGTGATGGCCACGGCCACCTCCGCCGACTACGGCAAGGTTTCCCTCGCCGTGATCCAGCGCGAGCGCGAGGTAGGCGGCGCATGATGCTGGCACCTTATTTCCGCCGCTTCGAACTACCGTGGGCGGTTGGCGAGGAGAGCGAATCACGCTTCAAGAAGCTGGTTCGCATCCTGCTGATCATCGCGACCCTGCTCGCGATCCTCATTGCGTTGCTGCCGAAGCGCGAAGCCGAACGCATCAAGCCCGAAGAACTGAAAGAACGCGTGGCGCAGCTCATCATCGAGAAGCCGAAACCGCCGCCGCCACCTCCGCCGCCGGTGGAAGAAAAGAAACCCGAGCCCGACAAGCCGAAACCGGTCGAGAAGCCGGTCGAGAAACCCAAGCCCAACGTGCGCAACCAGGGCCTGCTCGCCATGCAGGATGAGCTGGCCGCGCTGCGCGACCAGAACCTCGATCTCGCCGATCCGCAGATGAAGACGCCGGTCGAGGATGCGCGCTCGGAGCGCAATCTCATCACGTCGTCCGTCGGCAGGGCCTCAGGCGGCATCAACACCGCCAACATGGCGCGCGGCTTCGGCGGCGGCGCCGGCGCCATCGGCACTCATACGACGACGCAGGTTCAGCACGGCTCGGGTCTCGACCCGAATGCCGGCGGCAAAGTGCAACGCACCGGCAACAGCGGCAAGGCGTCGCGGGCGCGCGAAGAAGTCGAGATCGTGTTCGACCGCAACAAGGGCGCCTTGTACGCGTTATACGGTCGCGCGTTGCGCGATGCTCCTGAACTCGCCGGCAAACTCGTGCTGGAATTCACCATCGCCCCGTCGGGTGAGATCACGATGTGCCGCGTGGTGTCGAGCGAACTCAAGGATCCCGAGCTCGAGAAGAAGATCGTGGCGCGCGTGCGGTTGATCCGCTTCAAGCCGGCGGACGTCGAGCCTCTTACGGTGAGCAAGCCGATCGACTTCTTCCCCGCTGCGTAGCACGCCGCGGTGAATCTGCAATCGGAAATCAGTTTCTACGCGGAGATGGGCTTGATGGACAAGGCTCGCCTCATGGCGAGCTTCCTGTCCGAGCTCACCGTCGAAGCGCGCGCCACCTACGGCGCGACACTCGACAACGTGCACGATCCGGCGCGGCTGCGGTTCACGAACGAGATGTGCAACCGCATCACCAAGCTGATCGAACAATACCTCGGGGACGACAAGGCGCGTCCGGAGGATGAAGTGGTCGTTCGCATGTTGCTGGCCGCACGGGCGGACAAGGTGGCCGAGCGGATGATTCATTCCGCCTACCGGCGCGCGCTGCAGAATTTCGAGCGCTACGACACCACGGTATTCATGAGCTCGTAAGAGCGGTCAGCCGCACTGCCAGTGCATCTTGCCGGCGTTGCTGTCGCAACGGCACTCGTATACGTACGCGCAGCCATCGCCGCCGAAATTCATGTCGTCGTCGGGATCCGGTCCTTCCTCGAGCTGTGCAATGAACTGCATCGGCGCACCGCAGGTGTCGCAAGTCGGGGTGAATTCGGATTGGACCCAGGTGGGTTCACCGCGAAACGAGCCGATAACCTGGCGCGCTGATTTTGAGTTGGTCTTCGCCCATTCGTCGCGCGCTAGATCGTAGTTCGGTTGGGACACGGTCGAGATGGTCGCGCCATAGACCGTCCGACGCACGGCGGTCGGCGCCGGCGCCGCGTCGACCGGCTCGGCATGGATGGCCGGAACGAGCAACACCGCATTGCCGCCCTCGTCTGCGTCCCATTCATCGCAAAGCCCGGGCCGGTTGTTACACATGAACAGCAATGCGAAGCGCGGCGGACGTTCTGCGTCGGCGGGAATCGAAATACGGCCCAGGTACTGCATTGGCCCCGCGCATCCTCTGCAGACCGGCCACGTGAACGGCGTGCCACGCGGAACGGTTGGGAGGCCGCCAAACAAGGTTCCGGTACGCGTGTCCGAAGGTGTGGGTTCATTGATGAGAAGGTCGGTCATGTCCGCTCCTGGAAAACCTTCGATGAGCTGCCCGAGAAGGCTCTGAGGCACAACAGCGCGGCAACACCCGCCGCCAGCGACGCGGCCAGCACTGCGAGTTTCGACGAGTTTACGAGTGCGGGGGATGCGGAAAACGCCAGGTTGGTGATGAATATGGACATCGTGAAGCCGATGCCGCCGAGCAAACCCGCGCCGACGACGTGCGGCCAGCGCACACCTTCCGGCAGCGTGCTCACCTTGCATGCCACCGCGAATGCACATAGCGCTACCACGCCCAGCGGCTTGCCGAGCAGCAAACCCAGTGTTATGCCAAGGTTGTTAGAGCTGGAGAATTGCGCGATCGCGGCTGCGTCGATCGGCACACCGGTGTTGGCGAGCGCGAACAACGGCAGGATCGCGAATGCGACCGGTTTGTGCAGCCGGTGTTCGAGACGGTGCGAGGGTGATTCCCCGCCCGGCTGGCGCGCTGAAAACGGGATCGCGAACGCCAGCATCACGCCGGCGATCGAGGCATGGATGCCGGCATTCAGCAGGCAGTACCACAACGCGGCGCCTCCCAGCAGATAGGGCCACAGCGCCATTACGCGCAGCAGCCGGTTGAACGCGATCAACATCCCGAAGATCGCAAGCGCGGCCAGCAGATGAGCCAGCGAGATCTTTGCGGTGTATACGGCGGCGATCAGCGCGATGGCGCCCAGGTCGTCGATCACCGCGAATGCGACGACAAAAACCTTGAGGGCCGGTGGCACACGCGGGCCCAGGAGCGCGAGTACCGCGAGCGCGAAGGCGATGTCGGTGGCCATCGGTATGCCGAAGCCCGCCTGCGCGGCGCTGCCGGCGTTGAATGCATAGTGGATCAGCGCTGGCGCGGCCATGCCGCCAACGGCCGCGAAGGCCGGCAGCAGCGCATTGCGCAGCCGCGACAGTTCCCCCACGTACAGTTCACGTTCGAGCTCGAGGCCAATCAGCAGGAAGAACACCGCCATCAGTGCATCGTTGATCCAGTGCTCGATGCTCAGCGGCCCGGCCTTGACGTGCCAGAAGGCCATGTATTGCGCCGCGACCGGGGAGTTCGCCAGTGCCAGCGACACAACGGTGCAGGCGAGCAGCAGCGCGCCCCCGGATTGTTCGGACTTCACGAAACGGTTGAAGGTGTCGGTCAGGGAAAAAACGGACATGCCGAACATCCAGGAAGAGGGGACATGCCTGTTTATTCGAAAAGCTTCCAATACGGAAGCGCTGGCGCGGAGCGGGCCTTGGGCGCGCCCCTCTAGCCTGAATATTCGGCATGTCCCCTTTTTCGCCATCTGCTAACTTCTGAACCGAATGTTCGAATCCCCGCTCTCGCTGATCCTCGTCCTGTTAGCCGCCTCGGTTTTCGTGGTGACGCTGGCGCGCCGCCTCGGGCTGCCTTCCATCCTCGGCTACGTCACCGTCGGCCTGGCGCTGGGGCCGCATGCGCTCGGACTTTTTCCCGAATCCGGAACGACACACCTGCTGGCCGAGCTCGGCGTGGTCTTCCTGCTGTTCACGCTGGGCCTCGAATTCTCCTGGCCGCGCATGGTTGCGCTGCGCCGCGAGGTGTTCGGCCTGGGCAGCCTGCAGGTCTTCGGCACGGCGGCAGCCGTCTCGATCCTGGTGCGCCTGACCCTTGATTTGGGCTGGGCGCAGTGCATCGTGCTGGGCGGCGTGGTCGCGATGAGTTCCACGGTGCTCATCGTCCAGCAGCTCACCGAACGCGCCGAGCTCAATCGCACCCACGGGCGGCTGGCGTTCAGTGTCGTGTTGTTCCAGGACATCGCGGTCGTGCCGTTCCTCGCCCTGGCGGCGGCGCTCAACCCGGGTGGCGAGGGCTTCACGGTGGGCGGCGCGCTCAGCCTGGTGGCGGCGGGCACGGCGGCGGTGCTGGTGGTGCTGGCCGCCGGGCGCTGGCTGCTGCGTCCGTTGCTCTACGTGATCGCCAACAGCCGCCTGCGCGAGCTGTTCACGCTGGCTGTCCTGCTGGTGGCGCTGGCGTCCGCGTGGGCCTCGCAGATGGCGGGTCTATCGATGGCGCTCGGCGCATTCCTCGCGGGAATGATGCTGGCCGAAACCGAATACAGCCACCAGGTTGAAAGCGTCATCCGGCCGTTCCGCGACATCCTGTTAGGCCTGTTCTTCATCTCGGTGGGCATGCTGCTCGATTTCCAGGCGCTGCTGAGCGAGTTCTGGCTGATCATCGCGCTGGTGGGCGCAATGGTGCTCATCAAGGGAATCATCGCCGCCTGCGCCACGCGCCTGTTCGTCGATTCCAACTTCAAGGCCATCCGCACCGGCGTCACGCTGGCCGTCGGTGGCGAGTTCGGCATCGCGTTGCTCACGCTGCTGTTGCAGAACCAGGCCATCGACCCCGCCATCGCGCAGCCTCTGCTGGTGGCCGTGGTGGTCGCGATGGTGCTGGCGCCCGTGATCCTCGCCAACAACAAACGCATCGCGCGCTTGTTGTTAGGAGAACGCGGCCCGCCGCGCACCGCGATCGAACGCGAGGACGCGGCCACGATGGCGCTGGCCAAACGCGAACACGTCATCCTGTGCGGCTTCGGCCGCGTCGGCCAGAACGTCGCGCGCGTGCTCGAGGCACAGGGGTTCGAATACATCGCGATCGACCTCGATCCGGTGCGGGTGCGCGCCGCGCGGCAGGTCGGTCACCCGGTGGTATACGGCGATTCGGCGGACCAGCAGGTGCTCGAGGAAGTCGGTCTCGCCAACGCCAACGCCGTGGTGATCTCGTTTTCCGACACCAGCACCGCGCTCGCCATCCTGCGCTCGCTGCGCGACCTGCGCACCGACGTCCCGGTGCTGGTGCGTACTCCCGACGATTCGCGCCTGCTGGAACTCAAGGCGGCGGGGGCCACGGAAGTGGTACCCGAGGCGTTCGAGGCGAGCCTCATGCTGGCATCACACGTGTTGATGTCGCTCAAGGTGGCGCCCGCGACGGTCATGCGCACGGTCGCGGATCTGCGCGGCAACCGCTACGAGATGCTGCGCGACGTCATCGCGAGTACCGACAGCTCGCCGGTACACCCAGCAATAACCGAGGCCGTGCGTTCGATCGTCCTGCCGCCGGGTTCGTGGTGCATCGAAAAGACGCTCGATGACGTGCGGCGCGCGGGTGCGCAGGTGGCGTTCACCGGCATTCGCCGTCACGGAATCATGGGGCGCGAGCCCGCGGGCGAAACGCAGTTCCAGGACGGTGACATCGTCGTGATCTATGGAACGCCCGAGCAGCTGGAACACGCCGAGGCCGTGTTGCTGGCGGGTTAGGCGGCGGCGGTGAAAGCATGACTTCGCTGACGCGCCGCGCGCTGCTGGGCGCAACACTGGCCTTTCGTATCGGGGCCGCGGTTCCTGCGTCCGCCCGCGGCCCGCATGGGCCGAAATTCGACGCCGCATTATCGCGCGATGGCACACCCGTGCAGGGCGCGCCGGGTTTTCCAACGCTGGCCGCGGCACTGGCCGCGGCTCCGCCCGGCGATGCGCCGTATCGTATCTTCATCCCCGCCGGCACCTGGCGCGAACACAACCGCGTCCGGCGCCCGAATGTGCATCTCATCGGCGAATCGCGCGCGGCCAGCATCCTGGTGTTCGACGACCTGGCCAACGTGCCGCGCCCGCCCGGTGAGCCGGCCTCCACGCTGGTGGTCGAGGCGCCGGATTTTCGCGCCGCGCATCTGACTATCGACAACGACTTCGACTATCCGCATCACATGCCCGCGGACGTGCCGTACGACCGCACCGGTGCCAGCGGCGCGCAGGCGCGCGCGGTGCATCTGATGGCAGGTGCGGACCGCAGCGTGTTCGAGGACGTTGCGATGAACGGCTGGCAGGACACATTGTTCACCGACGCGGGACGCAGCTATTTCTCCAGCTGCTACGTGAGCGGCGCCGTCGACTTCATCTATGGCCGCGGCATCGTGGTGTTCGACCATTGTGAGATCCGTTCGCGCACCCGACCGGGCAAGGATTTCCACGGTTTCATCGTGGCGCCGAGCACCAGTGCCGGCCAGCGCTTCGGCATCAATTTTCTCGACTGCCGGCTCACCAAGGATGCCGACATGCCGGCGCACACCGTGGCGCTGGGGCGGCCGTGGCGCCGCGGCGTCACGCGCCCCGACGGCAAATATGGCGACCCGGACGCGGTCGCGCAGTCGGCGTACCTGCGCTGCTGGATGGACGATCACATCGTGCCGGAAGGCTGGTACCCGATGCACTACAACAACCAGGCGGGGATGCGCGTGATGCTGCAGCCGGAAGAGGTGCGCTTCGCGGAGTTCGGGAGCGTGGGGCCCGGTGCGGGGCCGGCGACGGCGCGGCGGCGTTTTCTCTCGGCGAAGGAGGCGCGCGGCTATCTACCCGGCACTATCTTTTCCGGCTGGAAGCCGGCGCTCGGGCTGACCGCAAAATGATGATCGCGGGGGCTCTAAGCCGGCTCAGCGCTTCTGGTGCTTGCGGACCTGCTTTTCCACCAGGTCGCCGATCGCGGGCACGCCGGAGTCGCTGCGCCCGTGGCTCACCCCGTCGCGCGCCTCGGTCGCGAGGTGCGCATACACCGCCTTGATGCGCTCGAGCTCGCGTTCTTCGAGCTCCTCGAGATTGATCAACACGTTGTGCGCGCCGGGCGAGATGCGTAGCAGCTCGTCGAGCTTGATCTGCACGGCTTCCGAGTCGCGGTTCTGCGTGCTCTGGATCAGGAACACCATGAGAAACGTGACGATGGTCGTGCCCGTGTTGATCACGAGCTGCCAGGTATCGCTGAAGTGAAACAACGGGCCGGTGATGGCCCAAGCCAGCACCACGAACACCGCCAGCGCAAACGTTACCGGCTGACCGGTGGCGCGCGCGGTGTTCTTGGCAAAGCGCGTGAACCAGGAATTCGATTTGGCGGGTGTCATGCGAGGGCCCTCCTGAGTTGTTCTGCGCGCAGGGTATGCCCAATCTCGCCGACCGGATGTCGGCGCGCGTCTACTCGCGCGCGACCGCCTCGGTCGCCTCCTTGCGCTTCGAAAGGCTCAGGGCCAGCACGCTGCCGACGATCATGGCGGTACCGAGTGCCTGCCAGAGGTTGAGCCGCTCATCGAGAAAGAGCGCGGCGAGCACGATGGTGGTCGGCGGGCCCACGGTGCTGCCGATGGCCGCGCGTTGCGCGCCCACGCGCCGCATCCCCTCCGCCTGCATCAGGCCCGGAAGGAACATGCAGGCGACCGACAGCACCATCAGCAAGATCCAGTCGTGCAGCTGCAGCGCGTCGAATTCGTCGAACGAGCGGAACAGCGCGAAATGGACTGCCAGCACGACCGCGGATGCGCTCATGCCGATGGCGGCGAAGCGCGTGCTGCCGAGTTCGTGGGTGTAACGTTCGCCGATGAGAAAGTAGATAGCCGTGGTCAGGGCGGCTATCAGTACCAACCCCGCGCCGAACAGGTTTTGCTCGAGCTCGCGCAGGTCGATGCCGCCCATCACGAAGAAGATGCCGAGGTAAGTCACCAGCATGGCGAGCACGAGTTTCGCCTCGGGCGCGCGCCGGCGCATGAACGAGCTGATCGTCACCACCAGCGCGGGGTAACTGAACAGCAACACGCGCTCGATGGAGGCATCGATCAAGGTGAGCGCCCAGAAGTCGAGCAGGGCGCCGACGTAGTAGCAGGTGATCCCGGCGACCGCCGCCGCGAGGATCGCGCGACCGCGCATCTCCTTTCGGGCATGCCCGCTTTGCGCCGGCGTGTTGGCTCGAAAAGCGAACCACGCAAACAGCGGCATGGCCAGCACCGCACGCACGGCCACCAGCAGTTCGAACCCCACGCCGCGCTGGTACAGCGCCTTGCCGAACAGGCCCTTGCTGGCGAACAGGATGGCCGATGCTGCCACGAACAACATTCCCAGACGCCGCTGGCGGGCATCGTGCTTTGAATTCATAAGTGCATGATTCCAGAGGCGGCTTACATACGCCAATCCTTCGGGTGATCTACAGTAGAATGCGGCGCTTCGTGAGGCGCGACGACATCCAGTTCCCGGCAAAACACACCGCGCTGCGCGACGACGTGCACGTGTTGGGTGCGCTCGTCGGCGACGTGCTCAAAGAGCAGGGCGGGGACGCTTTGTTCGACCTGGTCGAGAAGGACCGCCGCCTATCTATCCGCCGGCGGGCCGGCGACAAGGAAGCGGCCGCCGAGCTCAGCATCCAGCTGCGGGGACGCGCGCCGCAGGTGGCGCGCGACCTGGCCCGCGCCTTCTCCATGTGGTTCCGCGCGGTCAATCTCGCCGAGAAGGTGCACCGCATCCGCCGCCGCCGCGGCTACTTCCTCGAGGCCAGCGACCGGCCGCAACCGGGCGGCGTGGCGGCCGCGCTGGCGGCGCTCAAGGATCGCGGCCTTTCGCTCGTCGAAGTGCTCGAGCTGTTGAAGAAGATGCGCATCGAGCCGGTGTTCACCGCGCATCCGACCGAAAGCGCCCGCCGCACGATGTTGCGCAAGAACCAGCGCATCGCCGAGCTGCTGCTCGACCGCCTCGACCCGACGCTGACACCACAGGAACTGCGCAAGAACTGGAGCCGGGTGCGCACCGAGGTGACCACGGCCTGGCAGACCGAAGATCATCCGCGCGAACGCCTCACGGTCGCGGACGAGCGCGAACACGTCGTGTTCTATCTGGCGGAGATCCTCTATCGCATCCTGCCGGCGTTCTACGACGAGCTGGCCGAGGCGCTGGCCAAGCTTTATGGCGTGCAGGCCGATTCGCTTGAATTGCCGAACATGGTGCGTTTCGGCACCTGGGTCGGCGGCGACATGGATGGCAATCCCGACGTACATGCCAAGACCATCCGCGAAACCCTCGCGCGCCAGCAACAGGTCATCGTCAATGCCTATTTCCGCGAGTGCGGCAACCTCGCACAGCTGCTGTCGCAGAGCGCGAGCCGCGCGGCGGTGTTGCCGGAACTCAGCCAGCGCATCGAGTTGTACGCCACGCTGATTCCCGGTGCGCTCGGGATCACGCCGATGCGCCACGACCGCATGCCGTATCGCGTGTTCCTTGGACAGATCGCCGAGCGGCTGCGCATCACCTACGAGGGGCGGCCGAACGGCTACGAAAACCCCCAGGCGTTCCTGCGCGACATCAAACTCATCGCGGCCAGTCTCAAGGCGAACAAGGGGTTTCACGCCGGCTGGGGCAACGTGCAGCGGCTGATCCGCCGCGTGGAGACGTTCGGCTTTCATCTCGCGACTCTCGACCTGCGCCAGCACTCGGAGATCCACCACCGCGTGATCGGGCAAGGGCTCGACGACCCCAACTGGATGGTGCGGACCGCGGCCGAGCGGCACGATCTGCTGGTCGCCGCGATCGAGCGCGATACCGGTTTCAAGGTGGAGCTGGACGCGCTCGGCCGCCGCACGCTCGGCGTTTTCGAAGCGATCCTGCAGGCGCGGCATCGTTATGGTCAGGACGCGATCGGTTACTACGTCGTGAGCGGCACGACCGCCGCCGATGACGTCCTGGCGCCGCTGCTGCTGGCGCGCTGGGCCGAGGCCTATGACAAGCGCAGCGGCGAAGTGGCGGTGGACATCGCGCCGCTGTTCGAATCCGTCGACGCGCTCGAGCATTGCGGCGACGTGATGCGCACCTTGTTAGGCGACCCGATCTATCGCCGGCACCTCGAGGCACGCGGGCGTACGCAGTGCGCGCTCATCGGTTATTCCGACACCAACAAGGAAAGCGGCATCTGCGCCTCGCGATACGCCGCGTATCGCGCGCAAGCGGAGCTGTCCGCCGCGCTGTCGGCGGCCAACGAGCGCCACGTCATTTTCCACGCGCGCGGCGGCAGCGTCGCGCGCGGCGGCTCGCGCATCGACACGCTGGTGCGCACCGCGCCCGCGGGCACGGTGAACGGCGTATTGCGCCTCACCGAACAGGGCGAGGTCATCAACCAGAGCTACGGTTTGCGCCCCATCGCGATGCGCACGCTCGAGCGCGCCTTCAACGCGGTGGTGTTGTCGATCGGCGGGGCCGCCAAGGGCACGGGCGCAACCCCCGAACATATGCAGTTCGCGGCGCGTGTCGCGTCGGTGAGCCGCCAGCATTACCGCCGCTTCATCCATACCGACGTCGAGTTCTACGCCTGGTTCCAGGCGGTGACGCCGATCGACGTGATCACGCGCATGCAGATCGGGTCGCGCCCCGCCGTGCGCCCGGGCAAGGAAGGTTTCGACGCGCTGCGTGCCGTGCCATGGGTCTTTGCCTGGACGCAGTCACGCCACATGTTGCCCGCCTGGTATGGAGCCGGACTCGGGCTGCGCACCGCCATCGAGGAGCTCGGCCTCGATACGGCGCGCGCGGCCTACGCCGAGTGGAACTACTTCAACTTGCTCGTCGACGACCTGGAAACGACGCTCGCCCGCGCCGACCTCGAGATCGCGGCGGCTTATGAGGAACTGGCGGATGCGCGCCACAAGCGTTTCGCTCTCAAGGTGCGCGAGGAGTTCCAGCTGGTCGTCGAGCAGGTGCTGACGATCAAGCAAAGCAAGGCACTGCTCGATCGCGACCAGACGATGCAGCGCTCCATCGAGCTGCGCAATCCCTATGTGGATCCCATCAATCTGTTGCAGGTCGATCTATTAAGGCGATGGAGGGAAACGGGCCGCCAGGACCGCGAATTGTTCGAATCCTTGCTTGCCTGCATCGCGGGCATTGCCGAGGGACTGCAGAGTACCGGATGATCCGGTCCCATGGACCTTCAAGCGCATCCCAAGGATTCGGGTTTCCGCAGTTTCGCGGAGTTCTATCCTTACTACATCCACGAACATCGGCACCCCGTGTCGCGCGTGCTGCATTACATCGGAACCTGGGGCGTCGTCTGCTGTCTCGCCGCGTTGATCGCGCTCGGCGAGCCGCTGTGGTTGCTGGGCGCGCTGGTGTGTGGTTACACCTTCGCGTGGATCGGCCATTTCCGCTTCGAACGCAACAAGCCCGCGACCTTTCGTTTTCCGTTCTACAGCCTGGCCGGCGATTTCCGCATGTGGTGGGAACTGAACTTGGGCAAACTCAAGTTCCGTGAGTACCACTGAACGCCCCAAGGGCAAATCCCTAAAACCGCTGCGGGCGCTGCTGCCGTTCCTCGCGCCGTACCGCGGACGGATGTTCATCGCCTTGCTCGCGCTGCTGGTGGCCGCGGCCGCGATGCTGGCGCTGCCGCAGGCGCT
>Ga0307513_10010157_pt1 | contig 11837 bp, 7 predicted proteins | sample 15_EM_MG_FD_202174 | JGI IMG/M metagenome (GOLD analysis project Ga0307513, IMG submission 202174) | Populus trichocarpa ectomycorrhiza microbial communities from riparian zone in the Pacific Northwest, United States - 15_EM | ecosystem: Host-associated > Plants > Roots > Unclassified | place... | reverse complement strand
ACCGACAGCGGCAGCGTGCCGGGGATCAGCGGCGGCATCGACGTCGATCGCTTCAACGGCTCGGTCGACGAGCTCCGCGCGCTGGCCGGCGGCGGTGGTGGTGGCGGCGGCGGTGGCGGCGGCACCGGTGTGTGCCCGTCGGCCACGATGGACGAAGACATGCCCGAGGGGGTCTGCGTGCAGGCCGCGTCGGACGCCAAGTGGTACCAGTGCAACCCCGAGGGCTGGGTCCAGCAGGCCACGACGGCGGGCTGCACCGCGACGTTCGCGTGGTGCGCGTCGGCCACGCTCGGGCGCAGCGTGCCGCCGCGGACCTGCGTGCAGGCCGCCTCGGACAGTGTCTGGTATCAGTGCGACGGCGACTCGTGGGCGTCCGGGGTCAACCCGTCCGCCGAGACCGGCCCGGCCGGCGTGTGCGCGCACATGTACCCGCTGTGAGCCAACGTAGCGCTCGCCGAAAATTCGGGGAACCCTCGACGAGACATCCGATCGTTGACGCGGTCGTGGACCTGGACGTGGTCGTGGACCTTGACGGCGACGGCGGCGTGGACCTGGTCGGGGGCTCGTTGACCGTCGAGTCGAGCCCGACGCACCCGCGGCCTTGGAATCAAGGCCTCCGATCGCGCCGGAGCGCGCGCGCTTGGTCGACCACGACGCTCCAGACGTCGTGCCACCGCCGGCCGACGATCTCGTCGAGCACGGCCTCGCCCTCGGCGGCGCGGCCCAGCGCGAGCAGCGCCTGCGCCTTGCGCAGCCGCGGCGTCGGGTTGGTCTGATCGATGACGATCGCCTGCTGCCAGAACGCCAGGGCCTCGGCGACCCGGCCGCGGCGCTCGAAGGTCTCGGCGACCAGCGTGTAGCCGGTGCTCGACCACGGGTCGCGCTCGATCGCCGACGACAGCTGGCGCCACGCGCCGGGCTCGTCGCCGACGCCGAGCAAGAGCTCGCCGAGCTGGCGATCGATCTCGAGGTTGCCGGGGTCGATCGCGCGCCAGCGATCGCCCCAGCGCCGCGCGCGGGCGACGGCGTCGCTGCGCACCGCGCCGTCGGCCTGCACGGCGACCTGGCGCGCGACGTCGACGAGCTGCGCGAGCTCGGCGCGCACCGTCGCCACGCTGACCGCGTCGCCGGAGAGGTCCTGCGCCGCCTCGAGGTCGCCGAGCGCGTCGCCCAGCCGGCCTTGCGCCAGCTCGCTCGCCGCGAGCAGCTGGTGGAGCGCGCGGCTGGGCGACGCCGCGCACAGCGGACGCACCAGCGCCTCGGCCCACGCGGCGAGGCCGCGCTGGAGCGCCGCGCGCGCGACCTCGGCGACGCGCGTCGGATCGCCGCCCGCGAGGCTCGCGGCGCGCTGCAGGATCGGCGTCAGGTCCTCGGGTTGCGGCGGCGACGCCGACAGCAGCGCCATGGCGTGGTCGTAGCTCGCGCCGGCGAGGACGCGGGCGCGCCACGCGGCCCACACGAGCTGCCAGCCGGCGACGCCGCGCCGCGCCTGCTGGAAGCCGTACATCAGCGTGTCGAGCCGGACCGGCAGCGCCGACAGATCGAGCTCGGCGACGAGCCGGGCCACCTGATCGGCGCCGGCGTCGTAGCGGCCGCGCCCGAACAGCCCTTGCGCCGCGGCGGCGCGCGCAACGTTGCGGTACCCGCCGATCGCGGCGGCGTCCCACGCGCGCGCGAGGTCTTCGGGGTCGAAGTCCCAGCGCGCCGACAGCAGCGACGCGCCGAGCACGCGGAGCTGGGGCGCGCGGTCGGCGATCGCGAGGACCGCCGCGGTGGCTCGCTTGCCCTGGCCCGCCGCGACCTCGGTGGCCGCGACGCGCAGCGACCACAGCCCGGCGATCAAGCCGTCGGCGATCCGGTCGGGGCCGCCCGGCGGCTGGGCACGCGCGATCGCGCGGCCCGCGGCCAGGTAGCGCGCCACCGGCTGGCCCGCCAGCGATCCGATCGCCGCGGCGAACCCGGCGTCGTCGGCAGACGCGACGCCGGCGCTGGCGAGCACCAGATCGCCGAGCTGGCCGCCCTGCGCGCGCAGCTCGGCGTACACCGCCGCGAGCTCGCTGCGGTGCTGCGTCGCCGCGAGGCTGGCCATGCGCTGGCGTTGCAGGTGTCGCCACGCCGGGCTGCCCGGCGGCTGGCTCGCGAGCGCCGCCTGCCAGTGCGCGGGCGGGAGCAGCGGCAGCTCGACGACGACGCCGGTCGGCGGCGCGCGGTGCGCCCACGCCGGTGCGTCGGTGACCGCCGCGCCGGTGAAGCCGACCGTGACGGCGTGGCCGAGCACGCGGGCGCGCGTCGGGCCGACGTCCCAGGTGACCTCGACGAGCAGCTCGCCGGCGGGCCCGGTGATCGCGATCAGGCGCGCGCGGTCGTCGAAGCGCAGCACGAGCGCGATCTGGCGCGCGCCGGCGCTGGTGCGCGACAGCACGACCTCGCGATCGCCGCGCGCCGCGACGTCGAACCACGCCGCGTAGCGCGCCGGCTCGGCGATCCAGATCGGCAGGACCTCGAGGGCGACCGCGAGATCGTCGTCGGCGAGCGCGCGCACGACGTCGAGGCCGAGCTCGGCGTAGCGCCGCGTCCACGCCGTGCCGTCGAGCGCCGCGGTCTCCTCGAGGCCGGCCTCGGTGGTGCGGCGCCATCCCAGGCGGCGCTCGGCGTCGACCGCGAGCTCGGCGTCGCCCCAGCGGTAGAGGCCCGCCGGCAGCGCGCCGCGCGCGCGCGTGAGCAGGGCGCCGGCCGCGGGGTCGATCGTGTGCGGCGTGCGCGCGGTGCCGAGCCGCGCGCGCCAGCGATCCGTCGCGTCGGCGGACAGCGCCGGAACCAAGAGCGTGAGATCGTCGAACGCCGGATCGCCGGTATAGGTCAGGCGGATCGCGCTCGGCAGGCCGCCCGGCCACAGCGCGACGCTGGTGTGGGCCTGCTGGAAGGCCATCCCGCTCGACGGCTGGAGGCCCGACGGGAGGTCGCCTGCCGCGCCGGTGGCGAGCTGGAGCTTGCGGCGTGGCGCGTCGAGCTCGTCGGCGAACGGGTCGCTGGTCGACGCGACGTCCTGGCGTTGCACCGGCAGCGGGGCCGCTCGGTCAACGGCGACCGGCAGCGGGACCGGCTCGGCGACGATTCCGCGGGCGCGCGGCAGGAGCGTCGGGCCTTGCCCGGTGCCCAGCCCGACCTGCGGATCGTGCGCGTTCGCGAGGCCACCCCACCTCGCCCGGACGTTGCGCTCGTCGAGCGCGAGGCCCTGCGGCTGGTACTGCGAGAACACCTGCAGCGGCGGGCGCACGATCGGCGCGTCCTCGGCGATCACGGGTACGGGGGTCGCCGGCGGGGCGAGGATCGTGCGCGGGATCGTGGGCGGCATCGCGTACGGCGCCCAGGTCTCCCCGTTGCCCTTGACGACGCCGTACTGCGCGTACATCGCGTCGTTCTCGAGCACGAGCAGCGAGGTGTGGCGCGACAGCAGGAAGTACTGCTTGCCGAGGCCGATGATCTCCTTGCGGATCGCCTCGTCGCGCCGCTCGCGCAGCTCGGCCTCGCTCGGGCAGGCCGGCTTGCTGCCGGGGGTGTCGCGCGGGCACGCCGGTACGACGACCGGCTCGTGCTTCGCGAGCAGGCGCGCCGCGATGTGGCGCTGCGCCCACAGCCTCGGCAGATAGCCGGCCGCGCCGGTCCGCGAGGCGGCGACGGGGATCGTGCGCTGCCACGGCGCGCCGTCGCGCATCCCGGTCAGCTCGATCGCCGCGGGCGCGGCGTCGCCGTCGAGCCGGGCCACCAGCTCGAGCTCCTCGCCGTCGGCGAGCTGCGCCGAGGCCAGGTAGCTGGTCGCCGGCACCGGCCGGCCGGCGGCGTCGACCAGGCGCGCCGCGAGCCCGGTGACGCGCGCGGTGTGCAGCGCCGCGACCAGGTCGAACGCGCGCCACGCCAGGTCGTCGGCGAGGTCGATCGTCGTCGCGTAGCCGCCGGTCGCCGCCGCGAGGGCGTGCAGCGTCTGGGTGTCGGGGCCATCGCCGATCCCGACACCGACGAAGCGCGCCTTGCCGGCGAGCTTGCCGCGCAGCGCGTCGAGGTTGCGCGCGCCGCTGGTGATCACGCCGTCGCCGAGATAGACGATCATCGCGTCGTCGGGCGCGACCCCGCCCAGCGCCGCGATCGCCGCATCGAGCCCGACGCCGGCGTCGGTCGCGCCCACGCCGCCTTCACCGGCGAGCGCCTGGCGCACGGCGCGGCGATCGACGTCGAGCACGCGGGTCAGCGCCAGCTTGGTGCGCGCGGCGACGTCGAACGCGATCACCGCGACGCGATCCTGCTCGTCGAGCTCGCGCAGCAGCGCGTCGATCACGTCGGCCTGCGCGCGCAGCGCGAGCCGGTCGCGCGACGCGCTGACGTCGTCGAGGATCACCCAGGTGCGCGGGCGATACGGCGCCGCCGGACCGGCCGGCTCGCCGGGCGCGCGCACCAGGAGATAGGACCCGCCGGCGTCGCGCGCGGTGGCGACCGTGGTCTCGGCGCGCGGATCGCGCACGCGCAGCACGAACGAATCGCCGACGCGGACGCGCTGCTGGTGCACCGTCACGATCGCGTCGTCGCCGTCGCGGCGCACGGCGATCGGGTGGCTCGGCGAGCTCAGCTCGCAGTTGGCGCAGCGCTTGATCCGCACCGAGACGTCGATCGCGCCGACCGGCTGGTCGACCTCGGGCAGCGGGATCGCGAGCGTCCAGTCGTCGTACAGCCGAGGCAGGCTCTGCGTGTACGCGAGCATCAGCCGCTTGTCCTGGCGCGCCGGGATCGGATAGACGCGCAGCGCGAGCCGTCCGGTCCCGGCCCACTCGAGCAGCGCCGGATCGACGCGGCGATAGACCAGCTCCTCGTAGATCCGCCGCGCCTGCATGCGCTCGACGACGGCTGACTCCATCAGCGTGCCGTCGACGTACATCGCGAGGCGCTGCAGCGCGGCGTCGGGCGGGATCGCGAAGCGGTACACGCCCTCGAGCACCTGATCGGTCGCGTTGCGAAACGTCTGGTCGAGCGCGACGCGCGCGACCTGGTCCTCGACCACGACGTCGACGCCGAGCGCGGCGATCGGCAGCGGGTATTCGTCGCCCCACGGCGGATGCGAGCGCACGCCCGGATCGCGCGCGAACAGCGTGCCGTGGTGCACCGCGGGCGCGTGCTCGTCGGTGTGGCGCGCCGCCTTGGCCCAGCTCGCGAGGTGCGAGAGCCGCGGCGCCGGGCCGCGCACCGGCGGATGGCCGGGTCGGGCGACGGCTTGCTCGCCGGCGTGCAGCGTGACGGCGCCGTCGGCGGTGGCGAGCGTGACCTCGCCGCGCACGACCGCCGCGGTGGTGCGGTCGGCAGCGCCGTCGACGAGGAACCGCGTGCCGATCACCTCGATGCGGCCGTGCGCGGTCTCGACCACGAACGGCCCGTGGCCGGGCGCGACGTCGATCAGCGCGGCGCCCGAGACCCGCAGCCGGCGCGGCGCGAGCTCGGTGACCTGCGCGCCCGGTGCGCGCACGACGTCGGCGCCGGAGATCGTCGCGACCGTGCGGTCCACCGGCGGCGGCGCGAACCAGCGCCCGAGGACGAGCGCGGCGGCGACCGCGGCGGCGAGGCCGAGGCCGATCGCGAGGGCGGGCGAGCGCGCGGGTGCGCCGTGCCGGGCGATCAGCCGCGCGCGGATGCGGGCGCGCGCGTCGTGATCGAGCGTGGGCGGCTCACCGCCGGCCTCCAGGAGCGTCGCGACGTTCTGCTCGAGCACGTCGTCGCTGGGCTTGGTCATACAGCCTCCGAAAGGTGGGACGACAGCGTCGCGAACGTGTCGCGGAACGCGCGCCGTGCGCGGGCGAGCAAGGACTTGGTCGCGTCGACCGAGAGGCCGAGCTCGCCGGCCAGGGTCTCGAGGCTCTCGCCGTCGAGGTACTTGCGGGTCAAGGCGGTGCGGTACTGCTCGGGCAGGTTCGCCACCGCCATGTGGACGAGGTCGCGGGTCTCGGCGCGCTCGAGCACCTCGCCGGGCAGCGGCCGCTCGGCCATCGCCGCGAAGCTCTGTGCCAGGGTCGCGTCGATGCGCTGCCACGTCGCGTGGAGCTGGTCGCTGCGGGTGTGCGCGCGCAGGTGATCGCGGATCACGTTGCGCGACAGCACCGTGAGCCAGCTGGCGACCGAGCCGCGCGCTGGGTCGTGCTCGCCGCGCCGCGCCAGCGCGAGCGTGAAGGTCTCCTGCACGACGTCCTCGGCGAGCGCGGTGTCGCAGCCGACGCGGTGGAGCACGAAGCCGTAGAGCGCGTCGACGTGGGCGTCGTAGAACCGGCCGATCGCGTCGCGGTCACCGCGCTGGGCGGCGCCAAGGTCGCCGGCGGGGCGGCGAAACAGCCGGGCGAGCAGCGCGGCGATCACGCGCCGGCCCGCGGTTGGACCGGGCGCGGCCGGTGCCAGAGGTCAGGTTTCATGGTTGCATGTGTCATCGACCGTGCCCGAGGTGTCGGACCAGGCGTCGATCGACGCGCAACTCGCCAGAATCGCTACCTGGCGGCAACGTTTTGTCGCGGCGCTCGGTCGTATGGCCGTGCGCAGGCTGCCCCTCGGCATCGCGATCTCGGTCGCGGCACACGTCACCGCTGTTGCATTGCTTGCCACGGCCGGCCCGCGGCGTGTGCCACCCGTGCCACACGCCGAGCCCGTGCATGTCGAGATTCTCCCACCTCCCGAGCCCGAGCCGATGGCGATCGCGCTGCTCGATGAGGTGCCGGCGCCGGTCCGCGCCCCGACGGCGGCCCCGGCAGCCGCGACCCGGCCGCGTCCGGCGAGCGCGACCGCGGCGATCCGGAGCGGCACGGCCCACGACGAAGTCGCAGCGGCGCCGCCGAGCGAGCCCGTGGGCGCCGCCGGACCGAGCTCGCGGTACCTGTCGATGCGCAACGGCCCCAATGTCCGCAAGATCGACAAGGGGCTGTCGCAGGCGTTCGTCGATGACATGGTCGCGCGCGCCAAGCCGCTCGCGCCCACGGTCGAGCCGACCGGCGAGCTGGTGCCGAGCGGCGGCGGTCGCTATCGCTCGGACCAGGGACCGTTTCGCGTCGACGTCGACCAGGACGGCACCGCGCACCTGAGCGACGCGCCCAACCTGCACGTCGCCGTCGCGCTGCCGCGGGCGCGCGACATCGGCAACGCGATCTCGCAGTGGGCCGAGGATCCGTACCGTGACACCGCGGCCGGCAAGCGCCAGCGCCTCGGCGAGTACCACGGCGCGAGCGACGATCCGAAGGCGACGTCGTCCAACGTCGTCCCGATCCCGCTCCTGGGCGGCGGCTTCGACGCCACCGACGCGCTGATGCGCCGTCACGGTCAGGATCCCTACGCCAGCAAGAAGCTGAAAGTCCTCGACGCCACGCGCGACGAGCGCGCCGAGATCGGCGCGAAGTACCGCGCGACGCAGCTGATCAAGGCGACGCAGCTGATCAAGGTCGCGGCGGACCGCGTGTGGGTCAGCGGGCTCGATGTCGCGGGCAAGAAGCGCGCGCTGTTCGAGCTGTGGGACGACTGCGCCGAGGCCGGCGCGCCGGAGCTGGTCGAGGCCGGCCAGCGCGCGCGCGCGTTCCTCGTCGGCTTCGTGAACGCCAAGCTGCCGGCGGGCTCGGATGCGGCGTTCTCGGCCGAGGAGCTCGCGGCGCTCAACGCGCACCGCCACTCGCGGGTCGTGTTCGCACCGTATCGCGAGTGATCGCGAGTGAATGTTAGGATCGGGCTCGATGTCGAGCTTCACGCATCGCGGTCGCCGGATCAGCTACGCCGAGCACGGCAGCGGCGGGCGCGTCCTCGTGCTGACCCACGGCCTGCTGATGGACAGCCGGATGTACACCAAGCTGGCGCCCAGGCTCGCCGCCGGCGGGCACCGCGTGATCACCGCGGACATGCTCGGCCACGGCACGTCGGCGCAGCCCTACGAGATGACGGCGTACTCGATGCCGCAGTTCGGGCGCGACGTGATCGCGCTGCTCGATCACCTGGGCGTGCCCGAGGCGGTCATCGGCGGGACGTCGCTGGGTGCCAACGTCGCGCTCGAGACCGCGGTCGCGGCGCCGGAGCGCGTGCGCGCGCTGGTGCTCGAGATGCCGGTGCTCGAGAACGCGCTGCCGGCGGCGGCGGGGGCGTTCGTGCCGCTCGCGCTGGCGCTGCGCAGCAGCCAGCGCCTGATGGGCTGGCTCTCGGCGCTGACCCGCAAGATCCCGCGCACGCACTACCTGATCGACATCGCGATCGACTTCGTGCGGCGCGATCCGGCGGCGTCGCTGGCGGTGCTCGACGGCCTGATCTTCGACCGCGTCGCGCCGCCGATCGAGCTGCGCAACGCGCTGACGCAGCCGACGCTGGTCATCGGCCACCCGTCGGATCCGATCCACCCGTTCAGCGACGCCGACCGCATCGCGCGCGAGCTCGCCCATGCGCGCCTCGTGACCGCGCACTCGATGCTCGAGTGGCGCCTCCGACCCGGGCGCCTCACCCGCGAGCTGCTGGCTTTCCTCGACGAGGTCTGGCAGCCGGCGCGCGCAGTAGCCTAGGCCGACGCGGATGGTGGCTCGGCCGCGGCGACGTCGAGATCGAGCTCGGAGGCGGCCTCGAGGTCGAGATCCGACGCGAACGGCAGCTCGGAGTCGATGTCCAGATCGAGCCCCGAGCCGAGGTCGAGGTCGAAGGCGCGCGCGACGCCGAGATCCGGATCGAGGTCCGGGTCGCAGGTCGGCCCGTCGGCGTCGCTGGGGGAATCAGCGCGATGCATGCCGCAAATCCATGCAGGTCGTGGACCGAGGACACCGGTGGGCACTCTGTTCGAGCCGCCCGCACGCCGGGACGGACCGTCGTTCATCGGTCTGCTCGGATCCACGGTGGACGCATAACTATGCTCCGACTGTGGGTTGTCGCACGGTCTATAATGACACGCTGTGTGTCGATTGCGCACTCCGGACAGAGTGGCGCTGTCAGATAATCCGACAAGTGCTGTCAGCCCGCAGGCCTTGATCGACGCTTTACCAGGCGACTCGCCAGGCTTTGCCAGATCACGTGGCCATTCAGCGGGCTGACCGTCGAAGATACCGACACATCACGTGCCAGATGGCGAGGCATGGGCTATGCAACTCCGAACCGCCGGCCATGTCAGCGCAGCTCGTTCTCTGGACGAATGTCGCGATCGTTGGGCGCGTGCACGCGGAGCGTATCGCGTGAGACGCCCGACCGTCATGGCCGAGTTCGCGTCGGCGTCCGCGCTGCTCGATGGCCTGCGGGTCCTCGGGGCGAGTGGCGTGTCGCGGCTCGACGCGTTCACGCCGTACGAGGTGGATGGGATCCACGAGCTGCTCCACCTGCGGCGCTCGCGCCTGCCGTGGATCGTGATCGCAGCAGGCCTGGCAGGCGGGGTCGCCGCGTACCTGTTCCAGTGGTGGTTCTATGTTGCCGACGCGCCGCTCGCGCTGGCCGGCCGCGCGGGGCACGGCGTGCTGTCGCCGGTCACCAGCGAGATGGCGGTGCTGGTCGCGGCGGCCTCGGCGGTGATCGCCGTGCTCGTCGTGAGCGGGCTGCCGAGGTTGTGGCATCCGGCGTTCGAGATCGAGGGCTTCGAGCGCGCGGCGCATGATCGATTCTGGCTCGCGGTCGCCGCCGGTGATCCGGCGCTCGACCACGATCGCGACACCGCCGCGCTCGAGGCGGCGGGCGCGCTGCGCGTGCTCTGGCTCGCGACCTGACACGCGGCCTCGTCGCTGCGCGACGCGCTACCGGACCGGGCTGTTCGAGCCGGAGCCCGAGCCCGCGCCAGGCGCCGGCACCGGTCGGATCGGCTCGGTGGGCTTGGTCGGGTTGCTCGGCGCGCGGCCGATCCCGGCGTCGCCGCCGACGACACCACCGTCGCTGGTCGGCATCGGCTGCGAGACGCCCGCGTCGACGGCCATCGCTGTGGTGTCGCCCGGGCCGGGCATGCCGAGCTGCGCGGTCGCGCCGCCGGGCATGCCACCGCCGCGGTCGGGGCTCGGGCTGGTCGAGCCGGGCGGACGCGTCGAGCCTGCGTCGCCGCTCGTCGGCGGGATCGTCGTGCTGGTCGGCGTCGTCCCGTTGGGCGACGTCGGCCCGTTGGGGCCGCCCGGCGTGATCGGGCCGGTCGGGCTGCCCGGCGTCGGCGCGCCGGTCGGCCCGGTGGGTCCCGACGTCGTCGGCTCGCCGGGGCTGGCGGGCAGCGGGCTGCCCGGATCGTTCACGCCACCGGGCGCGCTGGGGTTGCTGAGCTCGGGGGTCGCGGGCGGCGTCGTCGGGCCGGCCGGCACGGCGGGCGGCGCGCTGCTGTGATCATGGTGGCAGCTGATCGCTCCGGTCGCGAGGACGAGCGAGAGCCACGCTGAGCGCTGGAATGACATGCCGTGCAGAATTGCGATCGACGTGCCACGCAACCCGGCCGCAGAAGCGCAATCACCGTCGAGGATCGTGCGCTGAAGCCCGCCGCGCCAGGGCGCGCGTGCGAGCACCGACAAGCTCTCAGCGCGCGCGCCGGCCTACTGGTTGTCGACGCGGGCCTCGACGATCGCCTGGATCGCGGGATCGACGTCGGACAGGAAGTTGTCGCCGGTCGCGGCCTCGATCGCGTCGACCGAGACCCGGAAGCTGTGCCAGTCGGCCGAGATGCTGATCTGCGAGTTCTCGTTAGGCATCATCACGCCGATCACGCGGGTGTTGCTCGTCACCGAGCTGGCGCCGGCCGACGTCGCGTCGAGCACGACCACGACCTTGAACGTCTTGTCGGGGACGACCAGGCCATTGCCGACCTTGTTCGACGACGCGCTGAAGGTCCCGCCCGAGATGATGAACAGCTCTTTGCCGGTGCGCGCGATCTCGCGCAGCTCGTTCTCCATGTCGGCCCACGGCCCCTGGTTGTTGTTGGCGGCCTGCGGAATCATGTTGGTCAGGAAGAACGTCTGCTGGTTGGCGGTGACGGTCTTCGTCCGGTCGGCGGACGGACACATGTGGCCGCGGTCGTAGCCGCTGCCGCTGTAGTCCGACAGCTGGGCCTGCGGCACGTTCGCCGGCAGCGTGTCGTCGGGGCGGAAGTCATCCTGGCGCGCCGTCGAGCCGAGGTACGACGTGTTGAGCTCCCAGCTCACCCAGTTGGGGACCTTGCGGCTGCCGTTGTACGACACGACGTAGCCCGACTTGACCGACAGGAAGTTGTTGGTGTCGGTGGTCGACACCGGCGACGGGATGCCGAGCGCGGTGTGCCGGCTGAGCGCGGCGCCCGTGCCGCCGCCACCGCCACCGCCGCCACCGCCGCCACCACCGGTGCCGAAGTCGGTGATCGTGATGTCGTCGAGGTTGATCCGGTTGCTGCCGCCGTCGAGCTTGCGGATCTCGAAGCGGATCGTGCCGGCGACGTTGAGCGTGAAGCTCGCGGTCGCGAGCGTGGTGCCGGCGGTCACGCGCGACGAGCCGACCTGGGTCCACGTGCTGCCGCCGTTCTGCGACGAGAACAGCGCCCACGTGCCGTTGCCGTCGGAGCCGAAGCTCGCGTGGCGGATCGTCACCGTGCCGGCGCCGGTGCTGCGATCGAAGCGCATCGTGACGCGGCCGCTGTTGCGGATCCGCGCCGAGCGCGCGCCGGCCTTGGCGTCCGACGTGCTCGTGCCGATCAGCGCCTCGTCGAAGCTCCACGTGCCGGTGCCGAGCGTGACGTCGGCCGCCGCGTAGGCGGTCTTCGAGCCGGACTCGAAGCCCTCCGCGCTGGTCAGCTCGCTGACCTGGGTGTCGAGCTGATCTGGATCGAGCTCGTTCGCGCCGACCTGGTCCGGATCCGAGGTCAGCTCCTCCGA
>Ga0307513_10010156_pt1 | contig 11837 bp, 13 predicted proteins | sample 15_EM_MG_FD_202174 | JGI IMG/M metagenome (GOLD analysis project Ga0307513, IMG submission 202174) | Populus trichocarpa ectomycorrhiza microbial communities from riparian zone in the Pacific Northwest, United States - 15_EM | ecosystem: Host-associated > Plants > Roots > Unclassified | place... | reverse complement strand
GGAGGATTGTATCTCCTTGACCTGCGCCTGGTGTTCGTCGCGGGTAGCCGACAACTTCGCTTCAGCCTCGGCTATTTCAGCGTGAAGACGGGAGAGAGTAGTCTGATGTTCCTCTGTGATCTTCTGAACGATTGAATCCACCTCAGCCTGCTTCGCGGCAAGGAGTGCTTCATGGGAGGCCTTGGCGGCCTGCTGCTCCTCGATAACCTTTGCCAGGCGAACGGCGGCCTCTTCAGTTTGAGTGGCGATGGCGGCTTCAAGCTCCTTCTTGAGCACCTCGATGGCAGCGGCGTGCTCAACAGCTGCAGCGCGGTGGACCTCGACTAATTCGGCCTCTCCTTTGTGTAACCCCTCAACCTGCTTCAAATACTCGACATGTTTGTCTTCAGCGAACCGCAGTTGAGTTCGGAGACCCTCCAACTCGGTCGACATGTTCGTCATCTGGAGAGCAAGAGTTACTTCGTGCATTCGGCCGACATACAAAAAATCTTTCTCACCTGGTCGCGTGCAAGCACAGTAAGATCATCGTGCTGACGACGGAGCTTAGTTAATTCGTCAGCAAGACCGTCAACTTGCTCTTTGTGCTGGGACTCTTTTTGGGCCATCGACCTGCTCAAATGGGTTAGGATGAATGGATCCGAGCCGCGTATCCGCACGCACCTCATGAGTTCATTCAAGCGATCCAAAGTCTCACTCTCAGCGCTGGGTCCATCATCAAACCTCGGCGGGTGCTCAATGATCAAGCTTCGTCGCAGTTTGGCAAACTTGCCAAGCGTGGCGGGCGACAATTTTCCGCTCTCCACACCACTCTGCGAGCTCATCTCAAGTACCTGTTCCTCATCGTCCTCCTCCACATCGTGAAGCACTGTCGTCTTCGGCGGCGGGTTCTTCAGTTCTTTCAAGGTCGTCTCAAGCACCCCAATCTCTGTCTCCCTCTCCTTCAACACCTCCTGCAGGCGCATAATCTCCTTCTCAAGGCTCTGTACCGTCCGTCCATCAGTGGGTGTACCAGGGGCCGCCGGACTGGGGATCCCGTTCGTGGGAGGCGGCACCAACAGGGACAGCTTTGGCGTTTGGGTACCTATCTGGGGACTACCCAGCCCGGTGGGATTCGCGATCAAAGAGAGTTTTGGCGTACGCGCCGACGAGAGCTCCTGTGAGAGTGATGGCGACTGTGAAAGCGACCTCGCGTGGAGCGATTCCGCTGAGGCCGCTTGCCGGAAAAAAAGCCTCCTGCTTGCGCTTCCAGTGCTCCCCACACTGTCAGTCGAGTCTCCCGTTGGACGTCGCTGCATTCCCCGTCGACGGCCCACAGATGCTGTCTCGTACACTGGGGCAGGTGAGTCGGCGTCAGGGGGAGAGTTGAGCTTCGCCTCTGCGATTTGCGCTGCGAGGTCGGATATTTCTCGGAGAGCATCACGGTATTTTGCAGTAACGGCAGACAAGTCGGCCAACGTGGCGGTATGCGTCTCTTGAAGAGCGACAAACTGCACTTGGAGATCGGCCTGTTCTTTGCTCGGTCCAACATCTACTGGCGCGTCCTTCTTGGCCTCTTCAGTAGTGCCGTTCTCAAGGCGGGCGACCTCGATATCGAGACTCTGGCGAGCCTTTGCAACACCGTCAACAAGGTTCCCCAATCGTTCACGGTCCTCCGCAGCAGCCTGTTTCTTCGACTCCCACTCTTTCAATTTCTCCTCAAGTTCGGAGACCCTTGCTTCACGGGCATCCAGAGAGGTCCTCCACTCGTCACTATCGGCGCTAAGTCTATCCATGCGGTTCTGTAGTTCCTCGACTTGCTCTTGCCGGGAAGCAAGATCCTGTTCAAGCTGCTCAATTGACGCACGGAGGGAGAGTACGTTTTCATCTGAATTGGAAAGGCGAGCTTCGAGATCGGCGATATGCTGAGAGGAGTGTGCTTCGACGTCCAGTAGGCGGGCGATTTCTTTTTTCAGATCCGCGGTCGATATGTTGGCCGACTCCTTATTCTCGTCGATCGTCTTGAGTTTGGCTTCGAGGTCGCGGATATAAGACTGCAATGCGTACATCAGGGAGTGTTATTGACGATTGGTGATACGCATCACCTCTGTCGCTGATTCATGCTCAGAGAGCTTAGCCACTCGTAAGCGCAGTTCCTCGACATACGCTTCGGTAGCGGCATGCCGGATAGCAAGTTGACTGAACTCGTCATCCTTCTCTTCGTACATATCATTAGTGTGTCGCTGCAAAATTATTAGTCGTCGCCCAGACGTAGAACGTAATATCGTCTCACCAAAGCTGCGCGATTAAGACTAAGTTCTGCCTCCATTGCGTTAATCGTCTTCTCATATTCCTCAATAACTGGACCAACAATCTCCTCATATTTCCTCGATCCTCCAACGGCACCGCCAGCACTGGATCGTCGATCCTCAAGTTCGCGACGGAGGCGGGTAAGCTCCTCTGTGCGCTCGGTATACCGTGAGCGAAGAGTATCGTAGCTACTCTGGAGCTCGACCATCTGCTGTAGGACCTTTTGACTTGCGCCTTCTAATTCAATGTGGGCGATACCTGCTGTACCCGCAGCAGGAGCACCGCCATTGGGTACAACGCCACCTTCTTTGATCGCCTTGACCTCCTTACGAAGCTTGGTAACCATCGCCTGCAGCCATTCCAAATCATCCCAGCCATCTTCCTTCTCCTTGATCTCCGCCCGGTTCTTAATATTCCGTGCACGATTGGCGTACTTGAGTGTGTTGACCGTCTCCCCAATATTCCATTCCGTAGGGCTCACGCATGCGACCATGAGCGTATGTGCGTTTCCACCCAGCGAATCTTGCAGCAATCGTGTGAGTTTCGAATCCCGGTAAGGGACATGAGTCGTCATCCGGGATTTGGCGGGGTCACCAAGGGCAGAGATAACGTTTCCGAGCGCGAGAAGACCCGAGTTAATCGAGATACCCTCCTTGGCACGGTCGCCCTGCGCGGCTGTTCGCTTGAGACGTTCGGAACCTGCGAGATCGACAAAGTGGAATTTGGAGACGATCGTCGTCCATTCACCTGGTCCATCATCTTCGTCACCTCCAGTGCGATGTCCCAGTGCAGAAGAGGGACGAAGGCCCTTGTTCATTGCAGTCGCAAAGGAGGGTGTTGGTGGGCGTCCGAATGGTGGAGACCCGACACGACTAGCACCCGGTGGGGTCGAGTACATCGATCCCGGTCGTGCGAGGCGAGAGGGAGAGCGTCCACCTGCGGGTGGGAGGGGAGAATTCGAGCGAGGGGGGGCTCCTCCGCTGCCACTATACTTTTTCTGAATGAGAGTGAGAGAAAAGATGGCGTGTGATCGGGAGGATTGAGCATTCATGTCCGTTTCGTGTGTCTGGCGCATCGAGCTGCCCTGTCGAAGGAGGCTGGAAGGAGCGTTTGGGAAATCAAATAAACTACGGGAGCGGAAAAACGTACCTCATTACTTCTGAAGCACTCTTTACGGTGATCTCGCGCAAGCCACCCCAGATGATATGACCGTCCTTGTCCTCGCGAATCTGGACCTCGCGGCGGACGCCCGAAGCATCGTCAGCAAGAAGGTCGTTGAGGTCCTCGTTATATAATTCAATAAACGATCCCTTTATCTCGTACTTCCAGGCGCCTGCACGCTCGTTGCGGAGTTGCTGCGCGCGGTTAAAGATGCTGGCGACGGCGCGGGGGATGATGCCCATGCCATTTTTTGGGTCTGTTGGATTTGCATCGAGGTCGACGCCGGTCATAGTGTATGTCTTCCCGCTCGAGGTTTGGCCATAAGCGAGGATTGTACAGTTGAAACCCTCCAGGAAGCGGGTGACGAGCGGCTGGGCTGTCGAGGTGAATATCGAGTGCTGTGTCGCGTCAGGGGCGTGGACTTGGTCGAAATTGTAGGTCTGCTTCTTTGGCGGGGCGGCGGTAACGCCAGGTGTTCCCTGGGTAGGTGGGCCACTCGTCGCTTCGACCTGGACCTGGTTATTTCCGGCGGCGTGTATGATTGATCGTTGGAATCGCTGGGGGATCGAGTTTGAATCCTGGGTCGTCGTCGGTCGAATCCGCACCGCTGCAAACGATGACACCGAGCATGAGCGACGGGACCCGAAGGCAGGCAACTCTGGAGACTGAGTGGTACGTACCGACTTGGACCGACGTCGCCGTCGCCGTGCTCGACGACGGGGGTGGCATAGTGCGACGGTGGTGGTCGGGATGAGAAGATGCGAAGGAGAGTTTTGCAAGTTGACAAAGGGTGCCATTCATCATCCTCAGCACTCAGCACTCAGCACAAACTACTAGTCTCGAAATGGGATCCCCGAGCCGAGAGATTACCGTTCGTGGAAACTACAAAAAGGCCCTCGTCGTGCCCGTCGTCGGCCGTCTCGGGACGAGGGCCGATAGGATGGACACTGCTTTATCCAACGCACCTTACGCTCTCCCCACACCCACCCACTTCCACTCACGTAAGGCTTAGTCGGTTCTCCCAGGCGTGACAGCTGTCTTGGAGTGCCAACTCTTACCCCACCGGAGAGATAGGCACAACTCGCCATCAGCTGTGCGACTCGAAATTACCTCCGTATCGCTGTGCATCACGAACCATAGTTGAACATCCAAGGTTCTTCTAACCAAATATTCTATTATTCCGCGTTTATCAAGACTGCAGCCGATTCTCAGGCCTGAGATGCAAGGCGGACCTTCCTGTTCCTTGGACGGAATCGTACTTGGGGATTGTTTGTAGAATCTGCTTCTGGAACGCCTGGACGTGAATTTGGAGTTTGACAATCGGACGGAACAACAGTTTTCTGAACAATTGAGGTCACACTCAATATAGAAGTAATGATATATGCAACATAAACTACGCTACTAAGCTATTCAAGTCGCAGAAAAAACGGTCTTCGATGTCGTTGCTCGATGTCGAGATGCCTAGGCGACGACGTAGCATCATAGTCAGGTTGGCAGCAGGATAGCCGACCAGGGGCAAGCACAGAGCATCACAGGCAGGTTAACAGGCAGGCATGGAGGCCTCAGCTAAGTAAAACTCGAGGAAAGTACAAAGCAAACTTTCGGTACACACTGGAACGGTACCACTCAAGCATGATACAGCACATCTAGAATGGGTATAAAGGCTCTCTGCGGACCCTCGATTTTTCCCTCCCGGCCTAGTGCCGCCCAATCCTCGTCACCAGTACGGTAAAGGCGGCTTCCCACTCTTCATTTCCATTCTCAACCATCAGTCATTATTGAAAATTGTTCGTGCTCTGTAGCAGCCCCAAGCAACCCGAGACCATTGAGGCGGTAAGCGTTTCTGAGCATTGAAGAGCTATGGACCTCACAGGAATTATACGCAGCAGTGAGGCGGCATTATGTGCATATACGACACCGCTTCCTGTGAGTGCGACTGTCGCATGGACTCGGCAGAGTTGCATTCTGCCCCTATTCCCCATGCCGATGCGAGAAGTGGAGATAGCGTCAATTATCATGACACATACACTACGTGTCACACGGGTTTTATGTCTGCAGGCACCATATCCAATTTGTTCTTGGCAAGACAGCCAGTCCCTCCAGCAACACACGAGTCGTTTTAAAGCATGGAGAATCCAGTGGATATACAGCAGTCACCTCATGTGGTCGATTACTAGTGTGACCGGCTTGGGCTCTCCCGACCCTACATCGTCAGGGAATCCCTCGAATGCAACAAGTGCCCCATTCCAATTCCCGTTGTTTGATGGTATCAGTTATGTGACTTTACTACTAATCATTCTATGTCGTACGACCTTCTTCAGACTTTGTGTAGTCTTCCATTATCATGAGGCCGTAGGAGCAGGCAGACGAAGGCGCTTACATCGGGGTGAAGTCATAAGAGCTAAGTCGCAAGAAGAAGTTACCAAATAGGGTCTCAAGGATAAGAAGGAAATAAGCAAGCCGCGACGGCCAACCAAGCCTTACTCAGCCAAGCCCCACTCAGCACTAGAGCACTAATAAGTGCCTAAGTCAACCTCACCCTAGATATCGAACATCGTTCCGTCACGCGCGGTTTAAACAACAGAGTCAACAATGTCATTTCAGCGTATTAGAGAGGGTACAGGATAAGAGGGAGTGACGAGTGAGGAGAGACGATATACGAGACGGGAAGACCCAACATAACTGGGCATTGATGGGGAAGATAGACGAGTGGGTAAGGGAATATATGCCACACGGTGCAGTTGCGAGTGTCCAAACAACGAGAACTTACAATAAAGACGCGTCGACGTATGGATATGCCTACCAGATACCGCTCGAAGGTGGCGAGCGTGTCCGACAGTCCAAGCCCTAGACGTCAAGGGTGGTTGCGCGAAGGGTGGAGAGTGAAGAAACGAGACAAACCTGAACAGCGATCCAACGGCGTCAAAGCACTCGTCTGCACGAACAACCAAACAATAGATAAAGGAGCGTAGAAGAAGGAGAAGAAGTCGCGGAAACAAAAAACGGACTTCGAGATGCCTATTTGAAGACGTTGAAGTGCGCGTTGGGGAACCCCTTGGCGTGAATACGTTCGAGGAGCCACCAGAACGGCGTGGCGTAGGTAATATCGGAGGTATTGGTCTTACCAGAACCACCAGTAAGCATGCCACCGATGCGGCGGATGTCGGCGATTATGGAGCCCGAATCGCCGGGTTACGAAAGCACTTCAGACTTGTTGCTGTCGTAGTTGATTATCGCCCACTCCATGGAGGTTGTGCTGACGGACATATCCCCGGAGAAGTACTCACGAACGATGGAGAAGACCCCGTTCGCGCGGCCGAGCGTGGTGCCAGTCGCATTGCCGTTCTTGACGACCAACAAACACGGTTCGCCGTCCTGGTCCTTCATGTCAGGGTGCCGCATAAGCTTGTTGGTGATCGTGCCCCTAAGTGGGAGCAGACGATCTCCAGGGTATTTGAATCACCAGTTGGCGACTCCACAGGGGTAGCATTTCGTGTTGAACTGTTCGGGCGTCAGCTTAGTTCCTAGGTATAAATAGCGTTTAGGTTAGTAGACGGCCTTAGGTGGATGGTCAAAACGCACCGAGGTCGATCTTATTGCCGTGGAAGCCATCACCGAGCTTGGTGCGGTCGACCTGGAAAATGCCCCAGTCTTCGGTGAAACGGTGCTCACCGACGCCGAGATTGACGGCTGGAGAGCAGAGGACGGTGCCAAGGACGCGATTGTCGAGTTTGCTCCAGTCCTTCTGGACCTGACCGAGGAACTTCCCGAGTACCCCCATCGCCTCCTCCACATCATCCAGCAACGCCTGAGTCTTATCCCGGTCTTTCCTAGCTTTCTCAATGTCGCCAGCGTAGGTGCCCTTCTCTCCCCCCTTAAACCCTTCGATCTGCCCCCTCCAGCGTTCAATTGCCAAACCGTGTTGTCCGATCTCGATTTTGATCGAATCGGCGAGCTTGGTGTGTGGCTTTCTTGCCAAGCAGGAGGACCCTCCTACGCGGCGCACCTTTATGTGAGCATAGTCGAGATTGGGTACATTGGGTCCGATTAGCACGTGACGACACGTGAGTCCTAAGAGCGTATTGCTTTCGCCACCCTTGGCGAGGTAGATGCCCATTGTTCCCTGAGCGCCGGGCCTGGCCTTGGTGGCGATGGGGAGACCGAGGGCGGGAGTGAGAGGACTAATGACGTGGACGAGTGGGTCCAGGCCGCCGACGGGTCTGAGAAGCCGAGGAGAGATGCGGTAAAACCCTGTGTACGCGGGAGGTCCCCGCCCGAGTTTTCCTGATTCCTGTGCTACGTTTTGTTGTTCTGTGTGTGTGTGTGGCACAACGGGTGGAAGTAACTATGCCAGGGGTAAATAAGTTGGGAATAGTCTGAGAAAAGGCGCTCTGCAATGTGGGATATACATATGATAATCCATGGTTTTTCCACTACTATGGATGGCCTATGTATGGGAGATACTCGGACTCTACAATGACTATTCCTTAGTTACTCCACTGTATAATAGTGCGACAACACAGGCAATTTCCGCAGCTATTCCGCAAGCTATTCAATGACTAATCCATGGATACTATCACGTCCTATTGTCGAGCTTTTCATGGTATATTCCAACTCTCTACTCCACCTTGTCACGTTAAGACCCCCGCCTGATCCTTTGCAAAATCCAGCATGTTTCCCCAGCTATTTATATAATATTCAAGTGTTTATACAGCCCTATTCCTGAAAATTTCTCATTGTTATTCCAAGCGCCCGCCACAACCTATTCCACATGATGTCATGGGACGATTGATTGGCTACTCACCACCTATTCCGCACCTATTCCACACAAAGAAACAACCCAGCAATTCCCAACCTTTGGCGTCCAAACAACAGCTATGACCTCAAACCCATCCTGGGTCTCCCATCTACACTGAATTTAGTTCAGAATGTGATAATTCCACCCGTTGTGCAGAGGGCACAAATATTAGCTTCGGTTGACCGTGTTCGTGAGGACATGCTGGTTCTTGGCTTTGGGTGGCACGCAAGCGGAAAGAGCCAAACTTGAGTAGCACCTTTTCTCAATGTCTGAAATTACTTCAAGGTTGCGACCGTACTCTATGATACAGTTTGACGAGCGTGCATAGAAATACAGCAGCCAGGGTTTGCAAAGGAGCGCACGTTTAACCGCGGCTCAAAGGAAGAAGGAAGAGGGAAGTGTAAATGTAGGAGGATGATATAGCTCCGTGGTGCAGTTTTGCAACACGAGCGTCTCGTGGAGCGATGCTCTGCTTGGGTGGCCCCTCTGAGGTGCTCATGGAATCGTGATATTACTCAGACAACGCCCCCTGATGCCTTTGTTCAACCTATTGTGCTTCAGAACGATATACATCGCTGCATTCGGTTTTCAGGTGGAGCCCATTTCCCCTGATACTTTGACCCCAGCCACCGCCTGCTGATTCGTAGCACCAGGAAAATATGTGAAATAATACGAACAAGGGCAACGGACCGCCTCAGAGCATGTTTCTCTAGTTTCAAGCGTTTTGATTTGTACAGATGTCCATGTTCGACGCATGAAACGCAATAATAGCGTACGTCTTTGAGGAAAGGGAGTCAGAGAGGGTTGGGTTGTATACGTTACAAGCAGGCGAGGTGCAATCAAGAGGGCGGGAGGTCCTAAATTTGCCCGGGCTCCTGCCGCATGATTTTCCCAGACTCAGGCTCAGATTGATCGGCAATCACGCAGTACCCGTTTTTCAGTCACCATCTCGTGATGGTCTACAAAATTCCAACGCGAACGCAAGTTCCGTCCTGACCCCTATGACCTCATCTCATCTCATCTCTTAAACCGCAACCACGGGCGAGCGACGAGCGAACTCACCACACGTATACGCGAACAAAGCTTGATATAATAGTGTACGACCCATATGGCAACCTCTACCACCGAATCCAACTCGGCCGCGGGCAAGAAGTCCATCCTGTTCGTCTTCACCTCGGCCTCGAAGATAGGCCCCAAGGGAAATCAGATCCAGACCGGGTGGTGGATCAGTGAAGGTGGGGATTGATATCTCTCCGCTGTGGTCCAGTGTCTCACCGCTCGCTCCAGCCGCGCACCCATACTGGCTTCTCCATGAGAAATTCAACATCGACTTCGCATCTCCAAAGGGTCCTAACCCGCCTCTCGACCCTGCAAGCGTCGACGTGCGTTCCTCCCCATATGACCTCACTCACGCCGTTCTAAAAATGAAGGCAGTTCCATAAAGAGGACTATGGCAGTAACAAGTTCCTCAACGATGAAAAAGTAAATTCTAAGCTTGCAACTGCCAAGACCCTTGGCCAAGTGATGGCATCCGAGTAAGTTCAATTCCAAACTCTCGAACATTGGTTGATGGCTTTCCAGCTATGATGCGATCTTCTATGTTGGAGGGTGTGTGATGCCTATCATCTTTGGAACAGTCTGTGTATTAACTGTGTATTCAGACATGGCCCTATGGTCGATCTTTCCACTGACGAAACGAACCTTAAGCTAGCTGGAGAGGTATATCCCTGCCACCTCCAGTTACATGAGCTGGCTAATTCTGGGATCCAGTTCTACGATTTAGGCAAAATAGTCAGCGCGGTGTGCCATGGCCCTGCGTAGGTGTTCTATTCATGAGAAGGGCGCCCAACCACTCAACGATCGACTGCCACAGTGCACTGGTCAATGTTAAGGACAAGTCCGGCAAATACATCTACGCTGGCCGCAAGCTGACCGGGTTTTCCAATGAGGAAGAAGATGGTGTTGATAAGACGAAATATGTTCCGTTCAAGCTTGAAGATAAGGTGTGTAGTGGCCCGTCCTTTGGATCACAGACTATTAACGGATTGGTTTGTGCTGGCCTGTGCAGCTGGCCGCACTGGGAACGTACCAGCGCAGCGGCGCTTGGAGCTCCTGTGTTGTTGTCGATGGAACTATCATTACTGGTCAAAACCCCGCAAGTGCGGAAGGGGTTGGAGGGGCTATCCTCAATGCTCTTTCGTAACTTTCCCAACAAACGTTTGTCCCAGAAGTCAAATCATCCCTGTTTCGCGTGGGATGAGAATTCGAATATTAAGATGTTCAAGCCTCATCCAGTCTGGTGCTTTGGTCATTAGTTGATGATCTGACCCAACCAACTCGGGAGGGTGTGTTCGTCATACGTAACGCCTTCGCAAGATGAGCGCATGAAACAAGGCCCGCGTTGTGATCGACTCTAAGCTCCTCGCATACATATTGTAATTCATTTCATGATAACGCAATTCAACCAGTTCTAGCTTTCTCCATGATTCAACTCTTCCGATATCACAACGTAGCTCTCTAAGACCATTAATGTACTGGGCGGTTCTTTCATTAGTGCTCGGCATTCCGACGCTCCTTCGAAGCGACGATTTCAACTTTAGATTTCTCCCCTTTCTCACCACAGACCGCCAACATTATCGGCTTACCATACAACCAAACACGAAGTACGTATGTTACTGTCGGAATATCGTGACCTTGGCACTATAGCAAGTAATTATGTCTCAGAAAACCAAATTCTGTCCTCTTTGACTTCACCTCTATCTCCAAGAACCCGGTGCAGAGGACCAAGGGAAGTGAACTCCCGCCTCCGTCTCTACCGTGGGCAACCAGCAACCGGCGATCGCGCTCTCGATTTCCAGCTGCTCACCCTATACTGGTCCGTACATGAAAAGGCTCCAACACAGACTTTGCATCTCCTCGCAGGTCCAAATCCTCCCGTAGGTGACTGTCGTGGACAACCTGGGCAGGTGGTTGAATTGAGATTATATCAGACGCGATATTTTATTTTGGAGGGGGTGTGCATGGACGTTTGAGCTTGATAGAATCCACTGATCGCTTCCATGGACCGTGGACGAAAATCATTTGTTCTACCAAGGATAGTCGCCGCGGTGCGTTACGGACCAGATACGCCGCTGTCGATCATATCTCTCATCAGCGTTTCCCACCCTCACTTCTCACCCTCACCCCTACCGTACTGATTAACGAAGTGATCATCGAACAGTAGTATGTCCTGAACAAGGTACGCATAACCTCCCTTATTTCACATCGTCCAAAGTTACTGAATCTGGAACGTGCAGTTGAAAGAGTTGGGGAATGTAAGACTGCGGAGCTTATTTGTTGGTGTTGCTAGGAAGATTATTGGCAATACAGGGACGTTGAATCAGCACACATCCATGAGCTATGGAGGAGACAGTAGGATGCAGCTCAAGACCCCACACGGCGTTGTCATTTCAAACTTTCGTGCTGCCCACGCTGCTTGGGGGAAGGCCGTCATTACTTTCGAAAACCTGAGGCTCTGAGAGCCTAACGAAGTACATTGGAGCATATTATCAAGAAAAAAAAAACGTGTGCGCTCCAAAGGGATGAGGGATGT
>Ga0307513_10010155_pt1 | contig 11838 bp, 19 predicted proteins | sample 15_EM_MG_FD_202174 | JGI IMG/M metagenome (GOLD analysis project Ga0307513, IMG submission 202174) | Populus trichocarpa ectomycorrhiza microbial communities from riparian zone in the Pacific Northwest, United States - 15_EM | ecosystem: Host-associated > Plants > Roots > Unclassified | place... | reverse complement strand
AGAACAAGCTGTGCAGTAGGGTATCTAATGTGATATATCCCAAAGTGTATCTAATTAGACTGTTTAATGTATCACACTTTTTATCTAATTACATACCCATGATATATCATATTGCCAGATAGGCCTGGCTCATTCAATCTAGAATGGCGCGAGTGTTCCACTCAATGCTCGCAAGCTGTGTCCTTCTTCATATTCGGGCCCAGTGTGATCTCAACTCACCTAATACTCTTTCAATTTCTACTTTATGATGCTCGGGCCAATAGTAGACAATTTCAAACCTGTATAGGGCTTCGCATCGTAACCGTAAACATACGGCTATACGGGTATCCGTCACTACTGTACCGTTTGGGATGTTTTATTTCTACTCGATTTTTACGAGGGAGAAGCAAAATTCACAGATAATTGACCGAATTCTGGAACTTGACACAGGAAGATTTTGATTCCCTTCAATGGTGGAATGGTTGTCGTGCTCAATTCCTGCAGCTCTGCTGCCTTGTTCGTGATATCTTCTCGATTCCAGGTAAGTATCCCTAACTTTCTCTTTCTAATAATTATTATTAGGATCAGCTGTGGCCGTTGAACGGAATTTTTCTGGCTGTGAGGATACCATCACCCTCTGTCGTGCTAGTCTCAAGCCAGAAACTATCGGGATCCTTATGATGGTGAAAAGGAAGTTAATAATTGCCCGCGAGAAGATTGTTGCTAACATCATTATTTTGTGAATACATACCCCATTCCTGTGATGCCAATTCCGATGCCACAGTTCCAGGTAAACTACAGGATGTATACTAGGCCGAGAATTGTACATGGTACATCTGTATGAGGAAATGGAATCGAGATCCGAGCACGTTAAATTGGGAAACGTACAGAAAATGACGTACAGTACAACACATGGCTCGCCCACAAGGAGTCGTCCACAAGGGCAGACTGCGGCTGAACCTGCAGCGCACTGTCATACCTCCCTGATCGACAGGTGTATTCACCACCCTCGTCCAGATCCCGTCTCATGTCCCCATTCTCATTCTCTTCTCCCATATGGCATCCGGGTGATCCATCTTTTCCCTTTGGAGCCGTCGTTGAGGCTGCTGATGCGACAGTCGGTACTCACAGTATGCACGAGCGGTCGCGTCCGACGTCGAAGACCGGAGACGCAGAGGGGTGAACTAAATTTAATTCTAATAAGTGAAGATTGATTGACATGGAGAGATCATGTTGATTTACCTTTGCTTTCCTCAATGTCCACTGTCGTCGAAGACCCCCTACGTGTTCGTTCTCTATCCATAACATCCCCGCATTCTCAAGCCATCGCTGTCGTTTGTTGTCTACGGAACGAGAATACCCTCGAGATCAGGAGGGCCTCGAATGCTCAACAAATGTTCAATTGGAGTGTGGGACGTGACTGATTGAACAGAAACCAGGAACCGTCCATTTGTTTTCAGTTTGGGAAGATATCAGCGTCCGCAAGTCCTAAGAAGAATCAGCGTTGGACGATTAGTTTTTCGTGATGGGAATACTTCCCACGGGGAATTTCCTTATATATTTCATCATCCTGCAGATCCACTTGTCTATCGCAACCCCACAGTCTCCCTATCTCTTCCCACATACTTATTCCCTCGCGACCCTCGCCAGTTGGGAAGAAAAAAATGGGACGGGATTAGCGGCACGTGATCCCGACGCCTCGTCATCAACGCTCCTCTCTTCTTGTTTTCGACTTCGAAACGACATAATACCCGTGGAACGAGGAGGAGGTTTGAGAATGGAACCCTGGTGGCAAATACCCATATCTTTGGTCGGTTCATGTTTTTTTTCCCCTTATTCCAAGTTATCGTTAACTGTTTATTCGTTCAGTAGATATTCTCAGTAATCTCGACTGGAACGGCCACGATTGGTGATGGAGCTCGAACCGGCAGATTTGGCACGATGGACACGTCACACGGTTTTCGTCCAAGGGTGGAATTGGGATGCACATAACTCAGTGTGATTGCGGGGCAGGGAGCTCAGACAACTTGATGTTTGTAAAGGTGTGTTGTTGTCTTTGTTTTTTTTTTGCTTTCTTTGCTTCATATTTGGTACAGGATGATAAACTCACCATTATTCTCCAAATACCCGACCGCGAGAACTTGTTCCTTGTATGTATTCCCCTTGATCCCTTGATGTGGCCTCGAGAACTCTTTTCCAACCCCATCTTGCACAGGGCTACTGCGAGGATGTCGTCGGTCGGTTCTCTTGTTTGGACTTGAAGTTTCTCGGTCGCTTCAAGAAACCTGTCGTCACTAAACGCGCATCGTTGGGTGCGTCCTCCACTTCTGGTGTCAACCTGTGTCAACGCAAAAAGTGACGGAGAGTTCCCGACGCTATCCAGCATGACGGGTACTGAACCTCTTAGTCCAGCCCCCTACCAGTCGTCCCCACAGCGCTGCGAGAGCCAAGAACAGAGGCGGTTGTTCATCCTTATCCCCTTCTTGCACATTCGAGAGATGCGGGTCTGGACCCCATCCATATTCTCCTCCACAAGATCGTAATCGCTCCACCACGCTTCTTTTCACATTTGGTCATCTCTTCCTCTTCGTCGTCTCGATCTGCAACCAAGACACAAAACTCGGACGAAGAACGCGGTGGATTTGGTTAAGCTCGATACCGATGAGCTCAGCTATTCATCCACTTTCACTCTCTCACATTCTGTCGTTGCCACCCCCGCGTTCGCGGCTTTACCACTCCACGCCGACTCTCAGGATCGTTCCAACCCTCGCACTACCCCATTCCCAGTGGTCATCAGGTCTTGCTCGTTAACCTCGACTGCTGGTTCTAAACCTCCAACTAGGCCTTCCTCACCGCCCGACAATTCAGTCTCGACTGCAGTCCTCCAACGCGCCGCGAATTGAATACTTCGCCACTCAGGATCAATAGGCCGATACCCACATCGCCTCCTGTTTATATTTCATAGATCTCGCCTTATTCTACGCCTCCATTGTCGTCGACTCTCGCATTTTCCTCTTCACGATATCCATCTTCTTCCACGAACGACTCATCGCAGAGAGTGATCGCTACCTTCAGCAGCTCTCCGCCTCTCTCAGCCGCAACTCCAAACACTTCTCGCTCCATCGCGTCATTGTTATCATTCTCGGACGACCGACGTCCATCAACGGACGCTCAAGGCGGGATTGGCCGATCTCCTGAATGGGATGGATTCCTCGGACGAAGATATATTCTGCCGAGGCTCTCTTCTTGTTCTCAACATCCTATACCTCAAACATAATACCGCTTCAAAAGTAACACGAGGAGGCTCAAGAATGGAACCTTAGTGGTGAATACCCATACCCCTGGTCGGTCCACTTTCTTTTTTCTTTTTTCTTTTCTTTTTGGTAGTCGCGTTATCGCTAAGTGTGCATTCGTTCAGTAGACATACATGGTAATCCCGCATAATTTCGACTGGCGATGGGGTTCGAACCGACGTATTTGGTTTGATGGATGCGGTTTACGGTCAAGGGTGGGATTTTTGGAAAGTGTGGTTTGAGTTCAATGTATCCGCCGCTGATGAGCTATTCGTCCACTGCCACTCTCTCAGATTCTGTCGTTACGACCTCTGCGTTCGCTGGTTTCCCACTCCACGCCGAATCACAGATTCATTCCAACCGTCGCACTACCGCATTCCTGGTGAACCATCCTCGTCGACCTTGATTGCTGGTTTCAAACCTCCAACCAAACCCTCCTCACCGCCCGACAATTCAAAATCGGCCCACGAAATCCTTCCAGCCTACTAATACACCTCCAATGCGCCGGCACCACTCAAATCGGTACCAACCAACGCGAACGTCGTCCATCGTTAGCTCTATCCGCAGAGTCCTGGGAGCTCGCGTCGGATACCTACGAGTATTCGAAGTTCTTGATGCTCACTCTCGTCCCTCTTTTCCATCTCCTTTCCTTTCGCAGATCAAAGACCATGTCTCTACAGACCCTCGCAGATGATCACACTCATGTCATTTGACGTCGAGGGTGCATCGGCGAGGTTATTTTTGCTGGCGTCTCCCGCTCGCTGTTTGTTTCCGTCTCCACCACCATTTCGACCGATGGATGAAGGCGCTGTGAGTGCTGTACTGGACACAAACGATATACAAAGGGAGAAGGAGAAACGACGACAATAGGAAACCATGAACGTGGATGCCCAGGAGGTAGTGTTGGGGTTGTTATCCACAGGATCTGCCCACGACCACGCGACCACGACCATTTGCACCAGGACGAGCATCGCAATCGGCACCAGCTTCATCACCAGCTTCCGCATCATACCAGCTTCCCAAGTCGAGCTCGATGATCACGCCAGCGGTTACCTCATCCGCAACTCTCAATTCGATTGTTACCACTACCGCATCACTACACATTCCTTCTTCAAGGCCACAGTTCGACTTGGTGTTTCCGACTGCGCCCACTCCGACGATGCCGGCTAAACGGACATTGTTGATTTTTTCGAGGAACAAGGGCCCGGGAAGTACGACTCGCCATGTTCTGCGCCTGCGGCCCCGGTAACAGCCCCCTCGGAAGCTATCGACTGCATGTGCGGATTTACGATCGACAACAGATTCAGCGTGGCCTGCGACAGATATTCGCGGTGGTGTCATGGTGTTTGCTTTGACGAATAGCGACGAAACGAGGGAGATCAATTTTGGGTGTTGGAAGTATGAACCGCGGTCACCTGTGGAGATCGAGTTTGCGAGGAGGGCGATGGGGGGTGTATAGAAAGGAGGAGGCTCTGTCGCGGAAAAGGAAAAGGGGGAATCCAGGGATGCAGGGCGGGAAGCGGAAATGGAGATTGTGCTTGGGTGGAAATGGGAATGCGGTGCATATGTCGCCTGGACTTTTGAAGACTCCGCATATGTTTCCGGTAGTCTTTTTTTCTTATTATTATTTCGTGAATTTGACGACTTTAGCGTTAGGGTTCTTCAATGGGCTAATAATATTATCTACCGGTCAAGGGGCCCATCCCACAATTTAAGATAGTTAGGGCCCACCGTCCGTACTTCGTCTCGTTGCAGCAAACACGCTTGTAATCTGCGCGAATACACCGACTTTCTTATCCATACTACCTATCATTCCCTTTTGAATGGCGCTCGTACTTACCTCTTGATCGCCAGTGCCTTCTGCCGGCCTAATATTTTATAACACGAGGTCTCGTGGTCTTGTGTCGGCGAAGGCGAAAGAAAAGCGGCAAGAAGTGCTGCTGCGAAGGTTGGTGGTAAATGGGTTCAAGGTGGCATGAATGGGACTGCATTCACGTCTAGCCCCTCCTCGGCGTCCTGTTGAGCGAGACGAACGAAAAGGAGGCCATCAATATGGGCAGCCTTTACTTGATGGGGCTCAAGCCGATATATGATATGTATCGACGGATGCTCTCCCAGTTTTTAATGGATCGCGACCGATCGGGGGGCTATCATATGAAGAGCGAGCATTACACACAGGTTGCGCTTCGGATTTCGAAGTATGTGTTCGAACCAAAAAAACCGTACTTCCTTTGTTAATTATCTCTTTCATGTTTAACTAATGTTTTCTCGTTTTAGCGGCAAGCTTTATGAATATTGATTGCCTCGTGAATGGACATGGTATTGAGAAGGACACGAAGACAAGGGCGCGCACGCTGGACAGATGGCAGATTGGAGGGCGGTTGAATCACGGAGCTGGCACGTTGGGGTGTTGACGAATTGAGAGGCTTTCGTAGTCGGGCGGTATGTCATCTGGAGAGTAGGGTAATTCCGCGGGAGCGCTGATTGAGCGTGAACCGGTAGGCAATACATTATTACCTCGTGCTTCACTGGGGAAGCGTGACACAGTAGTATGTTGATTCAAGGGGTCAGGCCTCTCTCCCTTAATGTCCACCAGAGGCCTATAGCCATCAAGTCGAACAATTGGAAAGGGTGAGATCATGTCATTTGAAGTTGAATGACCCAAATCCCGCCCAAAAGGTGATATGAGCATCATAGCACGAGAGCCAGAATTCGCGTCTAAACACAGTCATCGGCACCTCGCGATAACCAAAACAAGGGAGCACTCACAACTATGGGCTCTGTTTCTTCGTAGATAACCCAGGAGGAAACCGATCAGTACAAGAACCACGATGCCGCCGACAACCCCGCCGACAATTGCACTGATTGGGATCTTCTTCCTTTCTATATTAGACTGAGAAAAGGGGGATCCAGATGAGGTCGCAGAGGAAGAGCCAGATTTGAAGGTTGTTGTTGTCGGTAAGTTTGTGAGATTCGGCATTGACGCGAGTGTCGAAAATGAAGGGCTGTAGGTGATGTAGTCCAATATGAAGGTCTGGTTTACGCATTGAGTAATGTTAATGACGAGAGTATGATCTGTTGCAGCAAGGTGATCCGAGGAAAACAAGATAAAATTAGTCTCCTCTTTCAAGTGTTTCATGAAATGGGGCGAGCTTGTAGTGACGACATATGTCTTGGTCGTCGAGATGCCGTCCAGCGTATAAGTTGCAGCGAGGTTGCCAATTTGGGCCCATGAAAATATTCCATAGACGAAGACAGACGTCCCTATTTCGTTTGAGAGTCCGTCGGACATATTTAGTCTCGAACTGACTCGCCTGTGAATCTAAAGGTAATCGTATCTCCCAGAGTCGTGCTACGGTGCGTGGTGTTTCCTACTGGGAAACCATCTTGAAGAACCCCCGAATTGAAAGGATTCAAATTTCTTGTCCAAGTTCCAAAATATTCGAATGCAGGGTTATCATTATCTGCAATGAGCATCTTTCCCTGTAGTGAAGTGTTTGGACCGACAGTGATAAGGGCCATGTCAATCGCTCCCCCGAAATGTGAAAGAGTGATGATGTGATTGCTGTCAGACAGTGTTGGGGATTGGTACCACTGAATGTAGGCTTGAGAGGATGAGACATTTAGGGCTTGAGTCCCGTAGGTAGTGTTATAAGCCATCCCTCTATCGATACTAACAGTGGCGAATTGGGACGCAAAGGAAGGTGGGGGCGTAAGCCCAATGAATGCAATAGACGTTCCTTTATAACGTGAAAAAAACATCAAAGTGTTAGGTAGCATTTAATTGCACACACCTTCGAACTCGAGGGTGAAAGAACCAAATCCCGTGTCCGAGCCATTAGGATAATTGGATGTCTTTGAGTACCATCGAATGAATGTGCTGAGTGTCCATTCACCTCCCGAATATTTGAAGTCAAGAGCGTTGTCATCGAGAATTACTCTTGTGGTCATGCCGATTGAACGACGAACTCGGAGAGATGTAGATCAAGAACTTTCAAGGTCGTTCTGACGAAAAATTGGGAATATGAGTTCCAAACGTGTGAGCGTCTTTATAAAGGAGTGACTAGGTGGCACTGAGGAGGGAGAAACCAAGGTATTTCCGGACTACAACTGGAACATACTATATATACTATAAATGAAGGCAGTGTTACCCGGCCTATCTGTCAGCATTTATGATATATCAGAGGTAACTATAGGGATTGTCACAGGTATTCCAGGGCGACCCATACCCTTACCCATGCAAAGCCGTACTGGGTTTGACGGGTTGGGGTAAGTCAATCACTGGGAGTAGTGCCAATTTCAACGAAGCTAAAATAAAAATTAGCCACGACCAGAAATATTGGACAGTGGATGAAAGGAAAGTCTTGATCGCACAAATTTCGAATTGAAGCTGGTTGTTTCCAAGAAACTGTTCTGACGCGGAATGCACCATGCAAGAGAAGCCAAATTAAAATATGATGTTCAATTCCTAGACATAACGAACACTTAGTCTCAGCGGGAAGATGAAAAATCTGACGGTATTTATACCTAGACATAACGACCACTTAGTCTAGGATAATATATGAGTCCAAGTTCGAACACGAAAGAAAGACAAAGAACTGTACCTCAGCAGGAACAGGAAGATGAAAAGCTGAGGTACGGAAAATGGAGTTGGGCTTCATAAATGATGAAGACTTTAATAGTAGTCCGTGCGACCATCAAATAAGAGGAGCGACGATTGAGCAAGATAAGCGGTAAAGGAAGATGAGAAGGAAGAGAAGTGGAGCGACGATACAAAATATACGCGATAAACGAAGACAAGAAGTAAGTCCATATGGGCGCTTGATGAAACGCACATGAGCAATCCCAACATATGATTCGATTGAAATGTTCAGAGAGAAAAGTATTAAAGTCCATGGTTACACAAATCACACTGTCCGTTCAACCAGATCCAACACGTAGGAAAGGGGGGGGGAGTACGGAGCGGGTCGGCTCCGGGAGGAAAGACTATACCATTTAGCATTTCTGCCACTGGAAGTTGAATTTCTGTATGATTATATGTCAGAACAACGTGGAGAGATAGACATAAATCGATGAATCTCACCTGTGTGAGGGAGATGTCGTTCTGGAGTTGTGTGCGGAAAGAGGTGGTCAGCCTCGAGTGTGCGAAGAAGGGACAAAACAGGAACGAGACGTACAGTGTCAATAGCAATGTATCCACTTCCAGCCTTATTCGCTTCATTGCTTGCTTGGATATCGTTCCCAATGATCAAAACTGTGTCAGCACCACAGGGGCTCAAGATGGTGGTAGCGAGGTTGAAGGTGTCGCGATAGGTGTAGTTGGCACCTAACGAAGTACAGTGCTGAGGAAATAATACGAGGAGCCATTGGATTGTACTAACCATTGATGGGCCCAGTCAGGTTGCGACGTGCAGTGGCTGAGGGGGATCGAAGTAAGAGGTTGATAATGAATGCTTTGAGTAATATGTTTACCTTGCGGGATATTTCCTTGGACTGTAAGCGCATAGAGTCAGCAAAATTCACGCTAATGAATAGTGGTCTCTTACAGTAATATATGGCGTTCTGAATAGCCTCGACTTTATCGTCAAGTTTGTAAAAGCCGCGCTGAAGCGGGGTCACGTGAGTTTCTTGCGGTCGAACCGACCAAGACAGAACTAACATAATCAACGTTGGCGATTCCGAAGGTAAAGCCTGATGGGACGCTATCCAATATTTCGGTCAAAGTGGAGTCATGAAATGTCAGTAAAGAATATTTTACCGAACACCGAGAACCATATTGCAATTCTTGCGGTTGTCGCTGATAGGAATGCCGGGTCCCACTTGGGCGAAGTATTTGCTGAAAGTGATAGTCACCGCGTCTTTGTTGCCTGGGATCGGAAAAAAAAAAGTCAGCATTTGCTTGTCAACTCGTGAATAAAGCACTGACTGCTCAGGGTGTAGGTCGCGGAGCCAAGAGGGCAGCCAGATCCGTTGAGATCAAGACTCGTACTGAAAAGAAACAAATCAACAACTTGGAACATTGAGATCTAGGTCGGCACAACGCACATATCAAAGCCGGCTTGCGCACGAGCCTGGGGGACTGCACCGAGATAGGCGAGGACAGTTGCAATGAAAACGATGAACTTGAACATGTTGTATGTGGTTGGATATGTGGTAAAGAGACAGCGAGTTTTTCACCGTCTTTATAGGGAACCGAGTTGGCTGGTCTTCCGCAGGGGGATCGTTCTCACAAATTCTCGAAGTGGACGAAATGGTGTAGGGCATGGTTTGCGGCACAAGCTGACACCAAGTCCATGCGGGAAGGCGATATCAACGGGGTCCTAGTTGATATGCATGCCCTCTTCTCCTGTGTCATCCGGAACCTTGGTTCCATTCGAGCTGGGGAATGTAGTGGCGGTTGTGGTTAGCACCGCCCTGCAGTTATTGATGCAAATACTTACAACATTGCCATGTTGAGCCTCCTGCGCGCATGCGCTTTTAATGTAATTTGGTGCACACAACAATAAAATGCAAGAAATTCGGAAATATTTGGATTTCTGACCTCGAAAGTGAGCTCATGCGGAGTACAGAAAGGAAATTGTCAGATTCAGCATTCTTCACGGTGCTCAACGGAAGATATACCGCAAGGGAAGTATACGCGTTTCGTTTCAGAAATCAGTGCGAGTTCGAACTGCCAAAAGATCGCAGCCTTGCAGAAATCACATTTGGCTTCCCATCTCCAAAATTCGATCTGAGGGTGCCAGAATTTACACTTACATCATAGTTGCACCATTCCACGTGCCGCTTCCCGGTGGGGCTTGGCTCAAGCTTCCAGAAAGAGTAGGATTTCTAAGACAAGTTACGAGACGCAGTGCATATACGATCGCGAAATTGCAAGGAATGAATGGGGGGCTGGAAGTCGCAGTGTGAAGGTCATAGCTAGCTGAGTATTCGTGCTGTGGGATAGTGACGTGCGCCATCGGATCATTAAAAGCGACCGCGACTCGTGCTAAGAGTCTACAAGAGTTAAGAATGAAGGGTTATTTCTGAGGTTGGACTAGCATGTCTGGGGACGTCGGCGGCCACGTTCTTACCGAGCTGATCCCACGAGATCACAGAAGCGTAAAGATGGACGTGAGTATTCGGGACAGCAGGGATATTCCTTATAGTGGGCCGATGCGGTACTGAATCGAACCAAAATGTGATATGCTGCGATAATAGGCCAGACTCGGAGAGAGATCCAAGAAAACGAGAGGGTAACACGACAGAGGAAGCCAGTCCCAAGGACAAGCAAAGAAAATTCGATACCAGCCACCAGTCGCCCCCGGAATTGACACAGCTGATCCTCAATCAGATAAAACCCAAGAATCCACATTCAGACCGATCTCAGTCTCAATCGGTTTAACAAAAACTTCTCGTCCAAGTGGAGATCGTCCCGGGAACTTGTGAGATCACAACGCAGGGGCTGGACCCCGAAATACTTCACAGAGTAAACGATATACCGAGGATATACATGATTTCATCAATAATAATCAATTGTCCCCTTGCGGACGGACTGTCCGGGGGAGAGAATAGCGGCTCCGAGAGCAGGGATAAACTGAGGAGAATCAATATTTGTGGCAAGCTCGTCGTTGGCGAAGGCATGTGGGGGTCGTTTGTTGGCTCTTAGGCATTCAATGAGCTCGCCGTGGCCCAGTAATAATGGCGAGATCTGAATTTATTAAAGAATCAGCCCAAGAGTATCTGAGGATATGGCTCACAAGTGTTTTGGGCAAGTTTTGGGTGGATTGGTGGATAAGAGTTTGGACCTGTGACGGCTGTGACGTGCAGCGTGGGACTCACACGTGACCTTAAGCGTCATACACACTTGATACACACCGACCCTCATTGGCAACAAACACGATACTTGGCTGCCATCGAGGCAGTGCTACTCCTCTGATTACCACGAATGGATATTCCCTCAGGCTCTTGCGGACGGTGCTCTTTCTCCGTGTCGTGTGCAGTCGTCGAATCGAGATTCGATAGCAAGCTGTCGTTGACAGGTGTGATTTGGCTCAAGTTCTTGTACGATTTTCATTTGGACGATGGTTTCTAGGGTAACCGGTTCCTATCTCATGCGTACAGATTACAGTCGAACCTGCTATAACCCATACCCCTCGGTGGATGGCCGAGGCTATGGGTTACTACAGGTCATGGCTTTCCAAAGGTGGGCTAAAAATAGATTTGAAAGCCATAGCTAAATTTCTTGGCTAAAACGAATGAATATATGTTAATGTGTGCCTTAGACATTACTCGAGACAACTGTGAGCCGTCCTCGCAGTGTTTTCGTTAAAAAAAAGTTCGGTCAAATCACGCGCATCCATTTTTGTTCAACGTCAGGGCCGTGAGAAAGTCATACAACAGAGGTCAAAATGAGAACGCTAGGGTCAATTCGCACATTTTAGGCTACAAAAGTGACCGAAGTTGACATTCTCGTCTTAGCGCAGCGTAGATTAGAATTCGGACTTTGAACAAGCGGAAAGCACGTGACAAACCATCATCGTTTACCCAAACAAAGATGACAGGACCTTTGTCCTTCTCTCCGTCG